>Ga0180430_10003189_pt1 | contig 14239 bp, 8 predicted proteins | sample SS_ome_9_FD_132999 | JGI IMG/M metagenome (GOLD analysis project Ga0180430, IMG submission 132999) | Hypersaline lake sediment archaeal communities from the Salton Sea, California, USA - SS_1_S_2 metaG | ecosystem: Environmental > Aquatic > Non-marine Saline and Alkaline > Hypersaline > Sediment... | reverse complement strand
AGAATGACCCCGGTATAGAAGTTGTTCCTAGAACCGCTATTTTTGCTGGTAAAGCGGCTCCCGGGTATCTTATGGCAAAGCGCGTGATAAAATTTATTAATAGTATTGCACCGATAAAATTGGGTGAGCCCATAAAACATACTTATCATGATAAACTTGAGTATGTTTTATACCGTGTAAAAGGTCAATTTAAGGCTGATTTTTTGCCAAATTACTATGTTTTTGACCATCATCAAGTTGGATTTAGTTTTAAACATAAAGAGTTAAATCGTAATAAACTTATTTATGTTAAAGATATATTAGGTATGGAATTAAAGGATACTAATTGGATTACAGATTTTCAAATTAGACAAGTATTAAGTTCTGCATCCAATTGGATTATTAATAAAATTATTTTCTTTCCAGATGTTTTAACTGATTATGGTTCATTAGGCGACCCTAAAATATTGAATACAGGGAATAATCAGGTTGACTATTCCAGATTTAATGCTGTGATGCTGATTGCTAAAAATGAATTATCCCTTAATAAATCAATACCTGAAAATTTTAAAAGACATGCCTCTGCCATTATTTTTATTAATTCGATATTATTATTTATCACTATTTTACTGATTAATTTCGATTTTATTAGAGGCTATTTGATTTATTTTATTTGGCCAATTACCATTACTTTAGCATTTACGCTACTATTATTTTCTGAAGTTTTACTCATTAATATGCTGATGGAATATGGGAAAATCTCTTATGTTAGACATCTTGAAAAATTGTTTGATATTTTATGGTGGTTAGTACCCGCTGCATTTATCGATTTTACAATAAAATTGTTATTATTTTCTCCCTTAGAAAAAAATACACAAAGACCAATACCCCAAGTTTTAGTCAATTCTATTTCATTTATTATTTATCTTATTGCCTGTTTTGGTATTATAGCATTTGTTTATAATTATAAAATTACGAGTCTTTTAGCGACTTCTAGTGTTTTAGCGATGATTATTGGTCTTGCAGTTAAAATGAATTTAGCCCATATATTTAGTGGTATTGCTTTGAATTTAGAACGTCCTTTTAGAATTGGAGATTGGGTTAAAATTGGCGATTTTGAAGAAGGCAAAGTCACTGATATTAATTGGCGTGCGACAAAAATTTATTCAAGAAACAGAAACATACTGAGCATTCCTAATAGTGTTGTGGCAGAATCATTAATTGTTAATTTTAATTATCCAAATGATTTATATAAAATTATTTCTACAATTTACATAGAATCACAACATGATCCTAAAGAAATTGAACAAATTCTTTTAAGTTCAGTAGAAGATATAGACAATATTCTCTTATCTCCTGCACCTAAAGTGTATATTGTAGAACTTGATAAATCACTGATAAAATACAATATTATTTGTTTTTCAGATAATTATCAAGAAAGATGTCAAATAGAAACTAATATTCAACACAAAATTTGGAAAGTGTTAAAGTTTTTGAAAGATATCGAAGTGAGTTTTGAAAATACCACACCTGATAAAGAAAAAACTGATAAAGATATTGATATAGATTAATTAGCTTAGTAATAAAGTTTATTAAAAGTCCTGAATTACATATTTATTGATGATTGCCATCCAATAAGATTTGGACTTTTTCTATAGTATTTTTATCAATATGAGAAATAGCAGGATGTAATTTTACCCGCGTATTACCTCGCAATAAAATAGCGCGAATAATATGACCGCTACCTGTAATGCCTGATAAATAAACAGGATAAATCGGTGATTGGGTATTTTGCGCTAACCAAAACGCGCCCTTTTTCAATTTTTTCGGTGGATCATGAGGTAAAACAAAGGTGGCTTGTGGAAATATGGCAATGACTTCACCTGATTTTAAAGCATGATAAGCAGCACGCAATGCTTTTTCTGGGTTGGTACTACGTTCAACAGGAATGCATCCCATTCTTTTTAAAAGCCATTTTGCCCAAAAACGGTCATAATATTCTCGTGCAATAAGAAAGCGTACTGGACGTAAACTACTAGCAATCAAAAGAAAACCATCAACACCTGATAAATGATTAGCAACGATAATTGCGCCACCTTTTTCAGGTAGATCAATAAAATTATCAGGCGGTAATCGATGATAATATTGGCAAAAAAGGCGATTTAACCCATCTAAGTAATTCATCCACGTTGCGCCCCAATTAACGCGCTGTGCTTGATGACAACGTATTAATAGCCAAACTATTGGTATTAATAAAATTAAACTAATGATAAAAATAGTAGACATATTTTTTTATTTTAAAGTTGTTTAACGGTTTTATACAAGGTATGAGAACAGGTACTTTTATTAACACATTCTTTTGTAGCACGGACTTTTAAGGTATAAACTGTATAGTTTTGTGTCCCTTCTGTAATAGCTAAAGCTTGGCAAGTTGCTTTAATTTCAACATCTTGGGGTAAAGTAAATGTGCTATTGGGTTGTGAACAATTATTTTGCAATGCGTCTTGCACTGCCCATTCTAATCCACTATATGCAGCAAATTGGGTTTGAGTTTGTTGTAATGCAAGACTAATCGTTGTTTGTTGTGTTGTATGTGAAATGAGTAAATAACTGCTTAAAGAAGCAATAAGCAACAAGATTAATAAAATGCTAATTAAACTAAAACCATGTTGTTTATTCATCATGAATAGCGGCCTGTTGAAAAAAGTGAATATTAGGCGATAAGGTGAAAGTCATAGTGACAAAGCCAGTTCGACCATTATTTGGTGCAGTATAATTGAAATCACAATTCGTTAAATTATCAATAACAACATAACCTTGATCAGCAGGTAAAGTTGTAGTTTGAGTAGCTGTAATTGAATAATTGCGATAATGTTTTAATTCACCTGTTGTAGTATCACAAATAAAACTACTTGGCATATCAACAATATAGAAGCGATTATGACCTGTTGCTGAGAAATGCCAGTTATTGACATCGCTGTTATCAAATTGTAATTGTTGATTATTTCCATTTGAAAGTGTAGCAATATTACCTGCATAATTATCTTGCATGCCTAAGTAAGCATTGTGACTTTGCCCTGTCGTTATCGCTAAACTTGACGTAGGCGGTTGTCCTGTATTTTGTATAATTAAACAATCTGCCTGACTTTGTAAACACGTCGTCGCCCCATTACCAAATTGAAATTTATTCACTTGTTGCAATTTACCAATAATTGAAAATTGTCCTTGATTAACGGTAAAATCCAATGCTGAATGTGTATTTTCTGTGTGTTGACGAAAGAATCCCATATCTAAAACATGTAAAAATTCCAGTGCGGTAATATTACCTGTTTTTTTAATGCGTACACTATGTGGTAACGCGTGTTGAATGGCTTGATTAAAATTTCTCGAAACACGTCGTAACTGTTCAGTAACATCAGTTTGTTTTTGGGTATCTCGATAGGTTTCTAAAGGTACTAATAAAATAAAGCCTAATAATCCACTGATTATAGCAATGATAATTAAGGTAATAATAGCTTCAATTAAAGTGAAACCGCGTTGGTGGCTGTACATGATGTGCATAAATCCCCTGTTCGATAAGCACTTAATAAAACTTGGATGTCTGGATAGCGTTTATGAGAAACTGCAACATCAATGCGTAAAGCAGCGATATTGTTATTACCCATCATAGCGTTTTGAATATTGACAGTGACTTGATAAGCATCAAATTTTGGTAAGGCAAAATTATTATGATCGCGTACCACGTTGTCAGGTAATTGGCTATAATCTTGTATATCATCAAAGTTTGCACGTATTTCACCTGCTTCAGCACCGACTAAACCGATTTCAACTTGATTGGGATCAGAAAAATGTTGCTGCATAATTTCATTTAAATAAGATTGTGCAATGCTTAATGCTTGTTGTTGATAAATGGGAACATAACGCTGGGAAGTACTAAACATGGTTATCTTGGCTAAAGTAATCAAGCCAATACTTAATACTGCAATTGTGAACACTAATTCAATCAGTGAAAGACCTTGATTATTTTTTTTAATCATTTTGTACTTTCCTAAGTTTTTAGGACTGCCAATCCTTAAAGGACAGTCCTGCATGAAAATCTTAATTTACCTCATTCTCAACAACTTTTGCCAAAGATTTTACTAAGCTTTCAACTTGTTGCGCATCGTTAGCTTCTACCATGACACGAATTAATGGTTCTGTGCCAGAAGGACGTAATAAAATGCGTCCATTATTACCTAATGTTTGTTCTGCATCTTTAACCGCTTGTTGTACAGTTTGACTATCCATAATCGTTTTAGCATCACCTGTGATTGGTACATTTAACATATGTTGTGGACATTTATGCATACCCGATTTTAATACATTTAATGACAATTCTGTTTGCATCATGATTGTTAATACTTGCAATGCTGTAACAATGCCATCACCCGTCGTTGTTTTATCTAAACACAGAATATGTCCTGATGACTCACCACCTAAGATGCCATTTTCTTTGCGCAATAATTCTAAAACGTAACGATCGCCTACTTTAGCACGTAAAAAATCAATCCCTTCTTTGCGTAAAGCTTGTTCTAAACCTAAGTTACTCATTACTGTACCAACGACAGGCGTGGTCAGCGTATTTTCAGCATGACGTGATTTTGCAATGATATATAAAATCTCATCGCCATCAATCACTTCTCCCTGTTCATCAACCATAATCAAACGATCACCATCGCCATCCAAGGCAATGCCTAAATCAGCTTGATGTTCTAACACTGCTTTTTGTAAGGTTTTGGGATAGGTTGCGCCACATTTTTGATTAATATTAAAGCCATCAGGTTGTGCGCCAATGGTAATGACTTCAGCATCTAATTCGTGAAAAACATTAGACGCAATGTGATAAGTTGCACCATGCGCACAATCAACGACAATTTTTAATCCTTTTAAATTCACATCAAAAGGCACGGTACTTTTACAAAATTCAATATAACGTCCAGGCGCGTCATCAATTCGTTTTGCCTTACCCAATTTATCAGGTGCAACCGTTTCCATCGGTAAATCTAAAGCAGCTTCAATTTCTAATTCAATTTCATCAGGTAATTTCATGCCTTTACTGGAAAAAAACTTAATGCCGTTATCATAATGTGGATTATGAGACGCGCTAATCACTGCACCTGCTTGCGCGTGAAAAGTACGAGTCAAATAAGCAATGGCAGGCGTTGGCATAGGGCCTAATAACCGCACATCCATCCCTGCTGCTGATAAACCACATTCTAAAGCCGATTCAAACATATAACCTGATAAGCGCGTGTCTTTACCAATTAAAACTTTATGCGTCCGTGTGCCATTACTTTTTAATAAAACACGTCCTAATGCCCAACCTAATTTAAGTACAAATTCAGGTGTAATCGGTGTTTGTCCAACTCTACCGCGAATACCATCTGTGCCAAAATATTTACGTTTACTCATGTAATTCTACTTTTTACCAATTAACTTTATGATAAATATCTGCTAAAGACATTTCAAAGGAAAAATTGCGCAATTTTAGCACGTCTTTAGGATCATCTTGATAAGTAATCCGCCATTCATAATCAGATACTTTGGTATAATGCTCAACGTGATAGTTATCTTGGCAAATTAAAATATATTCTTGAAAACTGGGTAAACCACGATAATATTGGAATTTTTCGCCTTTATCGTAATTTTGCGTCGGCTTTGATAATACCTCAAAGATGACAAGTGGATTGATAATTGTGTCTTGACGATTTTGGTAATACTCGATGTCGCCATGAACAACCATAATATCAGGGTATAAAAAACACTGCATTTCAGGTATCCAAACTTTTACATCACCAATAGCAACATCATAGTTTTTTTGACCTTTGAAATGAAAATTTAGGGATGCACCAATATTACCTAAAATACGGTTGTGATTAAACGTCCCCCCTGTTATTGCAATAATCTGACCTGCGTGATATTCATTTTTTAATTCAATTTGCTCTTCTAAAGCCAGATATTCTTCTATTGTATAATCATGCTGTTGTTTTACTTGTTGCATTTGTTATCACCATTTCAAAGTTTTTTAATTTAATCTTCATCACATGCGTTGTGATCATTAAATTATGTTTCGATAAATTAATCTATGAATTTGAGTGATTGTCAAGTTCTAAAACAGCATGTGCCATTTTTAAAGCATCAACCAATGGTGCAACATCATGTGTGCGAATAATGGTTGCGCCTTTTTGTACAGCAAGCACGGCTAATGCTAATCCACCATAAAGCCGTTCATGTGTTTCTTTGCCAAGTACTTGACCTATCATAGATTTTCTCGAAACACCAATTAAAACAGGGTAGCCTAAACCTGTGAAAATTTGCAATTGATTCATTATCTGCAAATTATGTTCCAATGTTTTACCAAAGCCAAAACCGACATCAATAATAATACGAGAATGCGCAATACCTTGTTCTAAACAAGCTTGTATTCTATTTAATAAGAATGTTTTAATTTCTTCTACCACATCTTTATAATGAGGATGTTGTTGCATCGTAGTTGGATTACCTTGCATGTGCATTAAACAGACTTTAATATCAGAATGAGCAGCAACAGTTTTTAAACAATTTTCACCTCGTAATGCATTAACATCATTAATAATATTAGCTCCCGCTTCAATAGCAGCTTGCATAACTTCAGCTTTACTGGTGTCTACAGAAATGGTAATGGGTAATTCCGCACGAATTTTTTCTAAAATGGGTATGACACGATCTAATTCTTCTTGTATAGAAACAGGTTTAGCATTAGGACGTGTTGATTCACCACCAATATCAATAATATCTGCACCTTCTGCAACCATTTTTCTTGCTTGGGCAAAAGCAGCATCAACGGAAATAAAATGTCCGCCATCAGAAAAAGAATCGGGTGTAATGTTTAAAACAGCCATTATTTGTGGAGATTGGTATTGTGTAGACATTTTTTATTTCTTTGGCACTATCGTCATGTAGAATTTGTTTGATTTTTTATAATCAGCAATTTGGTATATTAATTGAGTTGCATCACGCTAAAAAGTTGATGTATTCATCATTGATATTTTAATCTTAGTTTTTACTAATTAATTATATCAATTGATAAATTTTGGAAGTGGGGTAATTATTATTAATGTTGTGTTTAAAGTCCCACTACTAAGCTGGATATTAGTAATGAGACGATTCTGTTAATTCTAAAAATCCTGATTCAGACAACAATATGCAGGCATTCCCACTTTTGTAGGAATGACTCATTTTGTAAAACAATGCTATTTTTGCTCGCCGACCATATCTTTAATCGCTTCTTCATCTTCAGCATTAATAGGCGTTTCTGGCGTGACCATTGGTGGCATCATAGGTGATAATGCATTTTGGCGTTTGTGTCGTCTTTCCTTATGATAAGCCAATCCAGACCCTGCTGGAATAAGACGACCCACAATGACATTTTCTTTCAAACCACGTAACTCATCACATTTACCATTGACTGACGCTTCCGTTAAAACACGCGTTGTTTCTTGGAACGATGCCGCTGAAATAAAGGATTCTGTTGCTAATGACGCTTTGGTAATCCCTAATAAAACAGGTTCTGAAGTCGCAGGCATGAAATCTTTACCTTCTTTTTTATGCTTGGCTTCAACACGCTCATTTTCTTCTAATAAACGCGCCCATTCTACTTGTTCACCACGCAATAATGTGGTATCACCTGGATCAACGATCATCACTTTACGCAACATTTGACGTACGATGACTTCGATATGTTTGTCGTTAATTTTTACCCCTTGTAAACGATAAACTTCTTGTACTTCATTAACGATATAATTCGCTAAATTACGTACACGCTCATCTTCATCTTTACCTTTGAGGCGCAAAATATCATGTGGATTTTCAGCACCATCTACAATGACTTCACCTTGCTCAACATGTTCTCCTTCAAACACTTGAACATTACGCCATTTATGGATTTGAATTTCTGCACTTTCACCATGTTCATTGGTAATGATAACGCGTTGTTTTGTTTTAGTATCTTTACCAAAACTGATTGTACCACTACGTTCTGCTAAAATTGCAGGTTCTTTAGGAATGCGTGCTTCAAATAAATCAGCAACTCGAGGTAAACCCCCTGTAATATCACGTGTTTTAGACGATTCTTGTGGTACACGTGCAATGACTGCCCCTGGTTTTAACCATTCACCTTCATCAACATTAATAATTGCTTTAGGCGGTAAAGTATACGTTGCAGGATGTTGACTACCTGGAATCATAACATCAATACCATCTGCATCCACTAATTTTACTAATGGACGTAATGAGCCTGACGCACCTGATGAACCACCACTGGTTTTTGCCATTTTTGGATCGAGTACGACTAAACTACTTAATCCTGTAATTTCATCCACTTTACGTTGCACGTTAATACCATCAATCACGTCAACGAAGACAATTTTACCTGCGGCTTCAGTAATAACAGGGTGAGTATGTGGGTCCCACGTTGCAACAATATCTCCCATTTTAACCGTATCACCATCTTTGACGGTTAAAACTGCACCATAAGGCACTTTATAGCGTTCGCGTTCCCGACCATTTTCATCAAAAACACTTAATTCCCCAGAACGTGATACTGAAATATAGCGTGGTGCTTCACCCTTTTCTCGTTCTTGCTGAATAGTTTTGATATTGTAAACTTTAGCTGTCCCATTTGATTTAACTTCAATATTACTAATCGTTGCGGCTTTAGACGCTGCACCACCAATATGGAAAGTCCGCATAGTTAACTGAGTAACTGGCTCACCAATGGACTGCGCTGCAATAACACCAACAGATTCACCAATATTAACTAAATGTCCCCGTCCTAAATCACGACCATAACATTTTGCACAAATACCATAACGCGTTTCACAAGTAATTGAAGAACGGACTTTAACATGATCAATCCCGTTTTCTTCTAAATGCTCTACCCATTTTTCATCTAGCAACGTGCCTGCTTTAACAACAGGTTCTTCTTCACCTGCTTTTAAGACATCTTCAGCCACCACACGTCCTAAGACACGCTCACGCAAAGGTTCAACCACGTCACCACCTTCAATTAATGGTTCCATGTGTAAGCCAGCACTGGTACCACAATCGACTTCTGTGATAACCATATCTTGGGCAACATCGACTAAACGACGAGTTAAGTAACCAGAGTTTGCTGTTTTTAATGCGGTATCTGCTAACCCTTTCCGCGCACCGTGAGTAGAAATAAAGTACTGAAGTACGTTCAAGCCTTCACGGAAGTTTGCAGTAATTGGTGTTTCAATGATAGAACCATCTGGTTTTGCCATTAAACCCCGCATCCCTGCTAATTGTCGAATCTGTGCAGGTGAACCCCGTGCGCCAGAATCTGCCATCATATAAATAGAGTTGAAAGAGGATTGTTTAACTTCGTTACCATCACGATCAATTGCTGTTTCTGTCCCCAGTTTATTCATCATGGCTTTGGCAAGACGATCATTCGTATGTGACCAAATATCAATGACTTTATTGTAACGTTCACCATTAGTAATTAAACCAGAGGCATATTGTTCTTCAATTTCTTTGACTTCCGCGTCAGCTTCACCAATAATGGCAGGTTTATCATCAGGGACTACCATATCTTCCACACCAATAGAAACACCTGCACGGGTTGCATAAGAGAAACCTGTGTACATCAATTGGTCAGCAAAAATGACACTGTCTTTTAAACCCACATTACGATAACTAAGGTTGATTAAACGTGAAATATTTTTCTTGGTTAAGTCACGGTTTAAGACATCAAAAGATAAACCTTTCGGTAAAATTTTGAATAATAAAGCGCGTCCTACTGTGGTTTCAACAATGCGTTTGTTTGGAACTAGTTCTTTTTCTTCATTGTACAAATGTTCGGTTAAACGTACTTTCACTTTGGCATTTAAAGAAGCAACCCGATTTTCATAAGCACGATGGACTTCATTAATATCGCTGAAAATCATACCTTCGCCATCAGCACCGACACGTTCCCGCGTCATGAAGTATAAGCCTAATACCACGTCTTGCGAGGGTACGATAATTGGCTCACCATTGGCAGGTGACAACACGTTATTGGTTGACATCATTAAGGCACGCGCTTCTAACTGTGCTTCTAATGATAACGGTACATGCACCGCCATTTGGTCACCATCAAAATCGGCGTTAAATGCGGTACACACTAAGGGATGTAACTGAATCGCTTTACCTTCAATGAGTACAGGTTCAAATGCTTGAATCCCTAAACGGTGTAAGGTTGGCGCACGGTTTAACATCACAGGATGTTCACGAATCACTTCTTCTAAAATATCCCACACTTCACCTGCTTCATTATCCACTAATTTTTTAGCCGATTTAATGGTCATGGAAGGATGTTTTAAACGCAATTTACCAAAAATAAAGGGTTTAAATAATTCCAACGCCATTTTTTTTGGTAAACCACATTGATGCAATCGCAATGTTGGTCCAACCACAATCACAGAACGTCCAGAGTAATCGACCCGTTTACCTAATAAGTTTTGACGGAAACGTCCTTGTTTACCTTTAATCATGTCAGCCAATGATTTTAAAGGTAATTTATTTGTGCCTGTAATCGCACGTCCACGTCTACCGTTGTCTAATAAGGCATCAACCGATTCTTGTAACATCCGTTTTTCATTACGCACAATAATGTCAGGCGCGTTCAAATCGAGTAAACGTTTCAAACGATTGTTACGATTAATGACACGGCGATATAAATCATTTAAGTCTGAAGTCGCAAAACGTCCACCATCTAATGGCACTAAAGGACGTAATTCTGGTGGTAAGACAGGTAATACTTTTAATACCATCCATTCAGGACGATTACCAGAATGTAAGAAAGATTCAACGAGTTTTAAGCGTTTGTTGAATTTTTTGATTTTAGTATCAGAAGAAGTGCCTTCAATTTCTTCACGCAATTTGCTGATTTCATTGCCTAAATCCATGGTATGCAATAATTCGTAAACCGCTTCTGCACCCATACGCGCGTCAAATTCGTCACCATGTTCTTCTAAAGCATCTAAATAGGCTTCTTCAGTTAATAATTGCCCTCTGTCTAAAGAGGTTAAGCCTGGGTCAATGACCACATAAGCTTCAAAATAAAGTACGCGTTCAATGTCACGCAAGGTTAAATCTAATAATAAGCCCATGCGAGAAGGCAATGATTTTAAGTACCATATATGAGCAACGGGGCTGGCTAATTCGATATGTCCCATGCGTTCACGACGTACTTTTGCATTGGTGACTTCCACGCCACATTTTTCACACACCACGCCACGATGTTTAAGCCGTTTGTATTTACCGCATAAACATTCGTAATCTTTGACAGGACCAAAAATTTTAGCGCAAAATAGTCCATCTCTTTCTGGTTTGAAAGTACGGTAGTTAATCGTTTCTGGTTTTTTCACTTCACCATAAGACCAAGAACGAATTTTTTCAGGAGAAGCTAACCCGATACAAATTCTATCGAATTCTTCGACTTGTCCTTGACTGTTTAGGAGATTCAATAAGTCTTTCATAGTATCTTTTTATGCGAAAGTTTAAGGGGCGACCACAAGGGATAGCCCTTACATGTTGAGGGGCAACCACAAGGGATAGCCCTTACATCTCGTTTTCACGCGCTGCGTTAGGTATCGTTTTACTCTTGCTCTAACTCAATATCAATGCTCAATGAACGAATTTCTTTTAATAATACATTGAAAGATTCAGGCATGCCTGCTTCCATGCGATGATCTTCATCAACAATGTTTTTATACATCTTCGTCCGTCCATTCACATCATCAGACTTGACAGTCAGCATTTCTTGTAAAGTATAGGCTGCTCCATAAGCTTCCAATGCCCATACTTCCATTTCACCAAAACGTTGTCCACCAAATTGTGCTTTACCACCTAAAGGTTGTTGCGTCACTAAACTATAAGGTCCAGTAGAACGGGCGTGCATCTTATCATCAACTAAGTGATTCAGTTTCAACATGTGCATGTAACCAATCGTGATTTGACGTTCAAAGGCTTCACCAGTCCGTCCATCAAATAAAGTGGTTTGCCCATTCGTTGGTAAATTGGCTAATTCCAACATGTAACGGATTTCTTTTTCACTCGCACCGTCAAATACAGGGGTTGCCATTGGCACGCCTTTTTTCAGATTATGCGCCAGTTCTAAAATTTCGGCATCAGTGAAACTATCTAAATCTTCACTCTTACCACTGGAATTATAAATTTTATGTAAGAAACCGCGAATTTCTTCTACCGTTTTCTTCATACGCAACATGTCTTCAATGCGCTCACCCAGACCTTTAGCTGCCCAACCTAAATGGGTTTCTAAAATCTGTCCAATATTCATCCGTGACGGTACACCCAATGGATTTAACACGATGTCAACAGGACGACCATCTGCACTGTGTGGCATGTCTTCAACAGGGACAATCATAGAGACGACCCCTTTGTTACCATGACGACCTGCCATTTTATCCCCAGGTTGTACCCGACGTTTCACGGCAAGATAAACTTTAACCATTTTCAGTACACCAGGAGGTAAATCATCCCCTGCGGTAATTTTCTGGCGTTTTTCTTCTTTACGTTCGTCAGAGCGAATACGTTCTTGTTTTAACTGCTCTTGCGCTTTTTCTAATTGCTCATTAGGCGCATCTTCAGTAAAGTTAATTTGAAACCATTGATCACGGGATAAGTTATCTAAGTATTCATCAGTCACAACCGCACCTGAATGTAAACCATTAGGCGCACTGATAACCGCTTGTCCTAATAATTGACGGCGTAAACGTTGGAACGTATCATCTTCTAAAATACGATATTCGTCGCGTAAATCTTTTTCAAATTTACCTAACTCTTCGCGTTCAATTTGTAACGCCCGTTCATCTTTTTCAACGCTATCACGAGTGAAAACTTGCACATCGATAACCGTACCAATTGAACCTGAAGAGACACGCAAAGAAGTATCTTTAACATCAGAGGCTTTTTCACCAAAAATGGCGCGTAATAATTTCTCTTCTGGGGTCAATTGAGTTTCCCCTTTTGGCGTAACTTTACCTACTAAAATATCACCAGGTCCTACTTCAGCCCCAACGTAAACAATGCCTGATTCATCTAATTTATTGAGCGCAGATTCACTGACATTAGGAATATCACTGGTAATTTCTTCTGGACCCAACTTAGTATCCCGCGCCATACAAGACATTTCAACAATATGAATCGACGTGAAACGGTCATCTTGTACCACTTTTTCCGAAATTAAGATTGAATCTTCAAAGTTGTAACCATTCCAAGGCATAAAGGCAACAAGCATATTTTGTCCTAATGCCAATTCACCTAAATCCGTTGAAGGCCCATCAGCTAAGACATCGCCTTTTTTAATCACATCACCGACTTTGACTAAAGGACGCTGATTAATACAGGTGTTTTGGTTAGAACGGGTGTATTTTGTAAAGTTATAAATATCGACACCAGATTCACCCGATTGCGTTTCTTCATCATTCGCACGAATCACAACACGACTGGCATCAGCGGAATCAACAATACCACCTCGTCTTGCTACAACTGCAACACCTGAGTCAATAGCAACTGTTCTTTCAACGCCTGTCCCAACAACAGGTTTTTCACTTCTAATCGTCGGAACAGCCTGACGTTGCATGTTTGAACCCATTAAGGCTCGGTTAGCATCATCATGTTCTAAGAATGGAATCAATGCTGCTGCCACAGAAACAATCTGCTTAGGCGAAATATCCATTAAATCAATTCTATCTTTAGCAGTGAGCGTAAATTCATTTTGATGACGTGCAGTGACTAAATCATCAATAAAACGATTTTCTTCATCTAACGCTGCATTTGCCTGTGCAATAACAAAGTTACTTTCTTCAATTGCCGATAAGTATTCAATCTCATTGGTGACTTTACCGTCAATTACTTTACGATAAGGTGTTTCTAAAAAACCATAACGATTAGTGCGTGAATAAACTGCTAAAGAGTTAATTAAACCAATATTGGGTCCTTCAGGCGTTTCAATTGGGCAAACACGACCATAATGCGTAGGATGTACGTCACGTACCTCGAAACCTGCCCGTTCACGGGTTAAACCACCTGGTCCTAATGCGGATACCCGTCGTTTATGGGTAATTTCAGACAATGGATTATTTTGATCCATGAACTGTGATAATTGGCTTGAACTAAAAAATTCACGAATAGCAGCCGATACAGGTTTAGCATT
>Ga0180430_10003187_pt1 | contig 14245 bp, 10 predicted proteins | sample SS_ome_9_FD_132999 | JGI IMG/M metagenome (GOLD analysis project Ga0180430, IMG submission 132999) | Hypersaline lake sediment archaeal communities from the Salton Sea, California, USA - SS_1_S_2 metaG | ecosystem: Environmental > Aquatic > Non-marine Saline and Alkaline > Hypersaline >... | reverse complement strand
CCCTTCCTCGCCTGGGGATAGGCGACCAGGCCGAGATCGGACCGGTTTTCCAACACGTCGGCGTAGACCTGGTTCGATCTGCGGTAGTGAATCTGCAGGTCGACCTCGGGAAACGAGGCCCGAAATTGTGCGAGGTAAGGCGGCAATTCGTGGAAGCCGATGCTGTAGACGGTGGCCACCGAAAGCGTGCCGGCGACGACGTTGCGCATCGTGTCGAGTTGACGCTCGATTCCCTGGTAGGCATCGAGGATCGCCCGCGCCGCCTGGACGAAAACCTCGCCCTCGGGTGTCACCGCGAAATTGCGCCTCCCCCTCTCGATCAGGGTGACCCCATACCGTTCCTCCAGGGCACGGACCTGCTGACTCACCGCGCTCTGGGTGATGCCGTTCCGTTCTGCCGCCCGCGAGAAGCTGGTCGTCTCGACGAGGTCGCAGAAGATCTGGAAGGTCGCGATCTGCATGATGAGCGGTCCGGCCCCCCGGTCGGCCCCCGGTCGCGTAGGGCGAAACCGTTTGCAACCACTTGAAACACCGTCATTCTTACCCGAAAGGCCCCCGCGAGCAAATTCACCGCGCAGCGAATCCATGCGACACGTTCTTCTTCCGCTGAGTTGTCTCGTCCTTCTCGTCTCGACCGCAGCCGCCCAGGAGTGGACCCGGTTTCGAGGACCGAACGGAACGGGAAACGGAACCATCAGCGGACTCCCCGCCCGCTTCACGCCGGCCGACTACGACTGGATCGTCCCTCTCTCCGGAAGCGGCCACTCGTCGCCTGTCCTCTGGGGCGAAAAGATCTTCCTGACCCTCCAGGGCCGGTCGGCGACCCAGCGCGAGGTGGCCTGCTTCGACGCGACGAACGGCAAGCAACTCTGGTCGTGGAGCGCTCCACTGGAGGCGCACAATCTGCACAACTTCAACAATTTCGCATCGGCGACCCCGACGGTCGACGCGGAAAGGGTCTACGTCGTGTGGGGTTCGGGGGAGAAGACCCAGGCCGTGACCCTGACCCACGAGGGAGAGCCGGTGTGGAACAGGGAGTGGCCTTCCTTCAGCTCGGACCACGGCTATGGTTCCTCCCCCATCCTCGAGGGAGGCCGGCTCGTTTTCCATACCGATTCGGTGAACGAGGGAAAGAGTCGCGTCGTCTGCCTCGATCCCGCCAGCGGGAAAACGCTCTGGGAGGTGGAGCGGGTGACACCGGTTCCGGACGAGAAACACCTCACGGCCTACAACACTCCCGCCATCCTCGAGTCGGACGGGCGATCTACCGTCGTCGCCTTCCAGACCAATGACGGGTGGAAGGGCCTCGACCTGGAAACCGGCGAGGTCCGGTGGTCCTTTGCGGGCGACTACTCCCACCGCAGCGTCGGCTCGATCGCGGTGGGGGAGGGAATCGTTTTTGCCTCGGTGGGTTCGGGTGGAAAAGGCCGGGCCGCGACCGCCCTTCGCCCCGGCAGCGGATCCGAACCGGAGGTGCTCTACGATCTCGGCCTCACCGATGGACTGGGCTACGTGCCGACACCGCTCATCCACGACGGCAGGCTCTACCTTTGGGGAGACACCGGCATTCTCACCTGCCGTGACCTGCTCACCGGTGAACTCGTCTACGAGCAGCGCATCAACGGAAATTTTTTCAGCAGCCCGGTCCTGGCCGACGACAAGATCTTCTGCGCCAGCCGCGACGGCGAGATGGTGGCCGTCTCCGCCGGCAAGACCTTCGAGGTGCTCGGGCGAAGCCGGTTCGCCAGCGGCGTCAACGCGACTCCCGCGATCGCGAACAACTGCCTCTATCTGCGAACCGACACCCACCTGATCTGCATTCGGGGCAGGTAGGATCGAGGCCTGCGCCACTTTCGGGCCGGCAATGGAGGTCGTTCACGATATCGCCGCACTACGCGACTGGACCAGGGCACACCGCGAGAGCACGAGAATACTCGTGCCCACGATGGGGGCCCTTCATGCCGGCCACCTCGCTCTGGTGGACAGGGCTCGGGCCGAATGCGGCAGCGGCGGCGATGTCGTTGTCAGCATCTTCGTGAACCCGACGCAATTCGGTCCGGACGAAGATCTCGAGCATTATCCGCGTCCCCTCGAAGACGATCTCGCCGCCTGCCGGGAGCGGGGAGCCAACCTCGTTTTCGCTCCCGAGGCCGACGCCATGTATGCGGCGGACCGGTCGATTCTCGTCCAGGAACGCCAGCTCTCTCGGCGATTGTGCGGCGCGAGCCGTCCGGGGCACTTCGACGGTGTGTGCACCATCGTCTCGAAACTGTTTCACCTCGTCGATCCGGACGCCGCCGTCTTCGGCGAAAAGGACTACCAGCAACTCGCGGTGATCCGACGGCTCGTTCGTGACCTCGACTTCGACGTCGACATCATCGGCGTCCCGACTGTCCGGGAACCCGACGGACTGGCGATGAGTTCCCGCAATGTCTACCTCGACGCGGAACAACGCGCACAGGCGAACGTCCTCTTCCGGGCGCTCGAAGCGGCCGACGGCTCCCGGAATGCCGGTGAGGCCCTCGACCGGGCGAGCGCCGTGATCGCGACCGCTCCGGCTGCGCGACTCGACTACCTGGAAGTCGTCGATCCCGATTCCCTCTCTCCCCTTCCCGGCGCTTCGGCCGGACACGCCCGCCTCCTCGTTGCCGCCTGCTTCGGAATGACACGACTGATCGACAACCGTGCCCTGCACCTGGGCCAACTTCCTTCCGGGCGCCGAACGTAACGCCCCTCGCATTTCAGCGCACCGCGAAAAACTGCTCGACCCCGCCGGACGGTCGCGAAACACTTCCCTTCTCGTGAAGACCTACGACTTTCTCGTCATCGGCAGCGGCATTGCCGGTCTCAGCTTCGCCCTGCGCGCCAGCCGGCACGGCAGTGTGGCGATTCTCACCAAGCGCGAGGCGGCCACGACGAATACCGCCTGGGCCCAGGGGGGCATCGCTTGCGTCCAGACAGAGAAGGACAGTGTCGAGCAGCATGTGGCCGATACTCTCGGAGCCGGGGTCGGCCTGTGCGACGAGGAGATCGTGCGCACCATCGTGAGCGAAGGTCCCGACGCCATCGACGAATTGGTCTCGTGGGGCGTGGAATTCGATCACCGGCAGGACGAGAATGGCGAGGAGTCCCTGGCCCTCGGGCGCGAAGGGGGCCACACGCGCCGCAGGGTTCTGCACCACAAGGACACCACGGGCCGGGAAATCGAGACCAAGCTGCTCGCCGCCGTCCGGGCATCCGGCAATATCGACCTGTTCGAACACCACTTCGCGATCGATCTGATTACAACGAACAAGCTGGGCCATGCGCTTCCGCCCCGTTGCGTCGGGGCCTATTGTCTCGACGAAGAATCCGGCGAGGTGGAAGTCTATCGGAGCGACCGTGTCATCCTGTGCACCGGGGGCAGCGGGCGCGTCTACCTCTACACGACGAATCCGAAAGTGGCCACCGGCGACGGAGTGGCCATGGCCTGGCGAGCTGGCTGCCGGGTCGCCAACATGGAATTCGTCCAGTTTCATCCCACCTGCCTCTATCATCACGAACGAAAGTCTTTTCTCATCACCGAGGCGATGCGCGGGGAAGGGGCCGAACTGATCGACAAGCGGGGCCGCCGCTTCATGGAGGAGTATGATCCACGCGGATCGCTGGCCCCACGCGATATCGTGGCGAGGGCGATCGATCGCGAAATCAAGAAGACCGGCGGACCCTGCGTCTACCTGGACATCACCCACAAGCCGGCCGAGTTCGTGGCGAAGCGTTTTCCCAACATCCACCGCACCTGCCTTTCCGTCGGCATCGACATCACCACGGCACCGATCCCGGTCGTCCCGGCCGCCCACTACCAATGCGGAGGCGTCAAGACGGACGTGAACGGGGCGACATCTCTGCCCGGACTCTGGGCGATCGGTGAGGTCGCCTGCACCGGTCTCCACGGAGCAAACCGGCTCGCGAGCAACTCCCTGCTCGAGGGAGTCGTCGTTTCCCGCCGGGCCCTCGACGACTGCCTCGCGGCATATTCCCTGCCGGGACAGGCCGAACGACTCGCACTTCCTCCCTGGCAGAGCGGTGACGCCACCGACGTGGACGAGCTTGTCGTGATCTACCACAACTGGGATGAGATCCGGCGTCTGATGTGGGACTACGTTTCCATCGTGCGCACGACGAAGCGCCTGCAGAGGGCGGCCACTCGCCTGCACAACCTGAGACGAGAAGTTCAGGAATTCTACTGGAACTTCCGGGTCACGAGTGAGCTGCTCGAGCTGAGAAACCTCGTCGAGGTGGCCACACTGATCGTCGACTCCGCAGCGCGCCGCCAGGAGAGCCGGGGACTCCACTACACCCTGGATCATCCCGATACGGACGATCGCAATTGGCGCACTGAAACCGTCCTGGAGCAGGATGCCCCGGAAAACCTGCCCCGGCTCCGCGGTGCCGCCTGGCAGTGAGCGCCTCCCCTTCGAGCACGTCACCCGGCAGGGCGGATCGAGGAACATCTCTTGAATTTTTGTCCTCACGGGAGGCCCACTTTCCGCGTATCACATAGGGAAGATTGTCGTCGAGGCCGGGGTGGATCCTCTTCGCGCGGGCAAAGCCGTTTTGGGCAAGGCAGATTTCGCCCGGAGGATCCTTGTGAAATACTCAAGTTGGTTTTTGTGGATATTTTACAATCATGTGGTTTTTTTATCACTCCACCCTTCAATTCCGTTGCGCCCGAGAGAAATCAGGTTTCCATGACTGCAGACCACATGGCAAAGTTCCCCCTCCTTCTTGCCGCCGCCGCGTCGCTGTCGCTCCTCGATGTCCGGGCGGAAGGCGTGTCGGTAACGACTTCGAGCGCCGGAGCACCGGCCACCCTGACGAATCCACGGACGGGTCAGGACGTTCCCGTGATTCGTCCGTTCACGAGCGGGGCCAAGCACCTCGTCCCCGGTGTCCTTCCCGTTCCGCGTCCCCCTGCCACTCTTCCCCGTGTCTTCGCGCCCACGAAACCGCGAGACCGCTACACCAGATTTCCGTGGAAGACCTCCATCACGGCCACGGTATTCTGGGTCGGCGAGCAGCCATCGGGCAACAATCCGACTCCCAACTGCAAGAGTGCGTGGGATCAACAATGGTCGCACAGCTTCGGCGGATACGACAATCCACGCCAGCGCGATGGGTACCTGCCGAAAGGTTTCACGCCCGGCCAGAACCCGTTCTACATCGCCCTGCCCTACAACGACATCTCGAAGACCGGGACGAAGGCCTCCGCACGGGCGGTGATTCCGTGGTTCGCCAAGCGCTTTTACAGGAGCGGTCGTACCGTGCTGAAAGGCCAATGGGTCGCCATTCGCAAAAACGACCGGATCTGCTACGCCCAGTGGGAAGATGTCGGTCCCTTCGAGACGGACGACTGGCAATACGTTTTTGGGGATTCCCGCCCCAAGGCGAAGGAGAACAAGTCGGCCGGAATCGATGTCTCGCCCGCGATCCGGGACTACCTCGGTTTCGGGGGCGGCTACGGCACCTGCGACTGGCGCTTCGTTTCCATCGACGAGGTGCCCGACGGCCCGTGGAAAAAGTGGGGTGCCAACAATCCCTTCGCCAACTCGACGTTCACCAAGGCGGAGGAGCGAACCGAATCCGAGGGTATCGTCAAGGTGAAGGAGCTGCGGCAACGACTTCTTGCCGCTAACACGGAATCCGAGCCATCCGTCGAATAGGGCGAACGCAGCCGACGACGGATCACCGGCTGATACTGGCGGATTCCGGGACGAAAACCCCGTGACGCTGGTGGTGGTGACGTGGGACAATTCATTCCATGAATCGACTCCTGTTCAGCGTCATGGCCGGAGCGGCAATCGGTTTGTCCGCGGGGCACGCCGATGAGCCCTTCCCTTTCGAGAAAAACGACCAGGTCGTGTTGATCGGCAATTCTCTCGCAGAGCGCATGCAGCACCACGGCTGGCTCGAAACCCTGATCCAGGAAAGAGAGTCCGCCAAGGAGATCTCCTTTCGCAACCTCGCCTTTCCCGGAGACCAGGTCGCCAACCGCCCACGCAGCAAGGGGTTCACCTCACCCGAGGATTACCTGAAGCACTGCGAGGCCGACGTGATCCTCGTGTTTTTCGGCTACAACGAGTCGTTCGCGGGAGAGGAGGGACTTCCCGCTTTTCGCGAGCAACTCGCGAACATGATCGACGCCTACCGCGATCTTCGGCCCAACGGGAAGTCGGCCCCGCGCATCGTTCTCTGCTCACCGATCGCACACGAAGACCTCCAATCACCGAATCTCCCGGACGGTATCGAGAGCAACAAGAGGCTCACCCTCTACACGGATACCATCAGACAGGTGGCGACCGAGAAGAAGACGCGGTTCATCGATCTCTTTACCGCGAGCCGCTCGCTCTACGAACAGGGCGGCGAGGCACTCACGATCAACGGAGTGCACCTCAACGAGACCGGCAACAAGCGAATCGCCGAGGTGATCGCGTCGGCGCTCTACCGCGAACCGGTCACGGCCGACGGTGACGAGGAGGAACTTCGGAAAGCCATTCTCGACAAGAACTGGCATTGGCACAACCGCTACCGGGCCACCAACGGCAACGATGTCTGGGGCAGCCGTTCCACCCTCGCCTTCGTCGACGGTCAGACGAACGCCGAGGTTCTCCAGCACGAGTTGGTCATGCTCGACGTGATGACCGCCAACCGCGACAGGCGCATCTGGGCGCTCGCCCGTGGCAGCGATCTCTCCGTCGACGACGGCAACGTGCCCCCGCCCATTCCGGTGAAATCGAACGTCGGGGGTGGCAGCAGGAGTTCCAACGCGATGAAGGAGGGCAACCTCGACTACATCTCCGGCGAGGAAGGGATCGACCACATGACCCTCCGGGAGGGATTTGCGGTGAACCTCTTCGCCGATGAATCGATGTTCCCGGAGCTCGTCAATCCCGTCCAGATGCAGGTCGATGGAAAGGGCCGCCTCTGGGTGTCCGCCTGGAAGACCTATCCGAAGTGGGAACCCCTCGAGGAGATGGACGACCGCATCCTCATCCTGCCGGACGAGGATCGTGACGGCGTCGCGGACCGGGTCATCGAGTTCGCCAAGGTTCACAACCCGCTCGGTTTCGAGTTCTGGAATGGCGGCGTTCTCGTGACGAACGGACCGGACCTCGTCTTTCTCAAAGACACCGACGGGGACGACCGCGCCGACGTGCGCGAAATCGTGCTTCACGGTCTCGGAACCTCCGACACGCACCATGCCGCCAACAACCTGATCTACGGTCCCGACGGGGCGATCTACTGGCAGAGCGGAATCTTCCTGCAGAACAATTTCGAGCATCCCTGGGGTCCCTCGCTCGCAACCGGGAATTCGGCCATGTATCGCTTCGATCCCCGGCGTTTTACCATTTCCTACCATGCCGAGAATCCCCCGAACCCCCATGGCATCGCCTTCGACCGGTGGGGCTACCACTACGCGACCGATGGGACCGGAGGCCGCGCCTACCAGGTCGTCCCGAGCGAGGAGGGTTTCGAGATGCGCAAACTGCTGGAGAAGGAGGTGCGCCCCGTGCCGGCCAGCGAGATCGTATCGAGCACGAATTTTCCCGCCGACATGCAGCAGGACTTTCTCATCTGCAACACGATCGGATTTCTCGGGATCAAGCACTACGACCTCGATCGGGACGGGGGCGAGGACTACACCGTCACGGAGGGGCGGGGCAAGAACGCCACCACCACCGCGCACACGACCGCGTTCGGAGAAGTCTGGGGCAGACCGGGCGGCGATTTTCTCGTGAGTTCCGACAAGAACTTCCGTCCCTCCGACGCGGTTTTCGGCGGCGATGGCGCCCTCTACGTCGCCGACTGGCACAACGTGATCATCGGTCACATGCAGCACAACATACGCGACCCCAATCGCGACCACCGCCACGGCCGGATCTACCGGATCGTCCACGAAGGTTCGCCCCTGCAGGCTCCCGTCGCGATCGATGGAGAGCCCTTACCCGCCCTGCTTGCGCTCCTCACCCACGAGGTTGACGGGGTCCGTCACAGGACGCGGATCGAGCTGAGTGAACGGGATTCCGGGGACGTGATCGCCGCCACCGAAGACTGGATCGCGACGCTCGATCCCCGGTCGGAAGAGGACGCGCACGCCCTTCTCGAGGCTCTCTGGCTGCACCAGCAGCACAACGTGCGCAACACCGAGCTGTTGAACGACGTCCTCCAGAGCCCGCATCCCCACGCCCGGGTCGCCGCAGCCACGGTGCAGCACCACTGGTTCAACGTCGATCACACCCTGGGGGGAAGTCCCGCGGAGCGAGACTCGACCGAACAACCCGACCTGAAATCCGGGGTCCTGTCCGATGCCGGAGGCGTCACCCACGTGCAGATCAATTGCGTGATCGAACAGATGCGCTTCGACGTGAAGGAGTTCACGGTCCAGGCGGGCCGCACACTCAAGGTCACCTTTTCCAATCCCGACTTTCTCCCCCACAATCTCGTCTTCGTGCAGCCCGGCGCCATCGACGAGGTGGCGATGACCGCGCTGCAGCTCGGCGAGAAGGGATTCCGGGCCGGCTACATCCCGGACCATCCCAAGATCATCGCATCGGGCACTCTGCTCGACCACGGGGCCGAGGAAGAATTCACTTTCCCGGTCCCCGGGGAACCGGGCGAATACGGATTCGTCTGCACCTTTCCCGGCCACCACATCCTGATGCGCGGAACGATGAAAGTCGTAAAGTGACCGGGACCACCGGAATTGCCCGGGCCACCGGAACCCGGCCCGGCGAATGCGCGCGGACCCTTCGCCCAGATGCGACAAGGCGGCCCCGCTCTCGCGCGAAGAGAGTGGCCCTTCGGCGAAACCCGGGTTGAGTCCCCCGCGAATCCGGACTAGCCTTCTCCCACAGTCCAACCCGCGCGTCCCGTGATTGCACCCGACCCCGAATTTGCCGAACTGTCAGCCCTTCTCGAGCGCCGCCTCGACGGTGCATCCAAGTCTCTCACCGCCGGCGAACTCGACGGTCTCCTGGGAAAGGTCGGACGGGAGATGTTCCTTCTCTACTCGGAAGCGGTCGCGGCCGACTCGATCTCGATCTGGCTTCTCGATCCGGCCAAGACGAAACTCGTCGTCGCCTACAGCGAACCCGATCCCGCCTTCGTGGGCTGGGAACAGCCTCTCAACGAGGGATTGATCAGCCTCGTGGTCGCCTCGGAGCAGGCGCTCTGCGAGAATCTCGTCTACCAGCACACGCAGCACTCCAAGCGGGCCGACAAGGCGATGGACCAGATCACCTGTTCGATGATCGCGGTCCCCTTCTATCTCGCCGGCAATCTCGGCGGTGCGGTGAGTTGCGTTCAATTGAAGCGCTCCGCCGAAGACCCCGATCCCGAAGGCTTCTCGGCCCGTCATCTCAACCGCATCAGCCGGCTCTCCTCCGCCCTGGAACGGATGGTCAACTATCGACTCCTGGTTTCGTTGCTCGATCTCGAACTATGACCACCTCGCCGACCGGCGATCCGCCGTGGCCCACTCCGGACGAAGCCCGCCGCGCCCTCGCCGACGGCACGGGAGCCGGCGTCAAAGTCGCCGTGATCGACTCGGGAATCGAGTTCACCCACCCCGCTCTCACCGGTATGACGGTCGCCGATTCGGTGGGGGTCATCGAGGAGAAGGGCCGCATCGAGTTGCGGGATGGAGCCGGCCACGATGTCTACGGACACGGAACCGGCGTCGCCGGAATCATCCACGAACGCGCACCCGGTGCCGCGATCGGGAGTTTCCGGGTCCTGGACGCCCGCAGCCTCTCCCGGACCGGCCTGATCCTCGCGGGCGTCCGGGAAGCGATCCGGCGCGGCTACCACGTGCTCAATTGCAGCTTCGGTTGCCGGGGACTGGCCAAGTACATCCTGCCGCACAAGGCGTGGGCGGACGAGGCGTGGCTCGGAGGGATCCATGTCGTGGCGGCGTGCAGCAACATCGACGAGTCCGAGCCGGAATGGCCCGCCCACTTCGTCAGCGTCATCAGCGTGGGAATGGCCTACACCGAGAGCGAGTCCTTTTTCCACCGGCCCGGCAATCTCGTGGGTTTCGCGGCCCGCGGCGAGAACGTCGACGTTCCCTGGATGGGGGGCGGAACCCAGTTGCAGACGGGGACGAGTTTCGCGGCTCCCCGGCTTTCGGCCGCAATATCACGGATCCTGTCCGTCTACCCCGCGGTGCCGCCCAACGTGATGCAGGCGCTTCTCGCCGAAATCGCGGAGCCGTGGCACGAAGAGTTGAGTCCCGACTGGTGACGGGACGACACCTGATCCATCTCAACCGCAATCCACCTCAACCGCAATCCACCACACCGACCACGAACCATGGAATCGACCGTATCTCTCCTCGGGCCCGTCGACGAGCTTCCCGCCGAAGGAGCCGAGCCCGACTTCGCGCAGGAACGACCGCTCGACCGCGCGGCTTCCCCCTTCTCCCAGAGCCGCATCGGCTTCGCCCTCGACAGGGAGGGAATCCACCCCCTCTTCGACGCCGGAACCGCTCCTCGCTTCCAGCGTGCCGCGGTGGATGCTTCGGGAACGGAAGGCAACCCGATGACGTGGATGGACGAGGCATGGGAGATCGATCTCGATTCGCTCCTGTCCGCCACCGATCCCTACCGGCACTTCTCCGATGCCGCCGAACCCGAAGACTACGTCCGCAAGTTTCTCCACACCCTCTCGTCTTCGCTCGACGAACCCGCATTGACCGGTGACGGCCGCTGCTATCCGGTGGTCCGCTGGAAGGGAAGCGAGAACGGCGAAGGCGCCACGGTCCAACTGCTCGGTCTTCTCGTCGCCGGCGACGACCAGTTTCGCGAGTTCTGCGAGTCCGGCGACGACGACTTCGGTCTTATCTTCGAAGACGCCGAGGTCGATGCGCACGGTATCCGGGAAGCGGCCCTCGCCATGGCGGTTCTCGGGATCTCGATGGCGTTCACGCCCGATGCCGATGCCGGACTCTTCAAGAAGATCAAGGCGAAGCGCGAGGCGAGAGCCGCCGAGCTCTCCAGCGAACAGGTGGTCCGCGCCGTTCCCGCCCCCGTCACCCAGTTCACCAGCCAGCATTCCTGGATGGACGTCCACCAGGACGCCGAAATCGACTTCGCACTCCTCGAAGCCGCCGGCGACGAGGCGGAGCGCCGGATCGTTGTCGACATCGAGGATCAGCGTGCCTATCTCCTGATCGACGGAAAGATCGCGATCGATACCGCTGTCTCCACCGCCCGGGAAGGAAAGCACACGCCCCGTGGTGAGTTCGAGATCACCCAACGGGTCCGCGAGGGCAAGACCTCGACGATCTACGGGTGCGCTCTCCCCTTCTGGATGCGACTCGACCAGTCCGCCATCGGGCTGCACACGGGAGACCTCCCCGGCTATCCGGCCTCGGCGGGCTGCATCCGCCTGCCCCATTCGGTGGCTCCGGTCATGTTCGACAATACCGCGAGCGGGATCACGGTTCAGGTCATGGATTCCTGGGACGGGCCGGGTGCCGAGGGCACCGACTTCCTCGTCGCCGACGCGTGACGTCATTCTCCGGTCCGGGACCGGATGCGGGAGGGGGCACCGGGATTCTTCCCTATTCCGTGCCTCGTGCCTATCCCCGTTTCAGGACCCAGATCTCGAGCAGGGCCCACTCCTCGCCCGGGTAGTTTTCCTGTTCCCGCGGCGATAGCCGGCGGTGGCGTGTCGCGCAGCTGCCCACGAAATCGAGGTGGCGAAGCAGGAGTCGCTTCGTCTCATCCGATTTCTCGAGGCTGAAAGGATTCAGGAAGTTCACCATCGCGTAGCCCTCGCGATCCGGCCCCGCGAACGTGGCGAGCAGCTCGTCGATCGCGCGGGTCTCGAGGTAGACGAGGGCTGCAGTGGAAACGAGAACATCCGCCTGCGCGACGGCCCCGAGAACGCGTTCGCGCGTCGTGCCTGTCATCGTGTTGAGATCGGCCGGAATCGTCTCGTCGAAGATCCCCGCTCCGGCTCCGTAGGACAGGGCCGACGCCGAGATATCGACACCGGTGGTGCGCAGAGGAAGCGCCCGGGGCTTCAGGGCGGAAGAGGCCCGTTCCGCATCACTCCAGTTCTCGCGGATCTCCTCCACCGTCATCTGGTGCGCGATGGCGAGAGTGGTGTTGCCGAAACAACAGCACAGGTCGAGATAGGGCACCGGATCCGAGCCGCGGCTTTCGACCCACGGACGCACGAGGCGGTTGAAGGCGGAGCGATTGTAATCGTCGGAAATGTAGTCGAGCGCGTCGATGATGCGCTCCTTGAAAGGGACCGGATCCTCCGCGACGTAGATGTCGTCGAAGTGTTGTTTCTTCTCGTCGGTCTGGATCGCGGCTCGTGTCGTCATGCGGTGGTCTGGGGTCGTCTCCCCCAAGCCACCTTGGTGAGGATTCCCGGCCCGTCCACCGCGAATCCGAACCCGTTTCGCGGACCCCGTTCCGTATCCGGCAATCAATCCCGCGTGCGACCCGCCTCGATCTGGGCGTCGAGTTCCTTCTTCATCGCCACGGCGATGTCCGCATGCTTTTCGATCACATCCTTCCTCTCTGCCGGATCACGGGAGAGATCGAACAGCTGGTATCGCGGCACCTCGGTGTTCTCCAGCTTTCTCTCGACGACGAGATTCCGGGTTTTCTTCGAATCGTGACGGAGCAGTTTCCAATCTCCCCTGCGAAACCCGTAGTTTCCACCCCGTCCATTGTCCTGGACGATGAGCGACTCGCGCCCTTTCGCGCCCTCGTCTCCCAAGAGCGCCCCGAGGACATCCATGCTGTCGAGAAAGGCATCGTCCGGAAGATCGACGCCGGCGAGACGGGCGAGGCTCGCGGCGAGGTCGATCGTGCAGACGACCTCGTCCGACACGCCGGACGGAACACGTCCCGGCCACCGCACGATGAAAGGAGTGCGGGTTCCCCCCTCGTAGACGCTGTATTTGCCTCCGCTGAAGGGCCCTCCCGAACGGTGGTCGCCGTTCTTTTCGACCGCATCGTCCTGATAGCCGTCATCGAGCACTGGTCCGTTGTCCGAACAGAACACGATCAGGGTGTCTTCCGTGAGCCCCATTTCCTCGAGTCCCTCCATCAGGGCACCCACACTCCAGTCGAGCGACAGCGTGGAATCCCCACGCCAACCGAGAGCCGATTTTCCCTGGAAGCGTTCGTGAGGCATGCGGGGCACGTGGATCTCGTGCGATGCGAAGAAGAGGAAGAAGGGCTGATCCCGGTTCTCCCCGATCCACTCCAGGGACCGCTCGACCCACACATCGGTGAGATCCTCGTCACGAAAACGGGCCGCCTCTCCCCCCGTGTAGAAGCCGATCCGGCTGATCCCGTTGTGTATCGTCGAGTTGTGCCCGTGGGACCAGTCCATCTTGAGGGTGTCTCGATGGGTGATCCCCGTGGGATGGTCCTCGGAAGGCTTCTTCTTTCCGACCCAGAGCGGATCGGCCGAATCGAGATTCTTCACGCGATGGTTCTCGACATATACCTGGGGCACGCGATCGTTCGTGGTCGGAAGGAGAAAACAATAGTCGAACCCGATCTCGAGCGGTCCCGGCTTCAGGTCGCCGTTCCAGTCGGGCCCCTCTTCGCCTCCGAGACCGAGATGCCATTTTCCGATCACGGCCGTGCGGTAGCCCGCTTCTTTCATCAGGGATGCCACGGTCGGAGTGCCCGCCCCGATGATCGCGGGGCTGCTCGGCGGAGCGATACCGGTTCGCTCTCCGCGAAACGCATAGATCCCGGTGAGAAACGAGTAGCGGGTCGGCGTGCAGGTGGAGGCCGAGCAGTAGCCGCTCGTGAACCGTAGACCCTCTTCGGCGAGGCGGTCGATATGGGATGTCTCGATCCGCGTCGCTCCGTAGCAGGACACGTCGCCATATCCGAGATCGTCGGCCATGATCACGATCACGTTGGGCGTTTCGGCGGCGGGCAGGATCGTCTGTCCAAGGGCAGAAAAGGCAAGAGCGAGGCAGGCGAGACTTCTCATCATTCGGATATCGTAGGTGACATTCGGGAAACGAAAACCAAAAACGAAAAGCGGGAAGGGTCATGTCCCGCCACCGTCCGGGTTTCGCCCTTTCCGGCTTCACAACGGCTCGTCACATCCGGGTAGCGAGTCGTCATTTCCGCGAACCGAACAACTGAATCGAATCGCTGTCGGAATAGCGGTATCCGGTGCCGAACGGAAGGGGCTTGGCCCCCCCCGACTGGTAGAT
>Ga0180430_10003186_pt1 | contig 14252 bp, 17 predicted proteins | sample SS_ome_9_FD_132999 | JGI IMG/M metagenome (GOLD analysis project Ga0180430, IMG submission 132999) | Hypersaline lake sediment archaeal communities from the Salton Sea, California, USA - SS_1_S_2 metaG | ecosystem: Environmental > Aquatic > Non-marine Saline and Alkaline > Hypersaline >... | reverse complement strand
CCTTGTCGACCCTTGCATCTACGGCATTAGCAGACGCTTCCTCTGCCTTTGTCTGTTCTTTTGTTCGTTTGATCTGCTCTTTCTTAAGGGGATTGATTCTCTCTACCGCCTCCCCTTGTCGCATGATACTTTGAGTCTGAAGGTCAAGCACTCTCGCTTCAGCCTCCCGGAGTTGGCGTATCTCGTCTTCGCTTGAAGTATTAAGATCGACCTGAGCCTGTAACGCTTCAAACCTGCGTTGTGCAATATCCATCTCTTGCTGAGCAATCTGATTCTCAATCTCAAGTGCTTCCTCAAGTGCCTTAATTCTCTCACCAATGACAAGCGTTTCATCTCTCGATCTGAGTTTAGCCTCTGCAAGTTCCTTGTTTGCTTTCGCTCTTTGCACGGTTAGTTCAAACTCTTCATACCTGAGTTTCCGTAGAGACTCGATCAACTGATCGTTTATCCTTACCTCTCTTGCAATCTCATCTCCCAATCCAGTAAATGAAGACTTAAGGGTATCAACTGCACCAGAAAAGTCTCCTGAAATAAACTGTTTGATCGACTTTACTACCAACAATACACGGTCTCCAACTACTGCAAGGGTCGTGCTGAACGCACCAAGAACACGCTGTGCAGTATCTACTACCGGCTGAAGTTTACTAAATGTCCCAACGAGGGCTGCAAGAATTGGTAGAAACAGACCAATACCGGTGGCCTTCAATGCAAGACCGAAGCCTTTGACCCCTCCGCCCGCTGCAGTGAACGCTGGTCCCGCTGATCGGAACGCTCCAGTTAGAACGCCAACACCTTTACCGACCTGTCCAGTCTCTCCCTCAAGATTGTTTAAAGATACTGATGCTCTCTTTATAGCCCCTTCATAGTCCCCTACATTGCGTTGATGGTTGCCCATCGTTGCATCAAATTCTTTGAGACGATCGTTATTTGCCTTGTATTGTTCTTGTAACTCTTGTAGACGCCCTGAAGTGTCATCGAGTGGTAGGTTACGTATCTCTGCAGATATGGCTCTATTCTGATCTACCAGTTCTTGATACGTATTAGCCGTCTCGGTATTGGCTCTTTGTAGAGATGCAAGGTTACGTGACTGTTGATTATACTCGCTACTTGTAGCCTTAATCTGTACCTTAAGTTCCTCCTGTCTCTCCCGTTGTTCATCTGAGAGATTCAGACCCAACTTCTCAAGCGTTTGTAACTCTTTTAACTCTCCACGATACTCGTTTAGTTGATTATTGAGTTGAACAAGTGACTGTATACCTTTCTTATTCGCTTCCTCAATTTGGTTAGCCGTCTGAACGACTTGACCGGCCTCAGGTAGAATAGACTCCGGAGTTGACTGCTTAATTTCCTCTTGTGTCGTTTGTACCTTTTGCTTGATCTCCTGAAGAGATTGCTCGTCTACTTTGTAGACTATTCGGTAAATCAGTTCGTCTTGTCCGGCCATTAGTCTTCCTTAATATGATTGTAAGCCATACGAGAAACATAAGCGGTTGCAATCTCGTCTGCCCTTGAATCAAATATACGATCTGCTTCCTTAGGATTGAAACCCGCAAGTATCAATGAATAATAGTAGTATACTCCAACCTGCTGAATCCATTGCTCCTTGTTGGCATCGGGAGACGACTTCTTTGATACAAATGCTATAGACTTCTTGAATGTCAGTTCGGCAACATCTAAAGATAGAGTCGCCTCGTGATAAAAAAATCTTCTGTATCCTTCAATAGACCGGACTCAAAGTCATCACTTTCAAAGAAACCTTTTCCAAATGGCACAATCGGTTCCCAAAGTATTGATGCCTTCGCTTCCCACCACATTGCCTTTTTCTCTTTCGGGACATCGTTAATGGTTAGCGTAGGGTTTTCGTCAATAAACTTCTGAATATCCTTGTTGATGTCGTTAAGAAGTTTGAGTCTCTTCTCACTATACGGCTTTAATTTGACAGTATGACCGTTTACGTTAATCTGTTTATCAAGCATTAATCCACGAATTGTGTTCCTGTTATTCTTAGTGCAGGAAGATCAAACGTGAGTTGTTCATTGTTACCGCTATTCCACCAGATTTCTGTAGTTGACCATACACCGGTGGATAGATTCCAGACTGCTGATGCACCAACTGAGCCATCGTTCGTTACATAGTATTGCACGTAGACGGTTGATGCAGGGACAGTTACTCCATGACTGATTCTTCCTGTAGTACTAAATGTAGTATAATCATTCGACAATACCGAGCCTGAAGAATCAAGAAACCTAACACCCAACCGATACGTAATATCGGCCTCTGTAACATTGAATGATGCTACCAATGTCTCACCGGGAAACGGGAAGAGAATAGATTGTGAGAGAAGAGCCTTCTGTGCCGTATAAACGTTTATGGTTTGAGACGAACCTATTACGACAGAATCAACCCCTGTTTCCTTCTGTAAGCCGTTAAGTAAAAGAGACGACCCTACCCTCACCTTATACAAAGATAGTGCGTTATCGCCTACATATACGGCCTGTCTTGTTACAGGAGCGTCCCCTGAATAGCCAGTATTGTCAATAAGAGTAATGAATATCTGATCTGAAATAAGACCGGAGTTAAAATAGGGTGCTCTCTCGATCAATACCTCACGGTCGTAGATAATAAAGCCGTCAATCGTGACACCGCTTACTCTTGCTTTTTTCTGATTCTGAATAAGATCATCGAGTATAGCGAGATCGGAATCACTTGCCTGTATAACTCTTATATCAAGCGTAGACTGTCTTCTGTAATTTTGAGTTTGATTATCCTCTACCTTTACGCCTGTTATGTCTTCTGTATACCCAAAGGTTGATGCACCTTCCACTCCTTCCATGATATTGGAAAGAATCACTATATCACTTGGATTTGATATGTCTTGGATTGCAAGTTTCTTTAGTGTATTGAGCATAACTCATAATGTAAAGCCGGTGCCTTCTAAACGTAGGGCAGGTGAATTAAATGAAGACCCCGTTCCGCCTGTCAATCCAATAGACAGATATACTGTTCCGGACGGAGTCGTTCCGGTGACAGATATTATACCCGTATTTCCAGTTGCTTGATCTGTGGAAATAACGCTACCTGCTGAGTTACGATATTGAATTGCTATCGCTCCACCTGTTCCAGTATGACTAACAGATGCCGTAAGGCTTACACCGACGAATGGAAACAATAGGTTTCTTGATACTGCTTCATCTCCCGAAGCGATAGTAACGGTGCCACCAGTAACCGTCCCGCTATCTCCTTGATCGAAGCCATTAAGGTATGTAGCACTTCCGCTTGTAATGTCATAAACTGCAAGGAGATTGTCACCTGCATAAACCGGTAGTTTGACTCCCGGAGCCGTTCCACCATACCCGTTTACTCCTGAGATTGTTACGAGTATACGATCTGAGAGTACAGAATCAAACTGATCGTGATACACAAGTTCGGCCGGTTCGTCAATAGTAAAGAAGCCATTAGGTGAATAACCCGTGACTTTGACCTTACGATTGTTAGCACTTATTACTTGTAACTTTGTAACATCAGCCGTCTCAGTCAATGTTCGAATATCGAACACATGATCGTGCTTAAATTGTTGCGTTTGATTGTCCGCTACTTGGACGGCCGTAGGCGTAAGGGTATACCCAAAGGTAGATGACCCGTCTACACCTTCCATGATGTTTACCAATGTGCATACATTGGAAGCGACCGTCTGATCTTGTATGGCAACAGACTTAAGGAGGTTCAGCATAGTAGACCTCCTTGTTACGCTACAATAACGCCATTGGCTGCATTAGTAACTCTCTTTGAACCAGTCAGAACGATAGCGGTTCTGTTACCCTCAAAGGAGCGATTGGCATTGATGTATACATTCTCAACATTCAACTTCTGTCCACCTGTTGCAGGATTGAAAATAATACGTGCAAGAGTAGGATTTGTTGATGCATCAGCATAGACGTTTGGGTCACTTAGTAGTGTCGTATTGTAGACCGATACTGAGAAACTAACATCATAAGCAGATGCAAGAGTTTGGCCGTCATCAACTGTATCGTTTACAGGAGTCAGGGTAACGGTTGCACTCTCAGTCAAGTGAAGCGGATACGTATTGGCTGCACCACCGGTTGCATTTGCAATCGTAATGTTTGAGAAAATAAGGGTTTTAGTAACTGCCATAGTTTTCTATATGTTTGTTTGGCTTGGGTATAAGTCTCGGATTGATACAAAGTTAAGGGTCATTGTTACCGTCTTCGGAAGCCTTGTGATTCCACCGGACGATTCATAACCATAAGTGAATATACCATTATTCGTGACACTTCCGGCATCTACCTGTTGTGCCCAATTAAGAATCTTATCCCGAACGTCAAGCAAGGGTAACTCACCTCTCGATGCATCATCTTTAGCATAGCCTCTCGGAACGGTTATATCCATGCCGTATCTCTGCTGACTTAGGTTTGCCCTGTAAGCATCTGTCCTGTCAGTAACAGATTCATTCACTTCATACAATGCAATACGTCCCTTTTTGATGTCCTGTCTTGCCTCGAGTTCATTTGCCGGGACACGGTAACGCTCAAACAAGTATAAAGGGTCACCAATATACAGTGCAAGATTCTCGATCATGGAGTTGATTATGTTACGACTTCTTCCCACTTAGATACTCCCATACTAATTCTTGACTCAAGTCTTTTACATCTGCAGGGACTGAGGCTACCTGTTTCGGAAAGATACTTCTAACCTTACCGCCTCTTGCCTTACCTGTATGATGATACCCGAATATAATAGCCATATCTCGATCTGATGCAAGTTCAATCGTTGCACCACGATTAGATTTGGTTACCACATACTTCTCAATTCTCTTCTTTTTGTCCCGAAGGGTTACTGGGCTACGAGAGACACCCTTACGCTTTGCGTATCGTGAATTGTAGAGATTGTCATACTCATCATTCCCAAACGCCTTACCAGTCTGCGTATTGTTTAACATACGCATCTTGATTTCCTCAGCAACTTTAGGTGCAACCTCTTCGTTTAACTTCTTGACCCTTTCCTGTTGCGACTGAATAACAAAGTCTGCAAAGTCAATGTTCATAATACAAACCTTGCATAAGGCATGAGTAGATGCCTTGCCTCGATTGACAAACCGTTTACACTTACTCGGGATGGCAGATCAGGGTCTTGTCGATTCTTGTATTGTAGCGATACCTCTTGGATGATCGCTGCCTGAATCGCCTCCGGGACAGACCCGGCCTCGTAACCACTCTCATACGTAGCCAACAAAAAGACTCCATTAAGTCCCATGTTGCTTAGTCTGATTCTCTTAAAGTCAATACCCTGCACATAGTAGTCTGTCCCTTCAGTAAGGGTTGTGTTAGTCCCGTCTTCAGCCTGTGATACCACCGATGATACCGTGCCATGCACACCGAAGTCAAGATAGTTGTCAGTAAAGGGTCGATACCATAGCGACTGCCTTGTGAGTTTGATCGGGTCTATGCCGATATACCTCGATATTTGCTCTGTAACGCCACCGATTAGCAAGGTAATATAATTATCGTCTGCAGTATCATAGACCGGTAGAGCGTTCTTTACTGTAGCGAGAGATACGGGTAAGTCAGAAGCACCAGTAACGATCTTTGTTTGTGACGGGTAGACACTCGGTGTCCATACTCCAGTAATGGAATCAAAGCGTCTTGATATATACGCACCATCTGTATTACCGTAGTTCCCGTACATGATCGCCTTCTGTTAGACTTTTTTGGTTTTTTTTGCTTTTGGGGTAACGACCTTTGTCTCTTTTGTCGGTCTTGCCGGGTCGTAAAACTCAGCATATCCACCTGCTACAAGTATAGGAAACAGGTGCTTTTCATTTGCATATGTTACACTATAAATCTCACCTGCCTTGTACAACTTGTGATCGACACCATTGTACGATGCAGTATGATCTTCTTTCATTTTGATATACATAGGACAGTAAATAATAGGCAACCGTCAAGCCGGTCTTGACAGTTGCCTTGTTACCAATTAGGATGTTGGTGCATCGTTCGGGAATCCGAGGAAACCAACAATAGCAAAGTTAGCGTTCGTTGCTCCCGCTGAAGCGTTTGTCTTGGTAAACTCACCAAACAAGTAACGCTTAGTAGGGGCTACGGAGTAGAGAACAGTTGTGTTCTCAGCAACGGCTTCGTCACTTGCATTGATAATGCGACCAGAAGCGATTGCAGTTGCGTTTGCTCTTGTATTGTCATCAGACTCATACAGACCGAGTTTAAACCCGTTACCTGTATTGATTGTTGATGCACCGCCACCAACTTCACCCAGTACAAGACCGATCGCTGCACCTGCGTAGCCTGCAGTATCGATTGCACCAGAATTGACATTGGTGTTAGTGGTTGTTGCAGCATAGGAAACATACCCATACTGAACATTTGATTGTTTTCCGAAATCGAATTGACTCATGTTTCTATCCTCCTTATGTACCCATTGTAAGTTGAGCGATTGCTTCGCTACGTACAACTGCACCACCGAAACGGGTCATGGCATAGATGTTAGTAACGAAGGACGAGCCTTCTGTATACGGGTCACGAATCAAGAAGAAGTCTGTATGCTTAGGAACGACATAACCGTAGTTAAAGTCACCATACAATACAGATGCATCACCTGTTCCGTATGTGCCACTTGCATTAGGAGCAACAAGATCAGGTGCTTCAAAGATTGGAGAACCGAGAAGTCTACTTGGCTCACCTGCTTGGAAGGAAGGCTCCCACAAGTAACTAAGAACACTTGTCCCTGCTACCAACGCTAATTGACGAATCTCACGGATTGTTTGGCGGTTAGCCATCCATGATGCATTAGCACGATAGAAAGACTTAATGTTATACTGAAGGTCGATCAGCATATCAGCAGTAAGTGACGTTCCACCGGCAGTCTTAGACGTAACGTTTCCGACAAGACCAGTTGGCTTACCGATACCATCTCCATTAATGAAGGCTGTACCGAGAGCCTTGTCAAACTGCTCACGAATAGAAGACATGATCTCTGCTTCTAAGTCATATGCAGAGTCTTGCTCTTGCTCGATAGTCCACGCTACCCGTGCACTTAACTTGTGAACCGGAATGTCAGTAAAACCAAAACTGTCTTTGGTCTTACTTCCGGCTACATCCTCATCCAACCATGAAGCAGTTAGTGACGAATCACGTCTTGCTTGTTTGTAGGAAGGTGAAGATGTGTTTACTACTTTAGCAACCTGTAACACCGGAGAGATCTCTACAATCTGCTTGTTAATGTCAGCAGACATCTCAGCAGGCATAAGAAGAGCACCTGCAGCACTTACATCAAAACGCACAAGATTGTCGCTCTTTTTCTCAGCATTGTTTACGGTTACTTTTGCATCTTTAAACTCTTGTTGAACGGCAGAGATTCCGCCTTTACCATAAAGACGTGCAGCCTTCAGGAATGTCTTGGTCTCTTCACCACGTACAGACTCACCTTTAACGGCACTATTCTTTTTGACTTCAAACTCGAGTTTGTCGAAGCGGTCTTGCCACTTCTTTTCTGCCTCTTTGTTACCGGTAATAATGGCGTTCTTTAGGCCATCAACTGCGGTACGGACAGACTCGACTACTTTTACCTCATTCATCGTTTGTTGTCTCCAGATTGAGTTCTTGTTTAATGTCTTCGATTGCTTCCTTGAAGACCTTTTCTATTTGCTCAACAAGTGCCTTCATAGCGTCTTGTTGCTTCTGATTGCCGTTAGGCGTATCATTTTCTTTTTCCATCTCCATCTCGGCCATCTCTTCATCAGGCATCATTTCCTTTTTGAGAGTCTGCCATAGGTATTGTTTTGATTTTGATTTCATACGATTTGCTTTTGCACTCATGATTTGTGCTTCTGTGTTCATTGGAAACGGAGTGACGGAGACCTCATGAAGAGCGATCTCTTTTAACTTACGAGTGCCGTCTTCTCCGGGTTCTGTTTTAACCGGGTCGTAACCGATGGATAGACCCATGCGGGAACCCTTGTCGATCATAAACTTGATCTTGCGATATGCAGCGGCTACCTCAGGAACGTCAAGTGGCATCTCTGCCTTTAGCATCAAGCCCTTTTCTGTGTCCTCAAGTTCAGCCACACCGGCTACCCCTGCAGTTGTATAGTTGTGGTCTAAGAGTAGCGGAACGACTTTTGAGTGATTCAGCGTTTGCTTAAACGCTCCCTTCTCAACTACATCGCCACCAAGATCGGTGTTACCGTAGGTGGAAGCCATACCCTCGATAACTCCAATCTTCATGTCTTCAGCCTCTTCTACCTTGGCTTCAAGACTTTTGAATTTGGCAAGGATACGTCTCTTAAGTTCAGCAATCTCAAGCGGTTCAATCTTTGAAAGAACACCTGCCTTGTGACCGACCATGACTCCGGAGGGTCTCCAACCGCCTTCTACTCTTTCATAGACCTCGATCAAGAATGCCGGGTCTTCCTCAGAAGCGTTTAATTCAAAGTCAGAATCGGGAACGTTAAGTGTCCCTTCTGTCTTTTTTTGCTCGATCTTACCCTGAGCCGTACCGTCACCTGACTCCCAACGCACAAAGTCACCTACGGATAGGTTATCCGGGTCTGCCTTTGTCTCCTCTTCTAAGTCCTCTTGCATATAGTCCATTGCTTTTTTCTGAGCATCTAACTCGGCTTGTTTACGCTCTGCCCAACCTTTGCCCGGGTTACCACCCCAAAGTTTCCAAGCAATAAGCCCTGCACCGGGATAGCCATCAGCAGACGGGTCAGAATTGGCCGGAGACTTTAGATCGACTTCATGTCGAGAGAAGTATGATACCATACGATTGACGGTCTCTTCGGAAAGATTCTTGCGATTCATGATGTCTCTTGCACGAGCAACGCCAATCTCAGTTCCGCCACGTCCATATTCGTCTCTCCATTTGAGACCTAACTCGGCTTCGTCTGCCATCTCTTTAGTAGGCTGAAGATTGACCTCTTTCATTTCCTTTGAAATCTCGATCTCAATATCTGATTCCTCTTCCTCTTCCTCAGGAAGATCAATCTCTTGCATGACCTCTTCTATCTGCTTGTCAAAGTCTTGAGTCATGTATTCCATGTAGTCATGGACTTGTGCAAATGGCAATTCAAGAACACGATCAGTAGGCTCAAAGTCATCACCGGCTTGTGCATATACACGAACCGAGTAAGTGTCTTCAAAGGTTGATTCGACTCTTCCGAATCCTTCCTCTTCCTCTGATACCCAATGCACGAGTTGACCCTCTTCAAATTGCTTCTCTTCGACCATCTCGTCTTCCATCATGTTTTCAAGTTCTTCCATATTGTTTTCTTTTAGGCCTTCGGCTTCTTCTAACATTGCGACTATGCTATATGCTGTTTCCGGGTCTTGATGACATGCAAATGGAACACGCTTGTCGTCTTCAATAACGTAGATCATTGCTGAACCCTGTTCACCGGATTCATTAGTACAAGGCTCTTCAACGACAACGTATGGCATAGCGTTACTTTTGTTGTTTAAATATACATCAGTTATTGCTCACTTCTTAACCTATACGGGTGCACCTGCACCGCCTGGTTTCAAAGGTAAGAGTGAAGCGAGTTCATCGTCTACCGGTGGATAACCGAGTTCCTCACGTGCCTCGTTTGGAGTGATAATCCCACCGGCAACCGCTTTAGTCAATCGGTCTATTACTAAAGCCCTATCCTCTTGTATGGCCTCGATATTATCGACATCAATACATATCTCAGGATTGTCCTTGTAATAGCCTTGTAGTGACTTTGTAATTGAACCATAAAACTTACGTGCTAATGGAATACAAGCCTCCATGTAGAGAGCCTTCCGTGCCTCTTTTTGATTATTGTAGGTCTTGTTCTGAGCATCATTCATGAGTTCGCTCGGAACACCGAGACCCATAAGTATCATACGGGTAGTCATCATGATTGCCTTTTCCCATTCAGCCTCGTTTGGCTTGTCCGTAAGTTTCTCAAAGGTAAGATTGTCGGAGACGACCTTCAGCCTATGTGCATTATTAGCACCACCGGATGACTGCTCCCACCGATCTTTTAACTCCTGAGACTGTGCTTGAGTGATGCCCGGTGCCTTAGCAATAACCGGTGGCATACCTCCCGCTTGTGCTATGTTCTTATTCCATGTAATAGCGGAGTTGTTCAAGTCGATCATCTCAGCCAATGGAACACCGGCACTAAGACCATGAAAGTATTCACGAAGGTTAATTTGATTAACGGCAATGATCTCCTCAGTCTCAAACTTAATATCTTCCATCTCCCGGTATAGATAACCTTTGACAGGCTTCCTGTAGTCACCCTGTATTGGGTTCATATATTGAGACGGCAATACGATCAATCCAATAGGCCTACGGCTTGAACCCTCATGTGAAAAGACGATCTGAGAGTAAGCCTCTCCTGTAACGACAAGATAGAGAATCATCTTCTCTACAAACGTCTTACGACCGTTATCCGATCTGTCAAGAAGAGTCAGGATTGGATGCTCTTGCGTAGTGTGGTTTCTGTCTTTCTTGTAGTCGATATAGATCGGTATGTCTGCAACGGTCTCAGCGATCAAGTTACAAGCAGAGTAAAACGTAGGGTTACGCTCGTAGGCCTGTTCAATCAGTTTGAGTTTATCCCAACGTGAATAGTCTTCCCAACCTCTACCCCAAAGGATAGCGTTCCAGACCCGTGAAGGAATGTAGTTTTTTCGATTGATAAATCTGTCATACCATGCCATTATACTATCCAGTAATTTTTGTTGTTGCCCGGGTACATCTGCATATAAAAGTGCCACAATGCGTATCTTGCCGTGTCAGCATCGTGAGACTTGACTGCACCCTCTTTGTAGTCATCTTTCTTGTCAATATCGCCATACTTGTCTGCCTTTGCAGCGACCATTGAGTTATATACATCTCGTGCATCGTCTGTATCAAAATATACAAGTTTATTCTTTAATGACCAGTTGCAACACTCGATTGTATCACGAACGAGAGGATTGGTGTCCGGAACCCGATACCTTATCGTACCACCGAAGACATCATGGAACTTTTCTTTTATTGCCGTCCACATCGACCCTGTTGCCAATGCCGTCCTATTTGCTCCAGTAGCATCTCCGGTTATGACTATATCGCTTTTGTGGTTCCGTAACTCATTAGCCAACTTCTCAGCATCGTCACCGACCGTTGCCTCTTTCATCTGCTTAGCAAAGACACATGCAACCTTCGGTCTTCCGGCTTCGTCTCGACCAACAACCTGCCAACCCGATACCGCCCTATATTCCACGTTAAAGTCCCACGATAGTACAAGGGTATCTTTAGGGTCATACTTGTATTGGCCTCTCATGTCAGGAGTGATATAGAAGAGACCGATACCCTCAAGCGATACCCTCTTACCATACAGGTAACGCTCAAGTTGAGCACCCGAATAGGTGTTCATCAGTTCCTTTGTATACCTCTCACGAAAGACCGGGTCGGGGTTATCCTGCAACGAAATCTCGAATAACTTTGCATCGTCTCTTCGCTCAATAAAGTTATAGATATATGCATCAGGGTCGGCAGGCATTGAGGTAATTCTTTTTAAGGCAAGACCTTTCCTAATTCTTGAAGCAAAGACGTTTAAGGAATCGGGCTTAAAGTATGATGATTCGTCTGCCCATCCCCATTCATATTCAATAGATTCTATCCTACGTATAACGTCACTCTCAGCACTTCTGAAGTGTACTGTGTTATCCCATACTGTAAGTATCATCTGTTGTTCATTGAAGTGATACGGCCACCCCAATTCATCAAGCATCGTCTTGATATTCTGCTTGTAGATGTCTTTTGCCTGTTGGAATGTGTTAAACATGACAAGACCCTGTCCGCCTCTCTGCAACATCGACAGAACGAACAAAGCACCAACGTAGGTCTTTCCTGAGCCCTTCGCACCGATTATGGCAACAAAAGGATTGTCTTTAGATAGGAACTCTTTTTGAAAGTTTGCAACCCGTCTTTCAAGTTGCTCCATTACGGTTTACTTGGCTGAATATCAAGGGTTCCGGTTGCAAAGGCCTGAAATGCGGAATTAGTTGCCGGGCTTCCGGGAACGATTGGCATCGTGTTGATTAAGTCAAGATCAAAACTATAATATCCCGGCTCTACGTTTAAGACTGATGCTTGTATATTTACATCAATCCGGTCAGCATGAATATAAAGCCCTGCAAGGTTACTACCCCTGTAATGCCCTTGATTGTCAGGAGCGATATACAGGGTTCCATCGGAAGAGTTAAACGAGTTGATCGTGAATAGAACGTTTGGGTTACGCTCATTGGTATAGGCCGTCAGCCTTCCTGCGTAGTAGGCATTCATTCCTGTACCCGTCCCGGTTGCATCACAAACCGGTAACCTCAGAAGGAGATTCTTATTCGCCTTACAAGGTATATAAACATCGGAGATTGGTTGACAGGAAAGATTGGAAGGACTGATGGCCATTGAATACCTTTATTCTGTCAGACCTGCTTCCTCTACCTCACCCTCTTTTTCTTTTTCCTCGATCGTTACCTCGTATCCTTTAATAAGGTAATTTAACTCATCGAGTTGCATCTGTAATGATGCTTGTTGGTTTCTTAGATTGGCAAGTCTGTCTTTTAGATTGTCGATCATTATTCCTATGCTTGAAGTTTCTCTTCTGCTTCGGCTATCAATACCTCGGCTTCTTCGAGTTGTTCTTCAAGTTCGGCACTATCATCGACAGTTGCAAGAGGTTTACTTTTTTCTGATTCTGTTTTTTCTGGTTCTGTAATAACTCTACCATTCTCATCTGTCCAGTCTGTTTTAATCATGTGCTCATCGCATCTTTCACCGATAACCATCCATGATACAGTATCGATAGATTCCTCATCCTGACACTCAATAGTGAGAATGTTTCCTTCAACTAAACCACGAACCGCACTCCAACCACTCTCATTTGCAGTAAAGCATTGAACATTTGTATTTAATAAAACAAAGGTTCCATCTGTCATTCTACCTGCTTCATCAAGATTTACTGTTGCTTTTCCATTTGCAAGTTGGACTGTCCCTCTGTAAATCAAATCTGCCTGTGGACCTTCTATAAAGGAATGAACAAGGTAATGAGTATCAGGCATCACAGGATGATTTATCTTAAAGGAACCGGAGCCTTTTGATAAAGAACCTGCAATAGTTACATTTCCATCTCCAGTAACTCTGAATGCGGGGTCTTCAGCATCGCTAAAACAGTATATGTGATTATCATCATTAGACCTTACTCGACTTTTTAATGAAGTTGTAAAATGAGTTTGATAACCACCTCCTCCTTTGCGGTTATTTATATATAATGCCGTAGTATTTACTGTGTTACCAGAACCGCCAGTACCACCATGGTTTATTTGTGTATTTACTTGCCCATCGACTACTACACCTGCTATAGGCGAAGTTGTTTGTAAAGTTGTGAGACTTGTTGATGAATTAACTACTTGTAATTTTGTTGTTGTTGGAGAAGACGTCCCAACCCCAACACTATTTGCACTCTCATCTACAAATAACGTACCGCTATCAAAATTTGCATCACCTGAAACTGTTAATGTGCTTAAACCTGTTGCACCGCTAACTGTCAATCCAGTAAGCGTACCTAAACTTGTAACGTTTGCCTGTGCAGCGGTCGACAATGTTCCTGCAATTGTAGTTGCTTTAATCGTTCCATCTACATCAAGTAATTCAGTCGGAGCATTTGTTCCGATTCCAACTCGATCTGTACTTGCATCTACGAATAACAGATTAGCATCTGTATCACCTGCAACACGAAAGTCAACATCTGCTTCTGAATTATTAATCGTTACCGCACCGTCAAGTCCTGTCGTACCACTAACACCAAGCCCTGTAAGCGTACCCACGCTCGTGATATTCGTTTGAGCAGCGGTGGACAAGGTTCCGCCTAATGTAGTGGCGTTAAGCGTTCCCGCAACAGTTAAGGTTGTAATATCATTACCCGCACCGTTCTGAATGGTTCCAGTTGTAGGTGTTCCGGCAACGGTACCAATGGTAACAAGATTGCCGTATGTGTCTTTAATCTGTGTACTTGTAAGGTTCATGTCTTAACTGTTAAAAGTCTATGTTCCAGAATTGTTCTGATGAATCAAAATACTCTACGCAATTTACCCAAATATCGAAGCCATCCGGCAGGTCTGTTGTATTGACGATAAAGGGGATTCCTGCACCGATGAAGATCATAAGTGAGCAATGATATTTGAAGCGTTTGTGTCAGTATTGTTAAT
>Ga0180430_10003185_pt1 | contig 14260 bp, 10 predicted proteins | sample SS_ome_9_FD_132999 | JGI IMG/M metagenome (GOLD analysis project Ga0180430, IMG submission 132999) | Hypersaline lake sediment archaeal communities from the Salton Sea, California, USA - SS_1_S_2 metaG | ecosystem: Environmental > Aquatic > Non-marine Saline and Alkaline > Hypersaline >... | reverse complement strand
TTTACGGAAAAACCCTTTATCGGAAGCAAAGCTCTTTTGGCAGAAGCAGAAACAAAGTCCGAAAGACGTATTGTAGGGTTTGAAATGACCGAAAGAGGGATTCCCAGAAACGGATATTCGGTCTATGATAAAGCAGGAGAAGAGATAGGGTATGTGACCAGTGGAGGACTTTGTCCGAGTCTGTCAAAGAATATGGGGCTGGCATTGATAGATAGAAAATACACAAAGGTCGGAACCGAAATATTCATCGGTATAAGGAAGAAGATGGTTGGGGCTTTGACGGTCAAGAAACCGTTTTATAAGAAAAAATATAAAAAACAGGAGGACAAATAAATGGCTTATGCAAATCTCAGGTATTCAAAGGATCATGAATGGGTTAAGGTTGAGGGAAATGTCGCAATAATTGGAATAACCAATTATGCACAGGAACAGCTTGGAGACATAGTATATGTTGAACTTCCGGAGCTCTCGGCTGAACTGGACAAGGATGAAGTTGCTTGTGCAGTAGAGTCCGTAAAGACGGCTGCTGATGTACTTACACCGGTTTCGGGAACCGTTGCAGCGATTAATGAAGATCTTGAGGATCAACCTGAATTGATAAACGAAGACCCCTACGAGGCATGGATAATGCAAATCGAAATGAGTGATCCAACAGAAGTAGAAGCGCTTATGAATGAGGCAGAATATGCTTCATACTGCGAAGAAGAGGAATAACAATGCATAAGTACTTACCCAATACAGATGCTGAAATCAAGTTGATGCTTGATGAAATAGGTGCATCCAATATAGGGGAGTTGTTTTCCCCTATACCTGAAAAAGTCAGATTTTCAGGGGAATTGAATATCCCAAAAGGAATGACTGAGCAGGAACTCGACAAACACATGGAAAAACTTTCAAAGATGAACATATCAATGGAAGATATGATATGTTTCAGAGGTGCTGGCGCATATGACCACTATATTCCCGTAGTCGTGAATGCCCTGGCATCAAGGTCAGAGTTCTATACTGCGTATACACCGTATCAGGCGGAAATAAGCCAAGGAGTCCTCCAGGCAATATTTGAGTTCCAGACAATGGTATGCGAGCTGACAGGAATGGAAGCTTCAAACGCATCCATGTATGACGGTTCGAGCTCAACGGCTGAAGCCTGTACAATAGCTTTGGTGAATGCAAAGAAAAGAAATAAGATTCTTGTTTCCAGGGGATTGCATCCCGAAACGAGGCAGGTTATAGAAACATATATGAGCGGAAGGGACGTTGATATACAGGAAGTACCGCTTCATGAAGGCGAAACGGACTATGAAAAACTAGCTGAAATGTGCGATGAGAGTACTGCTGCTGTATGTATACAGAGCCCTAACTTTCTCGGAATAGTTGAGGACATGGACAAGGTGTCCGGAATCACTGAACAAAACAAGGCTGCTTTTATAGTCAATACTGATTTGATATCCCTTGGGATACTCAAGCCTCCCGGGGATTCAGGTGCAGACTTCGTAGTAGGTGAAGCACAGGGCCTAGGAAATCCGATGGCATTCGGCGGACCCCACCTCGGGTTCTTTGCTGCCAGTGGAAAATACATCAGAAAGATGCCGGGAAGAATAGCCGGTGAGACAACTGATGACAAAGGCAAGAGGGGGTATGTGCTTACCCTTCAGGCCAGGGAACAGCATATAAGACGCGAAAAAGCTACTTCAAATATATGTTCGAATCATGCACTTAATGCACTTGCTGCAACCATATACATGTCAGTTGTCGGGAAAGAAGGTATAAGGGAACTAGCCCTTCGCTGTGCAAACAATGCAAGATATGCAAGTGAAAAACTGATTGAGACAGGTAGATTCAGTCTCTTATATAACAAGCCATTCTTCAAGGAGTTTCTTGTTGAGGCAAAGGAAGACACCGGCAAACTAAACAGAAGACTCCTTGAGCAAGGATATCTCGGTGGATATGAAACAAAGGAAGTTTACCCGGAAATGGGTAATGGCTGGCTGGTAGCAGTAACTGAAAAAAGAACGAAACAGGAAATAGACAATTTTGCCGCAAAGGCAGGTGAGATAGTATGAGCAAACTAATATTTGAAATGAGCAGAAAGGGCAGAAGGGCTTTTGAATTGCCTGAATCTGGAATTCCCGAAAGAGCAGCTTTGGAACTTTTTCCAAAGAGTACCTTAGGGAAAAGCCGGCGAGACTGCCTGAAGTAGGAGAGCTTGATGTAATCAGGCACTTCACTGAACTAAGCAGGAACAATTTTGGGGTAGATTCGGGGTTTTATCCTCTCGGGTCTTGTACCATGAAGTATAATCCCAAGATAAATGAAAAAGTTGCTTCATACAAGGGCTTTGCCCATCTGCATCCCTATCAGCCGGATGAAACCATCCAGGGAGCTCTGAAACTTATGAATGACTTGGGGAAAATGCTGTCAGAAGTAACCGGAATGGACAGGATGTGCCTCCAACCATCTGCAGGAGCACAGGGCGAAATGGCAGGTCTAATGGTAATAAAGGCTTATCATGAAAAAAGAGGTGATATCGAAAGAACGGAAATCATCTGCCCTGACTCAGCACACGGAACAAACCCTGCCTCGGCAGCAGTTGCAGGATTTGACATAAGGCAGGTTAAATCAAACAAGCGGGGAATGGTTGATGTAAATGAGTTAAGGGAGCTGGCCGGTCCAAGGACAGCAGGTCTTATGCTGACCAACCCCAATACACTCGGCCTTTTCGAGGAAGATATTGTTGAAATTGCAAAAATAATTCATGATGCAGGCGGACTGTTATACTATGACGGTGCAAATGCAAATGCAATCCTGGGAAAAGCAAGACCCGGGGACATGGGGTTTGATGTAGTACATCTGAATCTTCATAAGACTTTTACAACACCTCACGGCGGAGGCGGCCCGGGAGCGGGACCGATCGGTGTAAAGGAATTCCTCTATCCCTTCGTGCCTAAGCCTGTAATAGCTGAAAATGACGGGATGTTTTCACTTGATTACAACAGACCGGACAGCATTGGAAAAGTAAAGGCATTTTTCGGAAATTTCCTGATACTTGTAAGGGCATATGCGTACATCCGCACCATGGGTGGAGAGGGGCTCAGAAAGGTTTCAGAAAATGCAGTCCTAAATGCAAATTATGTGCTTTCAAAACTGAAGGACACATATGATGTTCCCTTTGGAGACAGATGCATGCATGAGTTTGTGGCATCCGGTGAAAAGCAGAAGGAAATGGGAGCATCCACGCTGGCCATTGCGAAAAGATTGCTTGATTACGGATATCATCCTCCCACAATATACTTTCCTCTTATTGTAAAGGAAGCTTTGATGGTTGAGCCGACTGAGACGGAATCAAGGGAGACGCTGGATGAATTCATTGATGCTCTGATAAGGATTGACAAGGAAATTCAGGAAGATCCTGAAACTGTAAGTCATGCACCTCACAGCACTGCCCTTGGAAGGCTGGATGAAGTAAAGGCAGCAAGGACACCTGTACTGAAATATAATTTTGGAGAAGAAGATCAGTAACCTTCTGATTCGGTCAGGCATTTCCTGTACCATGATAGGTCAAAAGGTGGCTTACCGAGTAAATAATGATTCTTTTGGATTAATCCGGAGATTTCCCAGCTTATAAGCAGGAATCTCCGGTCTTTTTCATTTACGGAGAGTTCTGAAAAATGTGTTACTGAATCTTTCTTTGCAACAGAATTTGACTGAAGCAGAATTTCATTTGTATCAACATCAATAACTGAATACTTGATTCTCTCGTCATATTCCTTATCATTACAGGCAACCAGCTCAATACTACCGGCATGTGGTTCCCTGAACATCAGAAGGACGTCCTGCTGGCATCTTTTTATAAAGCTGAATGCAAGCTTCTTTTCAAAATAGTAGTCCACTACGGCATCAGAAAACTGAGGCCATCCGTCCATAAGATCCCACCATATTATTCCCGTGCGTTCCCACTTTTGCCCCCTGAATAATTCAATGAAGAATTTTTTCGCTTCTGCCTGGGATATCTGACTTGCAAAACTGAAATCCAAGAGGTTGTTGGGTACCGTTCCGAAAAGGGTCTCAACTTGGTCTGCCATTAATTTAACTCTGAAATTATACCTGGTGTCTATTTCCGGCATAGGTGATGTTGAATGAAGCAGCCATTCCTCATTGTCATAGGGCCACATGTTTTCCTTTGTAATGAATTTGGAAATGGACTCGGGTGAAGGACATCCGTGATACCCCATCTCACTGGCAAAACGGCAGGTTGAACCTGAGTAGTATTCACTTTTATAATAATCACGTTTGCCCCAAAGATGATTCTCAGGAAGATATTCATCCCCCTTATTGAAAGCATCATTATCTATATACGGTGAGCTTGGGAGATAACTTCTGAAAGGGTCATGGTTCCTCACGCATTCCGGAAGTATTTTCCTTGTCAATACATTCGTGTTCGGGTCCTGATTGAATCCAAACCATGAATATGCCTGGTCACATTCATTGTCACCGGCCCAAAGAGCCAAGGACGGATGTTGTCTCAGACGCTTTATTGTTGAAACAGCCTCATCATGAATGATGTTTTGGAAATCCTCATCCTGAGGATAAATTGCACATGCCATGGCAAAATCCTGCCAGACCATTATCCCGAGTTTATCGCAAAGTTCAAAGAAGAGATTATCTTCATAAAGATTGCCGCCCCAGCAGCGGACCATATTGCAGTTCAGCTCCGAAGCCAATTTGAGTATACGTGGGATCCTTTCCTTGTCCCTTGAGTGAAGGGCATCAGCGGGAACCCAGTTTGTACCTTTTATGAAAACTTTTTTCCCGTTTACGACAAAATGGAAAGTTCCTTTTGGATTATCTGATGAAACGGACTCCCTGATAAGTTTTATTGTTCTTATTCCATGTCTGAACTTGACATATGAAACCGGATTTTCATTCTTTATCAAAGTTGCCTTTACTTCGTATATATTCTGTTTGCCGGACCCCAGCGGATTCCATAGCAGGGGATTCCCGAGACTGAAGATATGCTTGCCGTACTGAAATGCGAGGTTGAAATTCTCTCTGAAATTTGATTTTCCGCATTTGCCTTCAAGTTGTATACTCCATTTATCACCGGGATTCATATTGAAACTACTTTTGTAGAAGAACACCATTTCAGCAGTATTTCCAACAATGCTTGATGTCTGAAGGTAACACTCATCAAAAGCAGTAGTTTCTCTTTTTTCAATATATACCGACCTGAATATACCTGCTGAAACAATCCTTGGAAGAATATCCCAGCCGAAAGCATGTGCCGGCTTTCTGGTGTAAAGCGATTCGTAGTTGGCATGGAATCCTGATACAAGAAACGGATACTCCTTGGGGAGGGAACCATGGTTTTGAGGACTTATATGTACAAGTATTTCGTTTTTCCCGGGAGTCAGTATTCGGGAGATGTCGAACTCATGCGTGATCATCATATTGGCAGTTTTACCGATGGATTTTCCATTAACATATATATCAGCAAAGCAGTCAAGCCCTTCAAAAACCAATACATAATTCAGATTGTCGTTTAACTTGTCCAGACTGAAATTCCTGTAATACCAGATGTGATTGTTTTCAAGTTCCCGTGTCTTTTTGATGTTTTTTCCAAAGTATATGTCAGGCAGCAATTCGTTTGCCATCAAATCCAGCTCAAAGTTACCGGGAACGCTTGCTATATAAGATGCTTTGAAATATGCCGTAACATCACTTATGGATTTAAAATCCAATTCATCTGCACTGTAATTGAAATGCCATTCACCATCTAGTATCAGCTTGTCAAAGCCCCTGTCAAAATCCATCATCCCCCCCCACCTGGATTTGCTCTACACCCGAAGGGTGAAGAGCAAAAATTGAGGTTAATTGTTGGTCAGCAACTCGTATCCTGTGTCAATCTCAAATTGCATGCATGCAATTATGTAAGTATAAATACGCGAATCCAGTTGCTTTTGAGCTGATTCATATGCTTCTTCGGAGGCTTCCAATGAGTTTATGGAGACAATACCGGCATCGTATTGTTTTTTTGCTGCACTATACATTTCTCTTTTCAAATCAACGTTCAATTTTTCAAGACCGATATAGTCATACAAAGTCTTAAGATTATCTGTCTTGTCCAGTACTGATGCTTCCAATGCGGCCAGCTTCATATTGTAATTCAGTTCGGCAGATTTCATGGAAGATAGCGTGCTTATGTATGTTTCATCTTCTTCATCAAAGAAATCAGCGGCTATTTCGTGCCTCATTTCTGCAGATTCATACAAACGTTTGGACTGGTAAAGCGAAATATCGGAATCCATAGCTGCTTCATACACTTCCTCAGGGCTTATTTCGTATGGAGAAGAATAATCCTTTGAAAGCTCAACCCTTGCATTTTCCATTCCCAGAAGACCATCAAGTTCATTCTGCTTTTTTGTTCTGTTCTGCTGGGCCTGAAGCATGCTTATTCTCTTGCTTTCAGCGCTGTATTCAAGTGAAAGAAGTTCTGCAGCCGGAAGTGTTGAATCAGAAAGAGCATCTTCATACTCTGCGAGAGCTTCGTCATAAGCCTCGCGTGATTTACCGAATGCATCTATGCTTTCCTGAAGGGATACCATGGATGAATATATGGTTACCATAAGCTGTTTTTCAGATTTCGCAAGATTCATTTCACTTACAGTAAAATTGGTCTCGGAATCGAACGGTGTGACATATTTGATTATATTTCCCTGATATGTGTTGATTGCAGTATATTTTGCATTTTTCATACTGTCTTCAAGATTCATTGCCTTAAGCTCATGATTGAGTTCGTCAATTTCACGTTGGAGATTATTGGATGATGCAGCTTCGTAGGCTTCCTCAGGAGTAAGGCTGAGAATATCGAATCCCAGTACAGCTGTACCTGCTACCAAAAGTGCTATTGTTATTATGATTATTCTTTTTTTCATTATTCACCATCCTCCGTAAAAAAACATGAGCAGTCATATTCAAGTCTCATGACGTTCGTATTATATTTGTAAACCATAAGAGTATATTCCAGATTTCCTGACATAAGGGCTTCCTTTGAATCGTTTAGTTCAGAAGAGCTGATCAAACCTTTTCGGTAAAGTGCCAGACTTATATTGTAATCGTTTTCAAGAATTTCATTTGACAATAGGGCAAGTGAAAGTTTTTCCCTATCAATCATCAGGGAATTATATTTTTCAGTAATCTGTACCAAAAGCTCTCCTTCTGTTTCTTCAAGCATCAGTTTACTGAGTTCCAGATTCAGGTCAATACTCCTCCTCTTATCTCTGTAATATGAAAGATTTTCCGAAATATGGTATTTAGAAAGATAGTAAAGTTCAGTTTCATACCTGTCGATTGCCTGACGCAACAATTCAAGTTCCTTTGAATTTTCCATGACGGAATCCAAATACTCACTAAGTTCCTTCACTTCAATCAAATCCTCATCGAATGAAAATACCGGAGCTGCTTTGCTGATATCATATCCCAGGCTTAGGTTAAAGGAACGCAATTCAGAAGCATATGTCCGTTTTGATCTTTGATAAGCATTCAGGAACATTTGATAAGAATACTTTTCAGACAGGAAGTCGATGTCCGAAATATATCCGTTGTTATGAGCAGCAACAGCTTCGTTATAAAGTAATCCTGCATCATCTTCAGAAGCATTTGCCAAGTCCATATCGATTTTTCGTTCCATCAGGCTCAGATACTCTTTTCTGAAATCAATCATAAGAAGTGCTTCCCTGGCTTTTAAGTCATACAATGCATTGTCGATTGCAAGATCCACATTCCTAAGACCATTCTCCTTTGCAGCCTGGCTCATTGCAATATTGAAAAGATTCCTTCGGTTTATTCGGTAATTCTCATAAAATTCAATGGATTCTTCACGTTGATCCACCAAATCGTTGTAATTCTCCGTCAAATCTGAAAGTACGCTGTCATACTCAATGTATTTATCCATAAGGGAAATTTCTTCGCCATGTAGCGAGGAAAACGGGACAAGAACCAGAGCTGCCGCAAGTAGAAGTATTATGTATTTTTTCAATTGGACACCTCCCGCGGTGATGCCCGAATTATACCATAATTGCCATTTCAAAAATCAAATCGGGTCTCTATATTCATAAATTGTTTACAATTGGCTCTGTCTGTTGAGATATGGATGCAACGGGGGTATACTGAAAGAAATGATTCAGGTAGGTAGATATGTTCAGATTCTGCAGTTTATTCAGCGGCAGCAACGGAAATTCATTATTTGTATCGGATGGTAAGACCAGGATTCTTGTGGATGCCGGTGTAAGTGGAATTAGGATAAAGAAAGCACTATGTTCAATAGGTGAGGATTTCCTAAATATTGATGCGGTGCTTGTAACGCATGAACACAGTGACCATTCAAGTTGTGTGGGTGTGGTTTCAAGATGGGTTAAATATCAGAACATACCCGTATATGCAACCAAAGGTACTTGGTATGGTATGAGTCGTACCGTCGGGAACATCAATGAAGCAAGCAAAAACTACATTAAAGCGAATGAAACATTTCAAATCGGAGATATCACCATAAAACCATTTTCAATCCCCCATGATGCTGCAGATCCCGTGGGTTACTCATTCCTCTGTGAGGGGAAGAAGCTGACAATAGCTACGGATATAGGTCACATGAACGATTCTCTTCTTGAAAATATCCGAAACAGCGACCTTCTCATGCTTGAATCCAACCATGATCTGGAAATGCTTGAAAACGGACCTTACCCATATGTGCTGAAAAGAAGAATTAAAAGCGAGCACGGCCACCTATGTAATTCACTGGCCGGTGAAACCATAGCAAATCTTGCTCTTGAGGGAGTCAAGAAGTTTATAATCGGGCACCTGAGCGGCGAAAACAACAGGCCTGACCTGGCCTTGGACACAGTAGGTGCATGTATTGAAAGTGCAGGGCTCCGGATAGGAAGGGACATAGAGCTGCATGTCGCCATGAGAGGTATTACAAGTGAGGTTTTCTATATATGAGGATCAAGCTGATTTGTGTAGGAAAACTTCGCGAAAAATATCTTAGGGAAGCTGTAAACGAATATTCCAAAAGGCTCTCTTCCTACGGGAAACTGGAAATACTTGAAATAAAGGATGAAAGGGACGGAAATCCGGACGGACTTCGAAAGGAAGCTGAAGGTATCCTGGGCAGGATAAAGGATTCTGACTATATCTTCGCTCTTGCAATAGAGGGCAGCGAAACCGACAGTGAAGGTTTCTCCAAAATGATTGATGAACTCGGAATCCGCGGAATATCAGATATCGCTTTTGTAATAGGTGGATCCAACGGTCTTCACAAAATCGTACTGAACAGGGCAGACAAACAGCTGTCTTTTTCAAAGATGACATTCCCGCATCAGCTTATGAGGGTGATTTTACTGGAACAAATATACAGGGCATACAAAATATCAAACGGAGAAAAGTACCACAAGTAAGGAAGGTATGTAATGAAATTAATATCATGGAACGTAAATGGATTAAGGGCTTGTGTCAAAAAGGGATTTGAGGAATACTTCACTGAAACTGATGCCGATATATTCTGCGTTCAGGAAACAAAACTGCAGGAAGGACAGATTGACTTCAATCCGGATGGCTATGAGGGATATTGGAATTATGCTGTCAAGAAGGGATATTCAGGCACTGCGGTTTTCACGAAAAAGAAACCTGTATCAGTATCCTATGGAATGGGAATAGAGGAGCATGACCAGGAAGGAAGGGTTATCAAAGTGGAATTCGATGAATTTCAACTGGTAAATGTATATACCCCTAATTCCAAAAGGGAGTTGGAAAGACTTGAATACAGACAGCGGTGGGAAGATGATTTCAGGGATTACCTTGTTGACCTTGACGAAATCAAACCGGTCATAGTTTGCGGAGACCTGAATGTTGCCCATAAGGAAATTGACCTTAAAAATGACAAGACAAACCATATGAGTGCGGGTTTTACTGATGAAGAAAGGGAAAAGATGACGGATCTGCTTGAGGCGGGATTCATCGATTCCTTCAGGCATTTCTATCCATATAAAGAAAATATATATTCCTGGTGGTCCTACATGGGTAAGGCAAGGCAGAACAACACAGGATGGCGCATAGATTATTTCATTGTTTCTGAACAACTCAGGGATAATATGAGGGATGCATTCATATATCCTGAAATAATGGGAAGCGACCACTGTCCCGTAGGACTCAAACTTGAAATTTAACAGGAGGACATCATGATTCCGGCTCTAAGGAAAATGAAAAGGCAAACGGAAATAAGCGGCATGAATGTAACAATTGCCATGCCCGCAGGATATGAAAAGAGTTTATTTGAAGAAGTTACAGGGAAAGTGGAATCATATGCCGGGTCGATGAGTATATTGGAAAATCCGGGCGAAGAGTGTCTGACCAAAGCCACCGGGCCTGTTATTCTGATAGGGAATCTTTCAAACAGCCTTTGTGTGGAAAGACTATATTATGACTTCCTTTCAGCAACCGACCTTTGGTATCCGGGTCCTTCCGGGTATGAGGTAAGAACCCTGATTGATCCCTACGGAACAGGATTCAATATCATCCATATCGGATATTCAGATAAGAATGGCCTTAAAAGAGCCTTGGGTTATTTCGTCGGAATAGTTGACCGCAATATACTGCACCAGGCTGAGATCCGTCCGGAAAGACTTCATATTCCCGATGAATATGCCAACCATATTTTCAACGATGAGCTGGATTCAACCAAAGACACTTATTTTTACTCAATCAGACCAGAGAACAAGGGTTATTTAGCTTATCTGACGGGCAATGCAGAAGTTCTGAGGGAGTACTCGGAAGCCTTTCTCAGCATCATGGAAATGCCGCTGCACCATCTGATGATCTACAACAGGTTCGTTGTGTGGAGGCTGCTGGAGGTCACGGGAATGATCGAAGGCGACATTCTTGAAAAAGGGCCTGACTACTTTCTGCGGTGGGTAAAATCAGAAGAGGGCATAGGTGCCATAGACAGGCACTATTATCAATCCCCGTACATTGCCCGTAATAACCACGGGACAATTCCTGCATTGGGAATAAAGATGTTTTCCCTTTATCTCAAGAGATATCATCCTGAAATAAGTGAAGCCGATGAGTTCGAACAATTGGCCGATAATGTATATAAACCATACTTTGACGGGAGCTGGAAACCCCAGTGTGACGGGCTTTGCCATGGCTGGTGGTTGTCCCAACCGGTTCTTTTCCACTACGGGCTCCTGGATCCGGAAAAAAAGTATTTCAAAAGCGAAGGAGCCAGAAGAGCAGCAGAATGTGCCATTGCAGTAATAAACAACAGCGGATATCTGCCACCATCAGGTGATGCCAGTATGAACCGTCAGCATCCTGGGTTTGTTCTAAGGATAGCTGCCGCATATTATAAAGACGGAAGATACAGATACGCAAATGACATGCTTCCTTTTGAGTATGCCAATACCGGGGAGTTTTCAGCACTTGCCAGGCAGTTTGATATTGGCATTGAGCCGGTAGAGCCCAATGCCGGTGGAGTTGCCGTAGTACCACTGGACAAATTGATTTATGGAACATGGCAGTATGAGGATGAAGAATATGCGTCAATGGTATCCGATACTGCTCCGTCGGGTCCGATTGAAAAGTGCTACGATAAGATAAGCTTCAGAGCAGGTTGGGATAAGAATGATGATTTCCTCCTGGTTGATGGAATAGGCGGAGGCGGGCACTCATACGCTGATGCCGGATCCATCCTTGAGTATTCCGTACACGGTATTCCATTTCTGGTTTCACATGACAGTCTCACATTCGTTGAACCGGAAGAACACAACATGGTTACCATCAGCAGGAACGGGGAAAGAAAACCCATAACAGCTTTTCCCATGCTTGAGGAAATGCGGGATTACGAGGATGGAACAGGGTATATTAGGATTTTGTCCCAGGATAATAACGGGGCTGACTGGACCAGGGAAATATATTTTGTTCCCGGTGTTGGAATCGGACTCAGGGATCATATTGAGGCTGTGGAAGACGGGGAGTTTTCAATCGAAGATCATTTCAGAACCCCCGGACCCGTTCTTCCAAGGGAAAATGGCTATGTAAGTATCAAAAACAGCCGTGAAGGCAAAAAAATTGCATTTGTTCTGACATCCTTTGATGACGATGCATCCATCACATTTGAGAAAAAGAGTTACAACCATTTATTCAGGACACCACCGGGAAGGGAAAAACCTGAATTCATAGGACTGGACAACAGGGCATTGTTTCTCGAGAGAAATAGGATAATGAATCCTGAAATAACCGCATATAGGGCAAAATACAATAAGAAACTTGTTAAAGGTGATTCAGTTGTTTTCTCTCATTTTATTTCAATATCAGCAGAAGGTCAGAAACCAGCTGAAGCAAATATGACTGAAGACGGGATTGTTGTGGTATATGGCAACACCAAAAAAGCATTGGCCTTTAATAAAAGGGCACCGGAAAAGATGATTGATTTTGATCCGGAGCAACCTGAGTTTGATTTCTTTGCGGATCTTCTGAATGAAGAAGCTTCAGAGATTTTATCAGTGGATATGAAAGACGGAATTATTGTCAGGGGACTGATGTCGGGAGATGTATCCGGCGGGCCACCTGATGGAGAAACAACATGGGAAATAAAAGGGGATGTACCTGTTCATACGGTTTGCCTCGAAGGAAATATGATGTTTACGGGAAGCGGGAGCAACAGGATATCTGCATATGAAAACGGTATCTTGGTTTGGCAGAGATTATTTGAAAGAATACCAACCATGTATTTTTGGTGGGAGCTTGAAACCCAAAGGGTAGTATCCATGAAGTTTTCAAAAGGAAAGCTGTTTGCCGGGTGCGGTGACAATCATCTGAGATGCTATTCAGCCGACGGAGAGGAATTATGGGCTTATTATTACAGGGCTTCCGTGCCTGCAGGGTTTGAGATATATGATATCGATTCAGACGGAAAGGAAGAAATAATCATCTACGGCGGGGCTTTGGGTGCATATTCACAGATTGAAATAATTGATATGGAAGGCAAACTCAAGTATCGCCCCAATGAACCAATAGGAGCAGGTTGGACAAGCCGGACATCATCAATAAAGGTGTTTGAGTGGTCCGGAAGCAGGTATATTCTTCAGGGTGTCAACAGGAAAAAGAACCTTGTTCTGTATAGATTTGATGGAAATGGGAACGGTTTTACAGAAGTATTCTCACACTATCTTGCCGGTGCAGTAACTGCACTCTATTTTGAAAATGGAATAATATACACGGGAACCAGCCTTGGGTTTGTATCAGCATATGACATGGAAGGGCATAAGTTGTGGCTATCTTCACTGGGCGGTGGAGTCAGATATATCTCAGGTACGCGTGATGGCCTGATTGTAATTGAGAACGGCGGAACAATGTATCGGCTTGACAAGAAAGGTGATGTGCTGGTTTTGTCAATGGATTCAATGATTCCGTCCAATATCCTTGAAGATAAAGAAGGACTTTTTCTTGTCCAGGACAGGGGAATATACAGGGTAAGAAGGGAACCGACGGAATATGACCTTTAGGATTTGCCACATAGGCTGCGGAGGGATGTCTGTCAGGGGACACGGCCCGGCTCTTAAAAAGTACCGGGATGGTTTCACAGATACTGAGCTGGCGGCATGCTGTGACCTGGACATTGACAAAGCACGGGTTTTTGCAGGGGATTTTGGCTTCATCAAAGCCTATTCAGATTGGAGGAAGATGCTTAAAGAAGAAAATCCTGATGCAGTAAGCCTCGTGGTGCCTGTTTCCAAAACGGCTTCCATGGCAGCAGAAATTCTTTCCATGGGCTACAACCTTAATACTGAAAAACCACCTGGAATGAGCCCGGGTGAATGCAAATGCATCATTGATGCTTCCTTGAAATCGGGCAAAAAACTCGGTGTCATGTTCAACAGACGGTATATGCCCATTGTCAAGAAAATGGCTGAAGCTCTTTCCGGCAGGAAAGTCGATTATCTTCGTTATGATTTTTATCGTACCGGAAGAAAGGACATTGATTTTTCCACCACAGCCATCCATGGGATTGATACTGCCCAGATGCTTGCCGGTGAACTTTTGAACGATGTATCAATAGAATATCAGGAACTTGATACAACTCCTGTAGGTAACATATTCATAACAGGATTGACGGGAAATGGGACACGGGTTCAGATGAACTTTTTTCCTGATTCAGGGATGAACGGTGAGCGTGTTTTTGCAACTGCAGAAGGATTCGCTTACTTTC
>Ga0180430_10003184_pt1 | contig 14261 bp, 8 predicted proteins | sample SS_ome_9_FD_132999 | JGI IMG/M metagenome (GOLD analysis project Ga0180430, IMG submission 132999) | Hypersaline lake sediment archaeal communities from the Salton Sea, California, USA - SS_1_S_2 metaG | ecosystem: Environmental > Aquatic > Non-marine Saline and Alkaline > Hypersaline > Sediment... | reverse complement strand
CCCAGGGCCACCACATTCACCTCAGTCCCGCGTATGAATTCCTGGATGATCACGGGGAGTCCCCATTTTGCACTGATCTTGTTGAAATGGTTGATCACCTGCTCAGAATTATAAGCGATGTAGGCGTCGTAGAATTTTCCTTTTACAAGGACAGGGTACTCAAATTCTTCCCGCAACTCCGGGATGTCGTTCACGGAAGTGATCGATTTGCTGTGCGGTACATCGATACCGTATTTTTCCCCGAAACTGTCGAGGTTCCCTTTCTGTCTTTCTTCAAACTGTTCAAGGGTGGGAAGATACGTGCTGATGTTGTTTTTCCTGAGCAACGCTTCCGCTTTCATGAAGGTGAAGAGTTCCGCATCCAGGTTGGGGATGACCAGGTCGACCGGGTCTTTTTTGTGAATCTCCAGGATCCGGTCCATGAAAGGATCAATGCCGACTGACGGGTAGGGGATCAGGTAGGTTTTGTCAAGCGCGCCTTCCATGTAAATGCCTGGCTCCATGTTTTCATAGGCGAGCCCGATGATCCGCGCATCAAACCTGTCCGATTCACGGATTCCCCGTACTACGGGAATGCCGGGTCCCGGATTGTCGGTGTTGTTCAGACCTGTGATGGCGATCGTGATTTTTCGTTTACTCATCTGTTGCTGCTTCAATTAGGTTGAACCTGCGAAGGGTGTGTAAAAAATCGTCCATGTACCTGTTAAAGGACTTTTCATCAATATCAAAACCGGAAAGGATGGCGTCCTCGATCTCGGCGAGGGACTTTCCTTTCGCCAGCAACCTGAGAATCTCCTTGCCCGACGCATTTACGGAAAAGGACTCCCCGGAATTGGGATCGAAAAGGAATCCGGATTCGCTGACGGCGATGTTATCACGTAGTCTCACTGATATATATTTTAGTTAAGCAATTCATATACAAGATGTTGTTGTTATTTCTTTAACCGTGGAAACCTGTTTTTGAAACATGTTCCTTGCTGAACGAATGTGCAACAGTTCTTCAATCCTTACAACTTTGTTATGATGTTACAAACATCCGAAATCCCGGTGAAAAATTGTTACGAAATTTTTGTTATGATGTATAAAATTTTAATCAGCCAATGCAAATTCCTGGATTATCAGCAGCTATTGTCCAGGTATGTGCAGGCCTGAAGGCTTGCAGGCGGGGGAATGCAGGTTCCCTGGTGGTCATAATTCATCAATGCCCTTTTTTTCTATCCCGTTGTCGCTTTTGTACTGGGAAACCGTAACTCCGGTAATTTTCCTGAACTGGTTGGAGAGGTATTGTACGCTGGAATAATCCATCATATATGCTATCTCACTCAGCGAGTATTCTTCCTCGTCGATGAGGTGTTTGATACGCTCAATTTTCTGGTGAATGATATATTTTTCCAGTGTGGTTTGTTCGTGTTCGGAGAATAATTTAGAGAGGTATGGATAACTGAATCCAAGCTTTTCCACCAGGTAATCGGATTTCCTGACGATGGAATTGACGTTGTTCAGGTGGTGGATCAATTCAATGATGGCAATCTTGATTTCGGAAACCAGGCGGTCCTCTTTGTTTTCCAACAGTCCGAATCCATAATTGTGCAGCATCCGGTCGATCGTTTCATGGGAGCAGACTGTCGCATCATAGGTGATTTTCGCCCTGCCAAGGGAAATCTCATGAACGATGATGCCGCTGTCGATAAGCTTTTCTTTCAGAAACAGCTTGCAACAGTTGCAGACCATGTTCCTGATATGGATCGTTTCTGTTATGTGACCATCCCGGACTGCCATTTTTACACCAGTAGAACCTTTAAATTTAATAAGAATTTTGATACATTTAGTGCAGGTATCCATCCTGCTTTCCCTTTTCCGGATATATTGCTATTTTTACTCAACTTAAAACTACAAGGATCATGCAAAAAAACGAACTACTGGCCCATCTCTCTGTGTGTGTTGAAAAAGGAAAGGCCGATAAGGCTACTCCCACGCCTCCTGAGATGAAAGACCAGGAGGGTGCGCAAGAGATTACGGCGCAGCTGATTGAGATGGATGTGGCCCCGGAGGAGATACTGAATGGCGCCCTGATTCCAGGGATGAAGCGAATTGGTGATTTGTACGGGGAGGGCAAGGCCTTTGTCCCCCATCTGCTGCTGGCAGCCCGCGCGATGAATGCGGCACTTTTGCTGCTCAAGCCTTATTTCGATTCGGGAGCCATGGAGCGCAAAGGTACGTTCATTATCGGAACAGTGCAGGGCGACCTGCATGATATCGGGAAAAACCTGGTGAAAGCAATCGTCGAGGGCTCCGGCTGGGAAGTCATCGACCTTGGAACGGACGTATCTGCTCAAGGCTTTATAAAGGCAATCGAGGATCACCCCAATGCACACGTGGGACTTTCTGCGCTGATCACCACCACCATGGTGCACATGGAACAGATTGTACAAAGTATCAGGGAGAAATATCCCGACAAAAAAATTCTGATTGGCGGAGCGCCCGTTACCCAGGAGTACTGTGACAAGATCGGTGCTGATTTCTTTTCATTGCGACCGCAGGAAGCTGCTGAATATTTAAACTCACTTGTATCATCAACCCACCAGGCATGACAACCATCAGTGAAAAACTGAAAGAAAAAGGAACACTTGTTTCCGACGGAGCCTGGGGTACATTTATCCACCAGAAGGGATTGCGTTCCGATGAGTGCCCGGAATCATGGAACCTTACCAGGCCCGATGACATCTATGATGTGGCCCTGAGCTATGTAAATGCCGGTGCCGATATGATCCTTACCAACAGTTTCGGCGGCAGTCCTTTCAAATTGGAGCCCTACGGACTAAAAGAGAAGACGTACGAAGTGAACAAGGCAGCTGCAGAAATATCGAAACGTGCTGCCGGCGAGGATGTCCTTGTCCTGGGCTCTGTCGGACCTACAGGGAAAATCCTGATGATGGGTGAGATAACGAAGCAGGAATTATTTGACGGGTTTGCGGAACAGATCAGGGGACTTGTGGAAGGCGGTGCAGATGCCATTCTGATTGAGACCATGTCCGATCTGGATGAGGCCCGTACAGCTATCAGGGCAGCCAAATCCTTGACTGACAAGGAGGTACTGTGCACGTTCACCTTCAATCTGACCCCGGCCGGCGAATACAGGACCATGATGGGGACCACTCCCGCAGAGACAGTGGAAATGCTGGTGCAGGAAGGCGCAGATGTACTGGGGGCCAATTGCGGAAACGGGACCGCCGGAATGATCGAGATCGTGAAACAGATCAGGGAAATAAACAGTCAGATTCCGGTACTTGTGCATGCCAATGCAGGAATGCCCGTCCTGCGCGAGGGATTATCAGTATTCCCTGAAACGCCCGATCAGATGTCGGCACAGATCGGCGAACTCATTGATGCCGGCGCAGATATTGTAGGCGGCTGCTGTGGGACTACCCCGGAACACATCAGCAGGATTATTCAGGCGGTACGGAAAAATTGATTTGCAAGTCCCCGGACTGTTCAATCCATGCAAGGCCGGTAGTCCCCGGTTCTTTTCAAGCACAGTTGCATGCGATGCGGTATCTTACTGAAATTTAATTTATAAGAAAAAACACACATGCCCCGGAAAATTATTGTACTTGGTGCCGGACTGGTCGGAAGTACCATTGCGGCCGACCTGCACCTTTCAGGATATGACGTGATTTCCGCAGACATGGATCCTGCAGCACTGAAAAAAGCAGAATCCGTGAATGGTATCCAAACACGCAAGGCAGATTTTACACAGCCTGATGTGTTACGTGAACTGGTTGAAGACAGGGACCTGGTTGTTGGAGCCGCTCCGGGTGCTTTGGGTTTTCAGTTGATGGAGCAGGTGATCAGGCTCGGGAAAAATATGGTCGATATCTCCTTCTGTCCGGAGGACTATCTGCAGCTCGACGCGCTTGCAAAGGAGAACGGGGTGACTGTAGTGGCCGATATGGGTGTGGCTCCCGGAATGTGCAACGCGATACTGGGATTTCACGACCAGCAAATGGAGGTGGAAAGCTACAAATGTATCGTGGGAGGTTTGCCCGAAAAGCGCACCTGGCCGCTGGAGTACAAATCTTCCTGGTCACCCATCGATTGCATCGAGGAATATACGCGCCCTGCCAGGTTGGTTCGTAACGGGAAGGTCATCACACTTCCTGCACTTTCGGAGGCTGCACTTGTGGAATTCGATGAAGTGGGAACCCTGGAAGAATGGAACTCTGACGGACTCAGGTCGCTGCTTGTGACCATGCCGCATATCCCGGATATGGTGGAGAAAACACTCCGCTATCCCGGAACAATCAATTATGTAAAGGCCCTGAGAGAATTGGGCTATTTTTCATATGAAAAAATTGAAGTAAAAGGAGAGTTGATACGTCCTATTGATTTAACAGCTAGATTATTATTTCCGTTATGGAAGCTGGATGAAGGTGAAGCAGAATTTACTGTCATGCGTGTGACGATCGCAGGACGGGAAGCGGGCCGGCCGGTGACCTACCATTATGATTTGTATGACCGGTATGATGAATCCACAGACACGTTATCCATGTCGAGGACCACGGGATATACCTGTGCAGGTACGGCCGACCTGCTGCTCAAGAACCGGATTACCTCGAGGGGTGTGCTTGCCCCGGAGATGATTGGCAGGAATGAAGCTGATTTTCGATCTCTGATGGATTACCTTGCTGCAAGAGGCGTGATGTACAAGGTGAGCAGGTGCTGAATCATGCAGAAGAGTCCAAAATGGTGAACGGAGTGTTAAGCCGGACAGGTCGACATGCTGAAGATTTCGTTGTGCTGAATGGGGCAGAAGAGCGTTTTATAATGAACAGATCGTCATGTTGAAGAGAATTTCCATTGCTGAATATCTTTCGGGAATGCCACTGCTCCCGGTTATTGATGTACGCACACCGGCCGAGTACGAAACAGGTCATCTTCCCGGAGCCATCAATATTCCTCTCTTTTCCAACGAAGAGCGTGCCAGGGTCGGTACGGCATACACAAGAGAATCTCCCGCAAAGGCATATGAACTCGGGTATGCATACGTGCAGCCCAAACTGGATTATTTTGTCAGGCGTGCAAGGGAGGTTTCCGAAAATGGGTATGTAGCGGTCTATTGCTGGCGCGGCGGGATGCGGAGCAAGTCTTTTGCTGAATACATCGAGGCAAACGGGTTACAGGAGGTGAGTGTGATTGAGGGCGGGTACAAGGCTTTTCGCCAGCATGCCCTGGAATCCTTTGCCAGGCCGGAAATCATATATGTCCTTGGCGGATACACAGGAAGCGGAAAAACCCGGGTGTTGAAGGAGCTTGAACGCCGGGGTGAACAGGTCATCGACCTGGAGGGAATAGCGCATCATAAAGGTTCGGCTTTTGGTTCAATTGGACAATCTGAACAGCCAAAAAATGAGCATTTTACAAATTTATTGTTTTGGGAGTGGAAATCGCTTGACATGAACCGGCCCGTATGGCTTGAAGACGAGAGTATTCACATTGGTAGGGTATTTATCCCGGAAGCATTGTTTCAGCGCATGCGTGAATCTGCAGTCTATTTTCTTGAGATTCCCAAAGAGGTGCGTGCCCGCCTCCTGGTGGAGGAATATGCTGGAATTGATGCCGGGATGCTGGCAGCGTCGGTACTGAAGATTTCCAAACGGCTGGGAGGAAAGCGGACTTCCGAGGCGATGGAGGCCCTGCAGCAGGATGATTATTTTCGTGCGGCAGTCATTACCCTCGACTATTACGATAAATTCTATTTGAAGGGATTGAACAGACGGGACCAGGAGAAGGTGGTGGTTGTTGCCTCGGATACGGTTGATGCAGGCAGAAATGCCGGCATATTGCTGGCTGCGACCAGGACCTGACATTGCAGAAGGGGGCGGATTTTTTTATCCTGAAGGGCACTGGCGCAGTTTCACTGGCTGCGAAATGTGAGGATCGTTTGACGATGGATAATTTTTTTCTAACTTGAGTCGCAAATATCAAACTGCCCTATCAAACTCCGAAACGATGAAAAATCAGATTTCCAGAAGAAAATTTATCGGTACCGCGGCTGCAACTGCAGCAGGTTTTACGATCCTGCCCAGTAATGTGATTGCCGGACTTGGTCATAAGGCTCCCAGCGACAAGCTTCATATAGCGGGTATTGGCGTGGGAGGAAAAGGATTCGCCAACCTGAAGAACATGGAATCAGAAAACATTGTGGCACTCTGCGATGTGGACTGGAAATACAGCAAGAGGGTGTTTGATTACTGGCCCAAAGCAAAAAGGTATTTAGACTGGCGGAAAATGTATGATGAGATGCATGCGTCTATTGATGCCGTGGTAATCGCAACTGCAGACCATACACATGCCATTACCGCCGGCCATGCCATGACCCTGGGAAAACATGTGTACCTTCAGAAACCCCTGACACATACCGTATACGAATCCAGGCTGATGACCAGACTTGCCGAAACCTACCAGGTTGCCACGCAGATGGGCAACGAAGGAGCTTCCGGGAATGATACCAACCTGGTCATTGAATGGCTCCATAATGGTGAGATCGGGGAAGTAACAAAAGTAGATTCCCTGTCGGATCGTCCCATCTGGCCCCAGGGCCTCAGCAGGCCTCAACCCGGAATGTGGGTGCCCGAAACACTGGACTGGGAGCTGTTTGTGGGACCTGCCCCCATGCGCCCTTACCATGAGCTTTACACGCCCTGGAACTGGAGAGGCTGGTGGGATTTTGGCACTGGCGCGCTGGGCGATATGGCCTGCCACATCATGCATCCCGCATTCCTCGGTTTGCACCTTGGTCACCCGGTCAGGACACAGGGCAGTTCTACCATGTTGCTGACCGAGTGTGCGCCTGTGGCACAAATGGCAAAATTCACATTTCCTGAGAGAAAGAAACCCAAAGGAATGAAAATGAATCTTCCGCAAGTTGATCTTACCTGGTACGACGGGGGACTGAAGCCTATGATGCCTGCCGGATGGCCTTCAGGAAAAAACCTTTCCAACGGACTGATCTTCCATGGTTCAAAGGATACACTGGTGTGTGATTCAGCTGGAAGAAACCCGATGCTCCTGTCAGGACGCATTCCGGAGGCACCAGCTTTCAGAAGAAGGGTTCCGGCAAGCCATGAAATGGATTGGGTGCGCGCCTGCAAGGAGAGCCCTGAAAACAGGACCGAGGCAGTATCTCATTTTGCAGAGACAGGACCATTCAACGAAATCGTTGTGATGGGTGTGCTTGCAGTGAGACTGCAAAACCTGCATAAAGAGCTTGAATGGGACGGTGAGAAAATGGAGTTCACCAATATCAGTGAAAGTGAAACCATTCGTACCATCATCGAAGACGGATTCAGTATCGATGATGGCCATCCCACGTTTGACAAGAAATGGACCGAACCCATAAATGCCGGTGCATTTGCAAAGGAAATGATCAGCCATACCTATCGCGATCCCTGGAAATTGCCGGAAATGCCCGGGTAGCGTGTTCCAGGAGTTTTCCTTTAGCTTTGAGAAGCATGCCGGGGGACGGGGAGCGGCCCCGGCCCAGTGTGTTTTTATGACTGCCTGTGGCATGCAACTGTTCCGGGAATATATTTATCTTGCGCAAAGAGATTGAGAAGTTGTGCGTATGCGTCGATTAGTTTGTACCGTTCTGTCAGGATTATTGCTTACACAATTTGTGTCGGCCCAGCAGACTTTGCCGGATTCTGTAAAATCCCACCTGGTATTGAAGGACGAAAGTGTTCCTTACCTTACAGGAGAGAGATTGGTCATTGTTGCTGGTGCCACTCTTGAAATTGAAGAAGGCGTGCATCTGATCCTTGGCCATAACATACCGGTGCGGATTGAGGGCCGCCTGGTGGTGAACGGGACTGTCAACAGGCCGGTATTTTTCACCACTGCCCGGGAGGAGGAGCGATGGCGCTATATATACAGTACCGGAACGCTTATTGCACGACATCTTCATGTCAGCAACGCAGTCCGTTTCCTGAACAGCTATGGTGATACAGTAATTATCGAGCATTGCAAAGTGGCGAATACATACGGAACCGCCGGCGATGACTGTATCGGGGTTCATGATGCACAAAAGGTGCTGATCAGGAACAATACGCTGACAGGCAATCCTGCCGCCGGTAAAACAGATGCAATCGACCTGGACAACATCTCTGGTGACACCATTTCCGGTAATGTCATTTCCATGTTTTCCGATGACGGGATCGATATTGGTACCCGCAGCTCCGGGATCCTGATATCGGAGAACACAATCTCCAATTGCGAAATGGGGATAAGCGTGGGCGAAAATTCAACCGCCGTGGTCCACCGCAATCTGATCACGAACTGCCTGGGGGGCATACAAAGTCATTTTGGTTCCATTGTTGAGGTGACCAACAATACCTTGTATTCCAATGCATTGGGGATAAGGGCTTTCCATAATTATTCGGAGGAGTCATCGGGCGGGACGGCGCATATTTCCAATACCATTATTTCGGGCGGGACGAAGATCTTTGCCCTGAAGCCTAATTCTGTAGTCAGTTTCAATTATTGTCTGACCGATTCCGTTCCACTGGAAGGTAACGGTAATATTGCCGGTGATCCTATGTTCCGGGATACCCTGGCCGGCGATTTCGGCCTCCGGGCAGGATCGCCTGCAATTGATGCAGGGGATCCGGACACTGACGGCGATGGCAACTCTTTTCCGGATGATCCTGATGATATGGACCGGGATGGATCCAGGATCGATATGGGCAGGTATCCCTATTACAACAGCAGTCTGCGTTTTGTTGAGGCTACTTCGTCTAACCTGGGCATGAAAATGGATGACCTGCAGAATTGGCCGGATTGGTTCAGCCTGAAGAATACGTCCCAGTCACTGATCAACCTGAACGGGTACTACCTGTCGGATGATCCGGCAAAACCCCTGAAACACCAGTTGACTGACGACATTTACCTGCCTCCCGGCGATACGGTGTGCTTCTGGGCAGATGGCATGGAGCCGCCAACGACATACCACCTGCCATTTAAGCTCTCAGGGGAGTGGGAATTCCTGGCGCTTTCAGACCCGGATGGATATCTCATGGAGCAGGTCGTATTGCCAATGATTCCTGTCAACCATGTGTATAAAAGAGTCGGCCTGGCAGATGAATGGGAATATTATCCATATCCCACCGGTGAGGATACCGTATTTTATTCAGGACTTTCAGGCACACCCGCGTTCAATGCTGCCGGCGGAGCGGTGGATTTTCCGGTACTGGCAGCCATGCGCTCCTCCCTTGAAGGGGATAGCCTCTATTATTCCCTGGACGGAAGTGATCCTTTTACGGGTGATCTCTTTGTCTCCCCGGTGGAGGTTTCCGGTCCCGCCACCCTTCGTGTTACGACGGTTCAGAAGGATCATGTTCCCGGGTACAATCATTCACTGTCTTTTTTCGGGAAAGACGCCTACGTCCTCCCGGTTATGTCCCTTTCCACCAACGAGGAGCATCTTTACGGGGAGACGGGAATTTATACCAACTACAATCACTCAGGTCCGCGCTGGGAGCGTCCCGCTTCGGTCACCTGGTATAGCGGGAAAGATCATTTTTCAATTATTGCCGGGATGAGGATACAGGGAGGAAATTCAGTATTCATGCCCAAGAAATCCTTCAGACTGCATTTCCGGGGAGGATATGGTGCATCCAGACTGGCGGCGACACCGTTTCCTGATGGACCGGGCTCTTTCAGGAACCTGGTCCTGCGGGCAGGATACGATGACGATATCACAAGTTACAGTGGAACATTGCTGCGGGATCCCTTCAGTACTGAAATGTGGAGGAAGCTGGGCGAGCTGGCCACGCAGAGTACTTTTAATGTATTGCTGTTGAACAATAGCTACTGGGGAATCTACAATACCAGGGAGAGCATCAATGAATATTTTGTTGAGGACAACCTGGGAATCAGGGATTTTGATCTTGTGAGGTTTCAGAAATATGGTCCGGACCTGAAGAAGGGTTCCTGGGACGAATGGAACCGGTTGCAGTATTATTTTGACACCACAGACTTTACCCGTCCTGCTGTATACGGCGAGGTCAGTAGTTTTATGGACATGAATTCCTTGCTGAACCTTCTATCCCTTGTGCATTGTGCCCAGTTCAGGTCCTGGACCTGGGGCGCGTTTATGATCAAACCTGACGGTGGAAGGTGGCGCTGGACAATCTGGGACACAGACCGCTCCTATAATACACTTTCGTGGAATGGCTTTAGTGAGTATGCCGATACTGGTTCCGAGAAATGGCCCAATTTCATGCCACAGAAACTCCTTCAGAATGAGCAGTTCAGGAATGCGCTCATCAACCGGAACTGCGATCTGCTCAATAGCCTTTTTATCCCCGGCTATGCCATTTCAGTATACGATTCCCTGGCAAACATTCTCCGCCCCGCAATCGAAGCGGAGTTCGACAGGTGGAACCCGGGGAATCTTGATCGATGGGAGGTGAACAATGAAAGTATTCGCGCCTTCCTGCAGAAGAGACCCGGGTACCTGTATGAACAGATGAAATCCTATTTTTCGATCGGGGATACGACCCACCTGGAGATCCGGATCATCGGTGATGGAAAGGTGCAGCTGAATTCACTCATACTGGACGACCCTTCCTGGAGAGGAGCATATATGTCGGGAATCCCGGTCGACCTGAAAGCTATACCGGATCCGGGTTCTTCATTTATAGAATGGCAGGGAATTTCCAGCAACCACAGCATATCACTGGATCCTGCAGGTCGGGTACTGATCACAGCTGTATTTGATACCTCTTCACTGCCCGGCAGAAAGCCGGTTGTGATCAATGAACTGATGTACCACACTGCAGATGAAGGGTATTCGAAGTGGGTGGAGTTGTATAACCCCAACGATCACAGTGTTTCGATGGATGGTTTTACACTTACAGATGGAGGATTAAATAACCTCTTCCGGATTCCCCAGGGCACGGTCATCGATCCGCATGGTTACCTGGTGATTGCCGGCGAAATGTACAGCTTCATGACGGAGTTGGGAACAACTGGCAACCTGACCGGGGATTTCAATGGCGGGGAGAGCGGATTCAGTCTTAGTAACAGCGGAGAAATCATCACATTGAGGAACAGTCATGGCCTTACCGAGGATGTGGTTCCTTATTCCGATCATGCGCCATGGCCTGAGTTTGCCGACGGATACGGACCCAGCCTGCAATTGAAATCACCCGGCCTGGATAATACGAATCCTTTCAACTGGTTTGCGAGCCTTGAGCAGTTCCATACACCAGGAAGGGCCAATGATGGTGATACCGGTGTGAACCCTGGCGTGACTTCCTATACAATGCATGTTTATCCGAATCCCATGGGAGAAGCACTTCACCTTCAATTATCCGGATCACAGGCCTCGGAAGTGTTTGTTCAGCTCTTTTCCGTGTCCGGCACAAAACTACGGGAAACTTATTTTAACTATATTCCGGGTGATTCTTCCTTCAGGTGGATCCACGGACTCACCGAACCTGGAGCATACATCCTGCGGGTAACAGGTGCTGACTATGCGGATATCCCTCCACTTTCCAGGATGGTGATCTATAGAGGAAGGTAGTCAGGATGCGGGACCACAGCAAAGGTGCCCATTATTGTTACACAAGGAGCTGACTGTTCATTTCAAAAAGTACCTGTTCATTTCAAAAAGTACCTGTTCATTTCAAAAAGTACCTGTTCATTTCACGGGTGCCAGTTCAATACACTGGTGCCAGTTCAATACACTGGTGCCAGTTCATTTCACAGGGTTTCTGCCCACTGCAGCGGGATTATCTGACTATTTCGACTTTGCCATGCAGGCGCTGACCATGTCCCTTGAGAACATAGATATATATACCCGGTTCCACTCCGGAAAGAGGTACGGACATTTTTCTCTCTCCATTTGTCAGCTGTCTGCGCAGCAGCTCCTTGCCGGTGATATCCAGAAGTACGAATTCACGAGGCTGCAGGAAAGCAATCCCGGTTTCAATAAAGAGTTGGTCCCTGGCCGGATTCGGATAGACTTTCCACTCCGATTGTATTGTTTCCCAGGTCCCCGTTTCAGGAATAAATTCGAGTACATATTCCTCACTTGACTCGCCTGAGCGGTCGATCATTCTGTACACCAGTTTTGTGGTTTTGGAATAAGGGGCTGCAGGTTCAAAGTAAAGATCTGCCGGAGAAATGATTTCGTTGCTGCTTACAGGATTTCCTTCGCAGAAAAGAGTTCCGGGGCCTTCCTTACTCATCACGCGGATGCCTGCAAGCACATGTCCGTCGTGATCTGAATAGAAGTCATCAGAGGTTGCCAACCTGACCCATGCAGGTTCGTGGTTGGTCAACATACTGTCTTTCCCGGAAGGACGCTGAAAGTTATAAAAACGACTGTTGGACAAGCCGGGGGAACCGAACTGGTTATGACTTAGTTTCCAGTTAACTCCATATTGTGGATCTTTCACAGGTTGCCTGAGTTCAAGGCTGAATCCTTCGGCAGGCAGTTCCGGCCAGCCGGGCGCATTCAAAAATGAAACCTGGCTGGCAATGGATCCGTCGCTTAAGCGCAGTTTGACCTGGGGATGCTGGCTGAAACTGTCTGTGAGATTGCCAAAGACAACCACCGAATCGGGGAAAACTTCACCAAAAGACTGCTTGTCTTCGGCAATGACAAACCAGGTAGACGGGGGGATGACTGTTCCTTGGTCGAAACTGAACAAAACCCGGTCGTCTCCATCCAGCAATTCTGCTCCAGACAGGTCCAGCGGTCGAAGTCCGTAATAGAGGAATTCAACCCAGTCGCCACAATCAAAGTAGTAACGGTTATTGGAATATAGCTCAGTAAGCCTGATTGGCAGTTGGTCTCCATCGGGCAGAAAACAGGCATTGATCTCCGCAGGCCCGGACAAAGTGACGGTATCCTGCATCACACTGTCACCGTTGATTGTCCACTGTGACAACCTGAAGCCTGGTATTGCTTTCGCATTTATTCCGTATTGCAGACCTGGAAAATATTTTCCTTCATGTGACGGTGAGGGCATTTCCGCTCCTGCCCAGCTGATACTGCCTGCACCTTCCGGAATCACATTCAGGCGCACATCGACGGCCTCCTGTAATCCGAAAAAATCCTGCAGGTGGCCGAACAGCGCCGCAGGCCTTCTTTGAAGATAGGATCTGACGGTATCACATGCCGATGCCCAATCATCCATATTGTTCTCATAGCGTTCGGCATGATGGACCAGATCGGCTGCATATATGTTACGTAATGAATCAAATACCGGCTCGGTAGAAGTGAAGGAAAACGAAGTGTTGAGCAATATTGCAAACTGCCTGATGAACCGGTCCCGGTATTGGTCATTCTTCATCAGGTTCCTGATCAGCATGTTGTTGTATCCATTGGGCCATGCCCGATCGCTCGTGGTGAGTGACCATTTAAGCGTGTTCCAGTCGACGAGGCCATATTCGTTGTATTTTAACCCGAGTCCATGATCAAGATCCCAGAAGATCCATTGCCATTTGCCGTCAGTGGGTTTCCAGTATTTAACATTGTTCGACAACCAGTCATAATTACCTGCAAATACTTCACACATCCAATAATTGGTGAAATTTTCCAGGTCTACCTGAGATGCCAGGTATTCAAAATCTTCCTGTTCAGCAAGGTTGCCTGAAGTATCTGCGAATGACATGAGTGCATCCCAGTTATCGAAAGAGCCGACGATGGGATTCTCATTGGACGGAAATCCGAATGCACGCTCAAGCAGGTCGTACGTTTCGGTAACACCTTTGTGTGTTTCGATGTAAAACTGGTCAATGCGTTCCCTGAGGTTGAAAATCCCATAATAGGAACCATTGAGAAACACATTAACCGGCTTTCCTGCAGAGATTAATGGATCGATGAAAGACTTCCTGGCAATTTCATGCGCCAGCAGGTCGCGGAAGTGGGTGTTTAAGGAATTTTTGTTCACATTGTCGTTACCGCTGTTCCTGAGGACCAGTCTCTTGAAATAGTAGGGAGCCTGGTCTGCAAAAAAAGGATAACCGAACCAGTCATTCCCATACCTGGATCTTGCGTAGAAACGCATGGAAGTGGGTCGACCGCTGCCTACGGAATGCAATTGTATGCCTGTTCCCGAAGCGTATTTGGTCTGCCTGTTTTCGATATATTCAAAGTGGGCCGGTATTTCAAGTGAACTGTAATTGAGTTTGATCAGTCCATGGTCCCCGAACAGGTCATCAGGCGTTGCCACGATGGAAACAAGGGGATT
>Ga0180430_10003181_pt1 | contig 14265 bp, 12 predicted proteins | sample SS_ome_9_FD_132999 | JGI IMG/M metagenome (GOLD analysis project Ga0180430, IMG submission 132999) | Hypersaline lake sediment archaeal communities from the Salton Sea, California, USA - SS_1_S_2 metaG | ecosystem: Environmental > Aquatic > Non-marine Saline and Alkaline > Hypersaline >... | reverse complement strand
TGTTGCATCGCGAAACTTCATAATCACGCCCCACAGCTCTGAGATACCTTCGCCAGTATAAGCCGAAGCGGCCAGTGCAGGAGTCTGCCACCCCTCAGTCGCGGGCCTCAGATAGTGTAGCGCACGCTCATATTCTCCCCGAGCAGCCTGCGCGGAAATCATATTGTCGCCATCAGCTTTATTAATCAGAATTGCATCAGCGATCTCAATTACGCCCTTTTTGATCCCCTGCAATTCATCGCCGGCGCCGGAAATTAGCACTAGCAGGAAAAAATCGACCATCGATCTGACCAGGATCTCACTCTGCCCAACACCAACAGTCTCGATGAGAACCAGATCGTAACCTGCCGCTTCAAACAACAGTACCGTCTCTCGAGTCTTCCGGGTTACTCCGCCCAGCGTCCCGCCGGTCGGTGATGGGCGGATAAAGGCGCGCTGATCAGCCGCCAGATGCTCCATACGCGTCTTATCGCCAAGGATACTGCCGCCACTGATACTGCTCGAAGGATCGACCGCCGTGACCGCCACCCGGTGCCCCCGCTCGGTCAGGTGCGTTCCCAACGCCTCGATTAAAGTGGATTTTCCCGCGCCCGGTACGCCGGTCACACCCACTCGAATTGACTGACCCGTGTGCGGAAGGAGCTCTTTGATCACCGCCTGCGCCTGTTCAAAATGAGCCGGCGCGTTAGACTCAACAAGCGTGATTGCCCTGGCCAGCATGGTCCGGTCGCCAGCGAGTACTCCTTCAACATATTTAGCAGTGTCGATCATGCGCCTCTCTTTGCTCCCCGATTGGGATTGTGGGGCTGAAGATTCCGCCTCTGGCCCCGCTCCCTCCCGCGGTATAGCTGGCAAACCATCATGGCCACCACGGACGCCCTTGCGCAGATGCAATGCTGATTTTTTCGCGCCTTTACTCTGATCATCCTTCCCGGACATCAGGCTTCCTTCCTTACCGGCGGTTACCAGAGGAAACACACGCGCAGCGGCTTTCGCACTCCTAGTGCCCCAACCGGTCCGCCAAAATATCAAGCAACTGCTCGGCCGCGTGCGGGATTACTGTACCGGGGCCAAAAATCGCCGCAGCACCGTGCTCTCGTAAGAATTCATAGTCCTGCGCCGGAATCACACCTCCGACAGTAACCAGAATATCCTCGCGACCTAATTTACGAAGCTCCTCCGTCAACGAAGGCAACAAGGTCTTATGTCCCGCTGCTAACGAACTCATACCTACCACATGCACATCGTTTTCGACCGCTTGCCGGGCCGTCTCCTCCGGTGTTTGGAACAGCGAGCCGACATCGACATCGAAGCCGAGGTCCGCGAAAGCCGTCGCTACCACCTTTGCCCCGCGATCGTGTCCATCCTGCCCCATCTTGGCCACTAAGATCCGCGGCCGCCGACCTTCCCGCTTTTCAAAGGCGGCCACCTTTTGCCTGATATCTTTGATGGCATCCTCCCCCTTGAACTCAGCTGAATAGATCCCTGAGATTGTTTTAATCTCCGCCTTGTGTCGTCCCCAAACCTTCTCCAAAGCGGAAGAGATCTCACCGAGCGACGCCCTGACCTTAGCAGCTTTTACCGATAACGCCAGAAGGTTCCCCTGGCCGGTCTCAGCACACTCCTCAAGCGCCGCCAGAGCCCGGCTAACAGCTGCGCCATCGCGCTCGCTGCGCATCTTCTCCAGGCGCGAGATCTGCTGGCTCCGCACCTCGCTATTATCAACTTCGAGAATCTCTATCGGGTCCTCTTGATCGAGGCGATATCTGTTCACTCCAACAATCGTCTCCCGGCCCGAATCGATCCGAGCTTGCCGCCGTGCTGATGATTCCTCAATACGCATCTTTGGCAGACCGGTCTCTATCGCCTTCGCCATCCCTCCTAAGTTTTCAACCTCTCTGATATGTCCGAGTGCCTGATCGAGAATCTTGCCGGTCAGCGCCTCTAGATAGTAGGAACCGCCCCACGGATCAACTACACGGCAGATACCGGTTTCATCCTGTAGATAAAGCTGCGTATTGCGTGCTATACGCGCTGAGAAATCGGTTGGCAACGCGATTGCTTCGTCCAGAGCATTGGTATGAAGCGATTGCGTGTGCCCTAGAGCAGCGGCCATACCCTCAAGGCACGTGCGCACCACATTGTTATACGGATCCTGCTCGGAAAGGCTCCAACCCGATGTCTGCGAGTGGGTTCTAAGCGCCATCGATTTAGGATTCTGCGGATCGAATTGCTTAATAATATCAGCCCAAATCAGTCTCGCCGCCCGCAGCTTGGCGATCTCCATGAAGTAGTTGAGCCCTTCGCCCCAGAAAAATGACAGCCGGGGCGCAAAATCATCTATCTTCAGTCCCGCCTTAATGCCACAGCGCACGTACTCCAGACCATCGGCCAGCGTATAGGCCATCTCCAAGTCCGCCGCCGCACCGGCCTCCTGCATGTGATACCCGGAGATAGAGATGCTGTTAAACTTCGGCATGCTAGCGGCTGTATAACTGAAGATATCGGCAATTATGCGCATACTGTGAGCCGGTGGATAAATATAGGTGTTGCGGACCATATATTCTTTCAAAATATCATTCTGGATTGTTCCGGTCAGCTCTTCTAGCTTTGCCCCCTGCTCCAGTGCGGCAACGATATAAAAAGCCAGCACCGGCAGCACCGCACCATTCATCGTCATTGACACCGACATCTTATCTAGCGGTATGCCATCGAAGAGAATCTTCATATCGAGCACCGAGTCTATCGCAACGCCGGCCTTACCGACATCGCCGACGACCCGGGTATGATCGGAATCGTATCCACGGTGAGTGGCCAGATCGAATGCCACCGACAGCCCCTTCTGCCCAGCCGCCAGATTACGCCGATAAAACGCGTTCGACTCCTCCGCTGTCGAGAAGCCAGCGTACTGGCGCACCGTCCAGGGGCGGGTTATATACATCGGCGCATAGGGGCCACGCAAAAAAGGAGGAATCCCCGCCAGGTAATCTAGGTGGTGCAAATCGATCAGATCCCGGCTTGTATAAAGCGGTTTGACATCGATTCGTTCGTTTGTATCCCAGATCATTTTGTCCAGAGCAGCTTCTGCTTCGCTTTGGGTTACTACGGATCCCTGACTGGCAGATTTATCATCTTCAGTTCTCTCACGACCTTCGCAGCAGAGCGTCAATTCAATATCTGAAAAATCGGGTATCTGGCTCATGATTTCACTCCGAGTCTCTCTATCAATTCCGCCAGTGATTTATATGCGTCACTTCGTAAATGGATAAATTCATCCACGCCAGCCGCCCGGTAAGCCTCGATCTGATCCTTAGGATATCCGGCCAGCACGACCCACGGTTTGGCCGTTTCTTTGGTTAGCAGCTGCGCCAAACTGGCGACGACTTCTGTATAAGTATGATCTGTACCGACAATCACAACCACCGCCGCGCCACTCGCCTCGGCCGCCGCCGCTGCCGTTTGAGGAGTCTCAAAACTGCTATCAGATTGTACATCGAGCCCTGCCAGCTGATAGAACGACCGAGCGAAATCAAGCCGCGGCATATAAGATCCGACCAACCCCATGTTGGCCATAAAGACCTGTGGCGCTTCTCCGGCGTAGCGGCGCCAGAGCAGAACTCGCAAACGCAGCTCTTCGAATAGCTCCGCCCCGCGGCGAGAGCCAATCGCCTCCACCTCAGAACTAGGCCTCTCCCGATTGATCACCTTCATCAGATCACCAATCGTTGCACCCTCGCGCACAGCCTCTTCGGCAGCGGTCAGCCATGCCGTTGCATCAGTAGAAGAGGTGATCTGTCTTTCTCCTGATTTGTTGGCTATCCCGCCACCCTGATCCGCAGCATCGCCCCCACCAGTCAAGTCAAGTTCCGCCAGGTTCGCCAGAGATTGTCCGCGATTCTCCGCCCCGTCACGATTCTGCCTCGCCTTTTCAGCGAGTAGTCCGGGCAGAGCATCATCCTCTCGGGGATTCATTTTGATATCGAGTTCTTCGGCATTAGGATACTTATTCGTTCCCACCACGATATCGCGTCTCGTGGCGATATTTTCCATCCTGGCATCTGCGGTTGCCGCAATCCGGGACTGGACAATCCCCTCAGATAGGGCCGTCGCCAATCCCCCTGCGGCCTCAATCGATTGAAACTGAGCCCAAGCCTTCCGCATTAGTTCGGCGGTTAGATTCTCTACAAACCAGCTGCCCCCACCGGGGTCGAGCAGGTAATCGAGATGACACTCCTCGCTGAGAATTAGCTGAGTATTGCGCGCTAAGCGCCTGGCAAGATCACTCGGTTCTCCCAGCGGTTCATCAAAAGGATTGATGTGCAACAGGTCACACCCCCCCAATACGGCCGCTAGGGCTTCAGTCGTCGAGCGCAGGATATTCACATAGGGATCAAAAGCTGTTTTTGTAAACGATGACCCTCGAGCATAGATCGTCATTTTACCTTCCTGCTGGCCAGAGTCACAGGATTCGATCACCTTGGCCCAGAGCATCCGTGCTGCTCGCAGTTTGGCAATCTCCACAAAGAAATTTGTGCCAACAGAAAATCCAAAGATCATTTTGCTCGCGGTCGTAGCGACATCGATGCCACGCTTCTCCATCTCGCGCAGCGTCGTCACCGCTCCGGCCAGGGTGAAGCCAAGCTCAGAGGCCGCATCACCTCCGCCTTCGTGATAGGGATATCCGCTTGCGAATACTGTCCCAAGATGCGGTGCTTCCTTCAGTGACCAGTTGGTCAGTGCGGCCACCTGATCAAAGGAGCGGGTCAGACCGCCAGACAACTCGCCGCGGCCAGCTAGAATCGCCAGCGGATCGGATAAAACTGCTCCGCGTAATGAACCCGAACCGGCTCCCTGTGACTTAGCCGTTGCCTTCAGAAGAGCCATCGCCGGTAGGATCGCCGCCCCGGGCTGGAGATAGATCGGCCTCTTTGCCAGATCAACGCCTTCAAGCGCAGTTTCAAAATCCCCGAGTGAGGAGATCGATGTCCCCAGTAAACCCACCAGAGCCGCCGGCGCATCGTCAGGATCGAAACCGGCCTGGCCAGCACGATCAAAGACAAGATTCACAACGGTCTGTCCTCGGTCCAAGCTGCGCCTCAGCGTTTGATTAAACCTCGCCGCTCTGGCATAGGGCAGCTCCTGAGCCACTTCCCACGCTTGACCCCGGTAGCCGAGCGGATCACAGCCTCGATGAAAAGGCGCTTCGCCGGGTCGCGCATCGAGATAGCCCAGATCGGCCGTATCGGCCGCTGTGTAAATCGGATTTAGGGTGATACCTTCATAGGTCACCGTCTTCATACGCTTCTCAAAGGGCGCCCCCTTGAGAAGCCTGACCACTTCGGCCTGCCACTCGGCCAAACTGGGTGCTGGGAATCGTCCAGGCAAACCAGCTGCACCGGCGTCTAGCAGACCACCTTTTTTATCGCTCTCACTCATCTATCTTACCTTTTCCAGCTTGTCCGCACTCGGCAACTGGGCCGCTCTGGCAGATTTCAAGTAACACCCCACCAGTTGTTTTGGGATGAAAAAAGAGCACCTGCTTACCGCCGGCGCCCACAAATGGCTTTTCACTGAGCGGCTCGAGGCCTTTCTTAACCAGCGAATCGCGCATCGCTGAAATATCATCCACCGCCAAGGCGATGTGATGAATGCCATCTCCTTTTTTCTGGAGAAACTTAGCGATCGGTGATCCTGGATCGGTCGGATGGAGCAGCTCCAGATGAGACTCGCCCACTCGCAGATGATAGGATCGCAATTTCTGACTGGCGATATCCTCGATCTCTTCAAGTTCAAGCCCCAAGCCTTCGGACCAGATGCTTAGTGCCTGCTCCGGATTCGAAACGGCAACACCAATATGATCAATCTTGCTAATCATAGGACTCTCGCCCCCCCACATCGATAGCGATACGCAATCGGACACATACAGAAACCCGTCCAGCTAAGAAGATTCCGCCTACGAGTTTCCCGCTAATAAGAAGAGCGGCCTTCAAAGAGTGAAGACCGGTCTTTCAGGATATATTTACTCAGCCAAAGACCGATCTCCAAGCTCAGCCTTTGATCAGCTGTCTGGAGATAACCAAGCGCTGCATCTCGCTAGTGCCCTCATAAATCTCCGTCACGCGAGCATCGCGATAGTAGCGTTCGACAGGATACTCCTTCATGAAACCATAGCCACCGTGGATCTGCACCGCCTGGTGAGTAATCCAAGTAGCCGCCTCGGAGGCGAAAACCTTGGCCATCGCCGCCTCGCGAGTTAGCGGTCTGCCCTGATCCTTGAGCCACGCCGCTTGCCGGGCTAGCAATCGGGCTGCTTCAAGACGGGTCTTCATATCGGAGAGTTTATTCTGAATTGCCTGGAAATGACTCAGCGGTTTGCCAAACTGCTGGCGCTCCTTGGCATAGGCCACCGCCTCATTCAGCGCCGCCTGAGCGATCCCTACCGCCTGGGCCGCCACCCCGATCCGGCCGTTATCCAAACTGGCCATGGCGATCCGAAAGCCCTCGCCTTCCTCTCCGATGCGGTTGGTTGCCGGCACCCGGCAATCTTCAAAGAAGATTTCCATTGTATCCGACGCCCGAAGTCCCATCTTATCTTCCTTGCGACCGGGGACCAATCCTTCCGATTCTTCACGATCGATCATGAAGGTGCTGATACCCCGATGCGGCGGATTGATATCGGGATCGGTTTTAGCCATTACCAGAAAATACCGGGCCAATGATCCATTGGTCACAAAGACCTTCTGTCCATTTAGTAGATAATCGTCGCCACTCCTGCGGGCGGTTGTCTTTATCGAGCTGGCATCAGATCCAGCGCTCGGCTCGGATAGACAGAAAGCACCGATCTGCCCAGCAGCGAGGTTAGGCAGAAATCGCCGCTTCTGCTCCTCGTTTCCGAACTTCATCAGCGGATAGGCCGACACCGAATTGTGCACTCCGAGCAGGATCGCTACGCCGGCACAGACTTCGGACAACTCTTCGATGATACCTGTATAAGTAACCGCGTCCAAACCGAGGCCACCATATTCAGCTTCAATCCCGGCGCCGAAGATCCCCAACTCACGCATCTGATCGATAATCGCCTCTGGGATCGACGCCGTCTCATCCATCTCTTGGGCTAGCGGTGCGATTTCACCGCGAGCGAAATCACGAACAGCTTGGATCATTTCTCGTTGGTCATCAGTGAATTCTAAATCCACGTTCTTATCTCCCTGTCCATTTGGGAAACCCGCCCGGTGGCATCTTTGTTCACAACTCTCACTAGCCGCGAATCAATCGTCGCGCGATAATCAGGCGCTGCACTTCCGAAGTGCCTTCATAGAGCTCTGTAATCTTCGCGTCACGATAGTGGCGCTCGACATGATAGTCCTGTACATAGCCATAACCACCGTGGACCTGGATCGCTTCATCAGCCACTTCCACCGCCACCCGGCCCGCAAATAGCTTCGCCATCGCCGAAGCCTGCACATAATCGCCCCCGCTGACCCGCAGCCAGGCAGCCCGCATAGTTAGCAGGTGAGCCGATTCGATCTTGGTTGCCATGTCAGCCAACTTCCATTGGATCGCCTGAAAATTACAGATTTCACGGCCGAACTGTTTACGGGTTTTCGAGTATTCCAGCGCGCGGTCAAATGCGGCCCGGGCAATACCGATCGCCTGCGAAGCGATACCAATTCGTCCTGAGTCAAGTGCTTCCATCGCGATTTTAAAACCCTGCCCTGGTTCACCGATCAGGTTTGTTTTCGGCACTCGCGCATCTTCTAAGATTATCTCATAGGTCTTTGAACCACGAATCCCCATCGTTTTCTCTCGCGTCCCGCGCTTGAAACCGGGGCGATCTTCCTCAACGATAAAAGCACTGAGGCCCCGGGAACCCTTCTCTACATCAGTCTTTGCGAAGACGATAAAGATATTGGCAAACCCACCGTTGGTAACGAAAATCTTGGTTCCATTGAGAATATAGTCATCGCCATCTTCCACAGCAGTCATTTTGATGTTAGATGGATCAGAACCAGCTTCAGGTTCGGTCAGGCAGTAGGCACCAAGCAGTTCGCCCTGGGCTAGAGGAGTCAGCACCCGCTTTTTCTGCTCATCGTTGGCGTACATGTTAAGCGGCTCACAAACGAGTGAATTATTCACATCCATGATTACGCCCGTTGTGGCGCAGCCGCGAGAGATCTCCTCCATCGCGAGCACATAGCTGATATCATCCAGTTCCGCGCCACCATATTGCTCCGGCACCATCATCCCCATGAAACCTAGTTCACCAAGCTTCTTCACTATTTCTAGGGGCGCTTCGCGGCTCTCATCCACCTCCTCAGCAATTGGCACCAGCTCCTTGTCGGCAAAATCACGGGCCGTGTCCTGAATCATTTTGTGTTCTTCGGTCAACGAGAAATCCATGTCCTTACCTCCTGATCCACTATCATTCACCGTAATGGATCACCATGGTTGATTCACGGCAAGCCAAGCTCGCCAAGTGATAGCTGATTCCCTTACTGTGCCCGGTTCTCAGCGAACCAGTTGCGAATATATTCGATCGGTTCACCCGTAGGTGTTCCCGGCCCAAAAATCGCGCCAACTCCCATCTTGAGCAGTTTCTCTGAATCTTCCCGCGGAATGATCCCGCCACCGATTAGGAGGATGTCACCGGCATCCTTCTCACGTAGTAAATCCATGATCCGCGGGAAAATCGTCATATGCGCACCAGACAGAACCGATAGGGAAACGATATCCACATCTTCCTGCACAGCTGCATCTACGATCATCTCGGGCGTCTGGTGCAGCCCGGTATAGATCACCTCAAAGCCAGCATCGCGAAAAGCGGTGGCGATCACTTTTGCTCCCCGGTCGTGCCCATCTAGGCCCGGTTTGGCAACCAGGATTCGGATCTTCTCAGCCATCGTCTTCCTCCCTGAGTATCTCAATCGCCGGTCTACCGGCATCTATGGCGCGGCCAGTTTCGGTAGCGGCCGCTTCGTAATCTACAACTCCGCGGCATCCCCGCGGATACCGATTTATCTTACCTGGCCCTGCGATAATGCCAGCCCTTGAGCATTGAATCGACCCAACCGTATAACGAAATCTCCCGCGCTTCGATCTGGTCAATCGACTCTTTCAATCTCTCATCAAGATTCGCTACCGACCAAGCCCCTTCCAGGATTGCCCGATTTAGCAAAACCTGAATCCGCTGTCTGATTTTTTTCTTACGAACCTCGCGGAACCGCGCTTGATCCTTCGAGAGCCATTCATAGTGATTCTCGATTTCGGCAAGAACCTCGGTGATCCCTTCACTCATTACCGCCTTAGTGGGACAGATCGGCGGACGCCAGTTTTCCTCCCGAGCCCAACCAGTCAGGTCAATGGTAGTTTGGATATCCTGGATCAAGCGGTCGCCACCTTCGCGGTCGAACTTGTTCACGACGAAGATATCGGCGCCTTCCATGATGCCCGCTTTCATCGCCTGGACCGAATCGCCCGACTCCGGCACCAACAACAGCACAGTAGTATCGGCCAGCTCCACAACTTCCAGTTCTGATTGTCCCACACCTACTGTTTCGATCAATATCCAATCAAAGCCAGCCGCCTCGAGCACTTCGCTAGCAGCGTAGGTAGCAGCAGCGACGCCGCCTAAGCTGCCACGTGATGCCATCGATCGCACAAACAGACCATCATCGCCAAAACAACTGGTCATCCGGATTCTGTCACCCAGGATTGCTCCGCCTGAAAATGGCGAGGAAGGATCAACAGCGAGCACACCCACGCGGTCACCGCGTGAGCGTAGGATCTGTATCAGCTCATTCACAAAAGTGCTCTTCCCCGAACCGGGAGGGCCCGTGATTCCGATTCTTCGAGCCGATCCGGTCGTGGTGAATATCTGGTTTAGGAGCTCGCGGCCAACAGGTGTGTGGTCTTCAACATATGAGATTGCCCGGGCGATTCCCCGCCGGTCGCGATTGGCGACCAACTCAGCTAAGGTGACCGCATCCCGCTCGATTTTCTTTCGAATGTCATCGTTTCCGGCCATCGATTGCCCGTCGCTCCATTCCTACAAAGGCAAGAGAAATGCCTACTATAAAACCCAAACTCTCGGGGAGAGATGTAGCAGATCGCCCCCCCCAGTCCAAGAGTCAGATGGATCTAACCTCACACGAAACATTGACTTTACAGGGTTTAGCGACCTGTTGTCAATAAACCCTCGTTGTTTCGGCCAGCGAATAGTCGGGCTCAATTCCGATAGACACTGGGCAATCGAATCGAGTTCGGAAGCAGCGGAAAAGGCAGGCAGTCCTAACTAGCGGCTGTAGATAGCAGATGATACTCTCCGGCGGCAAGATCTGATCTCTAACCCGATCCCGATAATCGGGCTCCTACTCGTCCCGCTCCAAACCATCCCGGTAGATGCCGCAGTGTCAACTGCTGCCCATCTAACTCAACTGCAATCACATCGAATCGCAGCCTTTGATTCTTTGCGAGGCCCAAACGCGGAACTATCCCAGTGGCCGCCTGCAGGAGATTGCGCCGCTTGTGATAACGTACTGTTTCTTCCGGACGGCCGTGCCAGCGCGATGAACGCATGCGAACCTCGACAAAGGCCACCACCGATCCTCGATTGGCAATGATGTCGACTTCCAAACGGCCATGGCGCATATTGCGCGCTAGGATTTGATAATCCGATAGCCGCAGAAAATTGGCGGCGACCTCTTCGGCATATTGGCCGGTGGTTGTGGTTGAAGACCGCTTACAATTTCTGCCTAAATTCGTCATCACCACTCCTTCTCTAATCAGCACCGGGAGATGCAGGGTTCTAGATGGCTCTTAGCTTTTTCAGTAAGCAAGTGGAAAGCCAAGAGGTGTGGAAAGAGGCGAACACCGGCCGAATTGCATCGCTCCCTTGCGGGCGGATCGATGTAATCTCATTCAGTCAAGCCTGTTATAAATCTATTGTGGATAGTGGCGAAATCCTGTCCGATAGGATTTATAGGCGTAACCCTCTAACGAGAAAATTCGATATGGCACAAAAAAAGCCCAAGGCTATAGAGCAATCGCCCTGTATAATAGAACCAACAAGCTACTCCCGTAAATGGCCATCTGTTTTATCCGGGCCGGTTAATTGTCATCTTTCACAGCTCTAGACCAGCTCGAGCAGAAACTCACATTGCAGGAGAAATCGATATGTCTATTTCACGGCGATCGCTATCCCTAGCGCTGATTTCGTTCATCATCTCCGCTTGTTCCACCGCTGCTCAAACCATCTATGTCGATCCAAACGCCACCGGACCGACTCACGACGGCCTTAGTTGGTGCAGCGCTCTTATCGAGCTTCATCAGGCGCTCGCACTCGATCCCCCTGCGACGGAAATCCATATTGCCGACGGAACCTATCTGCCAGATCCCGGAGCGTTGGCCGATCCTCGCTTGGCCACATTCAGACTCGAGTCAACGGTCATCATCAAGGGTGGCTACGCCGGCTGCGGTGCCGTCGATCCGGATGCCTGGGATCCACTACTCTACCCGACTGTTCTAAGTGGCGATCTGGCTGGAGACGATTATCTTGATAGTGGCGCGCCCCTTAGGCATACATGGCCGGACAACTTGTTGGATAATGTTTACCGTGTCATTTATGCCAGCGGCCCGGAGACCTATATCTATATCACCGGCGTGACGATTTGCGGCGGCAACGGCGGTAGCATCTACTCCGGTGGAGGAATATATAACAACGGCGCGCAGTTGACGCTGTCCACATCGGTTCTGGAGAGAAACATCGGACTCCAGGGTGGCGGGGCTTCCTCAGAGGCCGGCTGGTTATCTTTCATTCAATGCTATATTCAACACAACAGAGCGATCGCCTGGGGTGGCGGACTCTCAACCTGGTCAACCGAGGTCAGTATCGCCAATTGCCTATTTTTCGATAACCAAGCCCTCTCCGATGGGGGTGCCATCTATAGTGATCTCAGTAATGTCTATCTGTATAACACGACCTTCGCAGATAATAGTTCAGCCGGCCGCGGGGGCGCGCTGTATAACTATGTTGGTGTTGGCTTAAACCTCCAAAATAGCATTCTCTGGCAAAACACCGACATGAATGGTGGCGGAGAATCAGCTCAAATCTATAACAACCCAAGTAACTATGTAGAGATAAACCACTGCTCTGTTGAAGGGTGGACCGGCACTTACGGTGGCACCGGCAATATCGGTGACGATCCTCTTTTCGCCAATCCGCAGGCGGCGAATTTCTCTCTCAGCGCCAACTCCCCCTGCCGGGACACCGGGGACAATGGAGCGGTCTATGCCCAATTCGATCTGGCTGGTCAGCCGCGTGTTGTGAATAACGTCGTTGATATGGGAGCCTATGAATATCAGGGCAGCAGTTCAGTTGGGCCTGATTATAATCACTCCGAACTAAGAGCGCAGCTGCTTCCGATTAGCCCTAACCCGATCCGCCATAGCGGTCATATTCGTTTTATAGCACCAATGCGCGAATCGATCTCTATCCGCATTTTCGACCTATGCGGTCGTCTAGTTAGAGACCTCGGCAGCGGCCCGGCTCGGCGAGGGATTAACAGTATCGAATGGAATGGCCGCGACGAGAAGGGTCATCAAGTACCGACCGGTATCTACCTAGTCAATCTGACGCCGGAGGGAAGTAGCGCGGACTACGAACGAATCATCTATTTGCGGTAGCAATTGAGACTAATAAATGCCGGGGTGATTCCTCTCAAACCACTCCCGCACCGGCGCGAAGGTGCGCCTGTGGGATCTTATCGGTCCAAGCCGGTCTAGTGCCAGCCTGTGCGACTCTGTTGGATAGCCTTTGTGTACCTCAAATCCATAGCCAGGATTTACTTCAGACAGCTCAACCATCATCCTGTCCCGAACAACCTTGGCCACGATACTAGCCGCGGCGATAGACAGAGAACGCGAATCGCCCCGAACTAGATGACGCTGAGGAATCTCACAATCCGGAATCAAGAATCCGTCAACCAACAATGCATCAGGACAGGTGGCCAAGTTATCAACCGCACGCCGCATCGCCAGAAAAGAGGCCTGCCGGATATTGATCTGATCGATCTCTTGCGCCGTCGCCAGCCCCCAAGCCATGATCGAGGGCGATGACTGCAGGGCAGAAAAAAGCTCCTCCCGCTGACCGAGAGAAAGCTTTTTTGAATCGTTGATGCCCGCCGGCACATTCGGGGCTAAAATCACAGCGCCGGCAACAACAGGGCCGGCCAGGCAACCCCGACCGGCTTCGTCGATACCGGCAATAGATCGATAACCCAAACGGCGCCAAACGCCCTCAAACCGGCGATTAGGTTTGCGCTCAACTCTACCTGGACCAGGCTGTTTGGCTCCGTGAGCGCTATCGCCATTGGCGGGCAAATGGCGCTCCGGTCTTGCCACACTGTCCGTCATCGGAGATCCACCCTTGGTAGATGCAGCGCAAACTAACTGCGGCAGTGAGTTATCGCTTGCGCTGAGCTTCTTTGATCCGTGCGCTCTTACCCTTGCGGTCGCGCAGGAAGTTCAGCTTCGCCCGGCGGACCCTACCGCGGCGGATAATCTTGATTGATTCCAGATTGGGTGAATGCAGCGGAAAGATTCTCTCAATCCCAACACCATCGGTAACCTTCCGCATGGTGAAAGTCTCGCTGGCGCCTGACTGGCTGCGAGCCAAAACAACACCCTGGAACATCTGCTGGCGGACCTTTTGGCCCTCCACTACACGAACCCCGACCTTGATAGTGTCGCCGGGGCCAAAGTCAGGGATATCCTGCTTCAGCTGTGACGCTTCAATGTTACGGATTACGTCCATACCCAACCCCCGTCAAAAATTCGCGAAGATATCTGTCTCCGCATTTCAGTCTTTACTTACCGTTATTTGCCTTACCGGCTTCCTTGGCGCTGCCGCCTCCAGAGCCGGACCAACCGTGACTGGCCAAAAAGCGCACATCGTCACGGTTCAGTGAAGTCCGCGTTAGAAGATCAGCTCTTCGCTGTAGTGTCCGCAGGAGCGCGTCCTGTCGGCGCCACTGATTGATCTTCTCGTGATTCCCAGACAACAGAACCGGTGGTACCGATTTTTCCCGCAGGACTTCCGGTCGCGTATAATATGCGCAATCGAGAAGCCCGCACGTGAAACTGTCGCCAAGCGCGGAATCCAGATCTCCCAGCACCCCAGGTATCAGCCTGAGAATGCCATCTATTATCACCATGGCGGCCAACTCGCCGCCGGAGATAACGAAATCACCAAGTGATATCTCGTCATCA
>Ga0180430_10003179_pt1 | contig 14271 bp, 13 predicted proteins | sample SS_ome_9_FD_132999 | JGI IMG/M metagenome (GOLD analysis project Ga0180430, IMG submission 132999) | Hypersaline lake sediment archaeal communities from the Salton Sea, California, USA - SS_1_S_2 metaG | ecosystem: Environmental > Aquatic > Non-marine Saline and Alkaline > Hypersaline >... | reverse complement strand
TCCGGCTCGGTCAGGACCATGGCCCCGGCCACCTCGCCGCGGGCAAAGCGGGGCAACACCGCGGCCTTTTGTTCTTCGCTGCCGAATTCATTGATAGTCGAGGCGATTTCCTGCAAGCCAAAAATGGTCATCAACCCGGCTTCCGCCCGCGACACAATTTCTACCATCATCTGGTAAATACTTTCCGGCAGGTTCATGCCGCCGTATTCCCACGGCAGCATAATCCCCATCAGTTCCGCCTGCTTCAAGGCTTTGACGGCTTCCCCGGTGGCCTGGGCGTAATGCACTTCGCCATCCTTAAATTGAGCGCCCTCTTTATCCGCCTCCGGGGCCAGGGGGGCAATCACATTGGCGCTGACATCACCCAGCACTTCCAGCAAAAGGCGGTAGTTGTCTTTGGCATCCTGATAATGGCGAGGGGCTGTGGGGTATTCCGCCACATTGCTGTAATCATTCTCTTTTATTTTGACGATTTCTTCAAGGTCTATTTTGTCCAGATAAAACTGGAGGTCCTGGTTATCCAGAAAAAAGTTATCAGCCATTGAGATGTCCCCTCCTTACTTGGCTTTGGACCGCAGCGCTTCGATAATCATCGGCACCACTTCTTTGAGATCACCCACAATTTTGTAATGGGCGATATCAAAAATGGGCGCTTTGGGATCGGTATTGATGGCGATGATTTTGTGTGATTCGTCCATGCCGGCCCGATGCTGCACGGCCCCGGAAATACCGGCGGCAACGTACAATCGGGGTCGGACGGTGGTGCCGGTTTGCCCCACCTGATGCTGGCGGGAAATGAAGCCTCGGTCTACCGCGGCCCGGGAGGCGCCCACTTCGCCGCCCAACACGTGGGCCAACTCTTCCAGCAAGGCAAACTCATCGGGATTATTCACCCCGCCACCACCGGCCACTATTGTGGCCGCCTCTTTGAGATTCACATCAGACTGGCGGGTTTCGCGACTGAGTACCTGCAAGGCCAAATCTGACGGGTCAAACTCCGGCTCAATTTTTTCGATAGTACCCTGCCGGCTGGTATCCGGCTCTGGCCGGCGCATCACCCCTTCGCGCACCGTGGCCATTTGGGGGTGCATGTGGGGATTGACAATGGTGGCAATCAAATTGCCACCAAAAGCCGGTCGAATCTGGTACAGCAAATCCTGATAAATCTTTTTGTCTTTGCGGGAGTCGTAATTGCCAATTTGCAGGTCGGTGCAATCGGCGGTGAGGCCGGCCCGAACCGCGCTGGCCACCCGCGGGGCAAAATCTCGGCCCACGTGGCTGGCCCCCACCAAAAAGATGTACGGCTGTCGCTCTTTAATCAGGTTGATGGCGATTCTGGCGTAGGGCAGGGTCCGATACATTTCCAGTTCAGCGTGATCGGCCAGCAGTACCCAGTCGGCGCCGTAGTGGATCAATTCTTCGGTCAGCGGTTCTACCTGATAGCCAAGCAGGAGGGCGACCAGTTCGCTGCCCAAGGTGTCGGCCAGTTGGCGGCCTTTGCCCAGCAGTTCCAGGCTGACTTCGGCCAGTTGCCCTTCTTCCTGTTCAATAAATACCCAAACGTTTCGTTGTGCTGTCATCGTTTTACCCCACCACATATTCCTGAATCAATTCTTCAATCAAGGTTTTGATGCCCTCAGGTGAGGCCGAGACTTCTTTGCTTTCGGCGGTTTCCAGCACCACAAAGTTGACTTTGTAAACCTGGGTGGGTGAACCGGACAGGCCCAGTTTCGCCTCGTCGGCCTCAACATCTTCAGCGGTCCAGACGGTAATTTTTAGGTCACGGTCGGTCAGGTATTGGTCCAGGGCATCTTCTGACTCGAATTCAGGCCACTGCTTCAACAGAGTCTTGTACTCTAACGGGGTGGCAGCCAGTTTGTGCTGGATTTTTCGCCGGGCGGAAGCCGGACGAGGCCGGTTAGCAGAGCCAACCACCGTCAGCAGGCAGGGCAGTTTGCACTGGACAATTTCCGTGCCCAGGTCAAAGGCTCGCTGGGCCGTTACCTGATTATCTTCCAATTTGAGAATGGACTCGGCGTAGGTGATTTGGGGTATCCCCAGCTTTTCTGCGGTTTGGGGGCCAACCTGGGCCGTATCGCCGTCAATAGCCTGCCGGCCGGCAAAAATAAAATCATACTCGTCAATTTTTTGAATCGCGCAGGAAAGCGCATACGAGGTAGCCAGCGTATCGGCTCCGGCAAATTTTTTGTCGGTCAGCAGGATGACCCGGTCGGCGCCGCGAAAAAGAGACTCGCGCAGCACTTCGGCGGCTTTGGGTGGTCCCATGGTCAACACGGTAACGGTGCCGCCGTACTCCTCTTTTACCTGAAGGGCCATTTCCAGAGCATTCAAATCTTCCGGATTAAAAATAGCCGGGAGCGCGCCCCGGTTCATGGTGCCGTCTTTTTTCATCACCTGGCCGGTGATGTGGTGGGTATCCGGCACCTGTTTGACCAGCACCACCGAATTATAGGTTTTGCCCGATGACATTCACACCTCCCCAATTTTTGATTGTACGCGGGAATTTTCAAACAAAGCCAGAGTATACCATCCCTTGCGGTTGACAGCAAAGCGAACGCTCTTTTGAAAACAATTCCAAATTCAAACCCAGACCTGTCAGGTTTTTGACATAATTCCGGTAGAATAATCACCTGGCTATCATAATTCACAGATTTGTCTTCAAAATTTTAAAAACCTGACAGGTCTTACCGCCAAATTTGGAATTACTGCTCCCAAAAAGAAAAGGGGGTGTTTCATTTCAGTTGGAAAAGGGGGGGACTTGGGGGGTAGCTACCCCCCAAGTCCCCCGGCCTGCGGCGCTTTCAACTCATTTGAAACCGACCCAAAAGAAAAGGCCGCGTGGTCAACGCGGCCCTGTTTCCTTTGATGATACGTGACTACGGTACAATAAATTCGCCGCCGTCAATGCGGATGATGTTACCTGTCATCCATTTGAGGCCGGGGCGGGATAGCTCGGCGATGGCGTGGCCCACATCGTCGGGGGTAGTCAGCCGGCCGTAGGGGTTGCGGCGGCGTGATTGCTCAATCATGTCGGCGTTGCCGGGGATGGCCCGCAAGGCGGGGGTATCGGTAACGCCGGCCTGAATGCAATTGACTTTGATGTTGTACGGGGCCATTTCTACGGCCAACTGGCGAGTATAGCTTTCCAGGGCCACTTTAGCTGCGCTGACCGCGCCGTAGTTTTTCATGATGCGCTGATTGCCTTCGCTGGTCATCGAAAAAATCCGGGCGTCATCGGCAAAAAGGTTGGCCCATAACAAGGCTTGGGTCCAGTAAACCAGGCTGTTGGCCATGACGTCCAAGGTCATTTCCATGTTTTTCTGGGTCAGGCATTCTTCGCGGGTGGCGCCAATCATCGGCTTGAGCGAGCCAAAGGCCAGGGAATGCAGCATCACCTTTACTTTTACATGGGCGGCCTGCATTTTTTCCAGGGCAACTTCCCGTTTATCGGGGCTGGCCGCGTTCATGTTGATAAAAATCGCCTCGCGTCCGGCGTTTTCCACATCGGATTGCACGGCCTGGGCATTGGGGATGGTGGCTTTGGAATCCAGGTGAATGCCGACAATATTCATCCCCCGATGAGCTAACACCCGGCTTGTAGCCGCGCCAAAGCCACTGAACGCCCCCAGAATCAAAGCCCAATTTGAAAATGTACTCAAAATTAACCTCCTCGTTTCAATTACAGCAGCAGATGAAGACTGCCCTGAAAAAGGGCAGTGATAGAAAATATGATACTATTTTATTGCACGCACGCCAGGCGCGCGTCCCCCTACATTAACGAGATATATGCATCGGCATAATAACATGCGTAAATTGATCATCGCCAATGGGGCGCAACACCCCCGGGCTGGAGGGCGCCGATGTTTCCAGCGTGACCTGGGGGGTGTTTATTACCGATAATACATCAATAAGATATTTGGCATTAAAGGCAATTTCCAGAGCGTCGCCCTCGATGGCTGCGTCAAGTTCTGCCACGTTATCGCCCAATTCGGCGCTATTGGCCACCATGGTAATCCGACCATTCATCAATTCGTCATTAGCCGGCACAACTTCCATTTTGATAATGTTGGCTGCGTCACGGGCAAACAAGAGAGATACCCGGGCCGCCTTTAGAAAATCTGATGTTTCCAAAATAGAGCGGGTCACATGGGCTTTGGGAATAATCTGATGATAGTCCGGGAAATTGCCTTCGATGAGTTGAGAAACCAGGTCAACATTTTGCAGGTGAAACAGAATCTGTTTTTGGGCGGGGGTAATGATGACTTCGACCGGTTGTTCCTGGTCGCCGGAAATCCGAGCCAGTTCCATTAATGAGCGAGCCGGAACCACCACCTGTTTTACATCGGTTAAGTTTTGCTCCAACGGAACCGTCTTGACAGACAACCGGAATCCGTCGGCTGCGGCCATGGTCAGGTCATTTTCGTTGAACTGCACCAGCACGCCGGTAAGTATGGGCCGACTTTCATCTGTGGCCGCGGCAAAAACAACCTGGTCAATCACGGTTCGCAATGACTCGGGTTCCAGTTTGATGGCGGTGTCATCAGTCGAAGCGGTCGGTACAGGGGGAAACTCTTGCGAATCTATACCTTTGATGTTTGATTCAAAACGAGCACACCGCAGGTTAAGGGTTTTGGTCTCTTCATCCAGAGTCATGTCAATACGTTCGGGTGGCAAAGAGTTAACAAATTCACCCAGCAACCGGGCGGGAACGGTGATGGACCCTTCTTCTTCAATTTTGGCGCCCACCCAGCAGTTGATGCCGATTTCTAAATTGGTGGCAGACAGTTTTAATTGATCGCCTTCAGTTGTTAACATTACATTGGATAAAACGGGTAAGGTGCTGCGGCTGGCGACAGCTCGCCCTACAATGTGTAACCCTTTAGCAAAATTCTCTTGCAAACAGGAAACTTTCATCGCGGCAAAACCCCCTCTGGATGAACTATGGGTAATTAGGTGATGTGTGTCTACCACACCTGTCTGACCGGGTTGGAACCTCTGGGATGAAGAAGGTTATGGCCCAGGTTCCACGCCTAGCTAACAATAAGTAGTAGAAATTTTCATGGAGTATACTATATTTCGTGCAAGAGGACAAGAGACAGCCAACCTTTTCCCTCTCTCTTGCAGCAGAACTCCGCCGGCAACTCATTTGACAAGTCGTCCCCCTCAGACCCTGCCGCAAAGAAAAAGGGCGGTAATAGCCCGCCCCTCTCTCATCAAATAAATTGAGTTTGCACCGAAGCGCTTACAGCGTATCTCGACGGCGATTATGCACCAGGCCAAGAGCTGCTCCCGCGCCGATGGCTGCCAACACGATGCCCCCCAACACCAGGGCGCCTGTAGAAACATCTTGCATTATGACGAACCCGGTTTCCGGCATACTGCTTTCAGCAGGGGCCGGCTCCTCTGGAGCCGCGCTATCCGGAGGTGGCCCAACCAGGGTCACATCATCAACATCAAAATTCACTTCTGCGCCGGTGGCAAATTTTTTCATACCCCGGATAAACAGAGTTAAGCTGGCACTGTCTTCCGTTTGAACAGTACCGGTGACTGTCTCGTAAAACAACGGCTTGTCTTCCGGATACTCTCCGGTAGAGCCTAAGCGATATTGCTCTTCCAAAGGAATGTAATGCCAGTCGGCAACATTATCATAATCTCCCTGACCGGAATAATCTATGCCCCAATGCATTTCGAACTCATCTTTGTTTCTATCCGCCGCATGCACTTGGGACCGCATAATGGCAAAGAATTCCAGGTCATAGGTTGATTCTGGAGCAACATCTACCGTTTGATGAATGGCGATGACCCGGCTCTGGACATTTGCTTCAACTTCAAAAATCTCCATGAGTTGGGCCTGATTGCCATCGTAGACGGCTTCGGGCCAGGATTCCAGATACCAGCCAAAGTGAGCCTGCCCATTACTGTAGGGCTGCCAGCCGGGGGCAACCCCTTCATTGTCCTCCCATGGCTGCTCAAAATTACCGTTGACGATGACGTTCACCGGTTCAGCGCCTTGAGGCGCCAACAACAACCCGGAAGAGTCATCTTCCACGCCAATCATCGTAAAGCCAGAAACCACCAAACCCACCACCAACAACAACGCCAGGATAACGGGGCGTGCTAACTGTCGCCCATTCGACAATAAGGTTGTCATCGAACACCTCCTTAACCCACCAACAAAACATAATATCAGAGAACACCTTCATAATAACATAACTAATATTATTTTGCAACACCTTTGATGCGGTCACATTTAAAATGTATGGGGTGTTTTGAAATCAAAAATACCATCGCGATAGGACCACTGCTGTTGGCACACTCCACAGGAGAGGATCGCATCTATATCTGTGGGAGGCAAAGCTATCCGTCCCTGCCGGCAACCGGGACACAGAAAGAAGTCGGATTCGGCGGGGGATTCTCCAGATTTATTGGAGTCCAGCCGCAAAAACAGACTGGGGGTTAACTGCCACCAATTGCCGGTAGGCTGAGCGAGGCTATCCAACCAGACCAGCACAGAAATCGGGACAAGGCGTTTCAGCCAATCAAGGCGATAGTGAGAGACAGTGCGGGTGTTCTTCAAAGAAAAGCCGGCTGATGTTATTTGCTGGCGCATCCATGCCGGGTGAAAATCAAAATTCAAATCAACAAATTCGTGCGGAGTCGGCTCAAAAGGATTCCATGACTGTCGGCCAAAAAACCAGCGAGCCAAAGCTTTGAGATGAAACTTGCTGGCGTGCTCGACGACGGCCGTTCCGCGGGGAGCAATCACCCGCCGCAGTTCGACCAGCGCCTGCGGAACATCCACCAAATGATGCATAACCCGCACCATAGTCAACGCGTCAAAAAGACTGGGGACAAAGGGCAGGTTATAGACATCGGCCACGACAAAAACAAACCGCTCGCTATCACCCAAATACCGACGAGCCTCCTCCAACTGCGTCCGGGCATAATCCAGCAAAACAACTCGCCGATACCCGTCGTATAAATCCACCAGCCGCCCAAATCCGGCCCCTATCTCAAGCAACCACTCACCGTTGGGAGGGAGGAGAGCGCGCATGGCCACCCGCTCCACGCGGTTCTCATACTCCCTGTTTTGATTTTCCCAGAAATCTTTTCTGTATTTACTTCCTTCGTAGTCACAAACCCTGGGCAAAGAAAAGCACCTCCCCTTTCCCTCTAAAGAACCATCAAGCACTACATACTGTATGACAAATAAATTAAACACCCGTATATAGTATTATTTCGATAAAATCAACAATTGTTTCACGTGAAACATCATTATTAATCAGTACGCGTTCCGATCAAAAAAGATACTGAATAAAGTGCGGATCATGATCCGAAAATCCAAGGCCAGAGACCAATTCTCTATGTACCACAAATCATACTTGGTCCGTTCAATGATGGAGGTGTCGCCACGCAAGCCATTTACCTGAGCCCAGCCGGTAATTCCCGCTTTCTCACGATGGCGATCCATGTAGCGGGGAATTGTCTGTCTAAACTGTTCCACAAAAACAGGGCGCTCAGGGCGCGGCCCAACCAGGCTCATATCACCAATCAACACATTGATCAACTGGGGCAGCTCATCAATAGAAAATTTTCGGATATATGTTCCCAGCCGGGTGCGGCGATCATCATTCGGCGTGGCCCACACCGGCCCACTATCTTCTTCCGCGTCAGTTCGCATCGAACGAAATTTCAGCATCAAAAACCGATTGCCATCCAACCCCATTCGTTCCTGAGTGTAAAACACCGGCCCTTGAGATTCAAGCTTTATCAGTATTGCCAATAACATCATAACCGGCGCCCAGGCCACAAGCCCCACGGCACTGCCCATCATATCAACTGCCCGTTTCACCGTGACCCGCCACCCACGCAACGCCGTGTCCCGAACCGTTAAGAGCGGCAATCCGCCTAAATCGCCAATTGACACCTCCCCAGCCATTATCTGGAAGGCATTGGGGAAAACTTTAACCGACACGTATCTCCGGTCACATTTGCTGACAATCTTTAAGATATCATGATGCGTTGCTTCCGGCAGAACCACAATCACCTCATCTATTTTGGCCGAAGCTGTCACTTCCGGAATGTCATCTACTTTTCCCAATACAGGTGTGCCCTGAACAGACCCGGCCGTAATTTCGTCGTCAACAAAGCCGACCACGCTATAACCCAATGCCGGAGAGCGTTTTATTTTGTGCAGCACCATACGGCCCATTTCATTGGCGCCGACAATTAATATCCGCAATTCGCCCCAGCCGCGCGCCTGTAGAAAAAATTGCAATCGAGACTGCACCGCTCGACCAAAAGAGGTCAACAATATTGTCAGTATCCAGACATAAACCATCATCAATCGAGGGTAATCTATCTGGTTTTTGAAAAAGAAGGAAATAAAGGAAATAGAGACGATAACTCCGATTGAGGCCGCGCCAAAGATTGTGTAAAATTGGTCAATGGCCGACAAGGACCGCTGGCGATGGTAGAGCTGGTGAAAAAAATACACAATCAAAATTGCGGCCACATGCACAACCAGCATGCCGATGTATGCAGAAAACAATTGAATATTTTCGTAGTCCGATTGCAGCCGTAATTGGTATCCAAGAAAAAATGCGAGGGCAGACATCAACGCGTCTATGGTTAGTAACGACAAAGCAAAAATTAACGAGGCTCGCTGTCTCATTCAGCCATTCCTCTCTCCGAGTCTGTTTTCTTGACGTTTCCATTCAATGTCCCTGCCAAGAAACGGCGGAGCTGGTACCAACGCCAGGGAAGGTTAATACCCAGCACCACCAAACTGTGCAACCAGGCCGGGGTCTCATCTGCATAAAATTTCCGGTAAAAAATATTCATAGCCCGGTAAAATTCCACCTTTGCCTTTAGGCTGTGCCGGCTGGCCGCCCGCTTGACATGGGTCACAACAACCTGGGGGTAGTAAAAAATTTTCCAGCCATTAGCTTTTATCTGATAGGCCCAATCCAGGTCCTCACCGTACATAAAATATGTCTCGTCCAATAGCCCGGCTTGCTGAATAGCCTCCTGCCGAACCATCATAAACGCTCCGACAACCGCGTCAACCTCGATAGTTTGATCGGGGTCCGCGTAGGTCATATTATAGCGGCCAAAAACAGGGTGCCGCGGAAACAACTTGGACAACCCCATCATTCGATAAAAACTAACCTGTGGCGTTGGAAAAGAGCGGCGACAGGCCAAATCCAAACTACCATCCAACAAAATCAATTTAGGCCCGGCTGCCCCTACTTGCGGTCGATCATCCAAAAATCGTAACATTTCAGCCAGGGCATCGGGCGGCAAAACAGTATCAGGGTTAAGCAGTAACGCATAACGATATTTGTTAGTGGATATTTGTGGAGAGAATCCGGCCCGTTTGAGGCCCAGATTATTAGCGTAGGCAAAACCACCGTTATACTGACTGGCTATCAATTCTGCCTGTGGAAATTCCGCGGTCACCATCGCGCCGCTGCCATCGGTCGAGGCATTGTCAACCACAATAACAGAAAAAGAAACATCACCCTCACTGCTATAGGTGGATTGAAGACACTCCCTCAGCAAATCGCGGGTATTATAATTAACTATGATTATTGCTAAATCTAACATCAACTCAAAAATTGCCCTGGGGCTATAATTCTAACTTCATCCAGACAAGTGTCTGCTCTTCTTCGAACCCAAAATGCTGATACGCTTCCACGGCTTCCGCGTGTTCATCAAAATGCTTTGCCCGTACTTGTTGTTTGCCGGGCGATAGGTAGACCAAGGCTCGGCTGACAAGCGGCAGCTCTAATTTTCCTCGCCAGTCCGGATGCACCAGCAGTTCGATCCGATGTTCTTTGCCAAAAAGGCCGGTCATAATATTTACCAGCCCCACAAACCGCTGCTGCTCTTCTGCCACCCAATAGGCCCGCGGCTGACCGCCCATCACCTGGAAAAAGAAATTATTTAAAGACTCGCTAAAATCCAGATGAAATCGGTCTCGCCGAAGAGGCCACTCCTTTTGCCATAATATCGGTGTGGCCGCGCATGCCAAATTGTAGGCTGCCCGCGTATCGGCCATATTGAAGCGCCGCGGACGCAAGGTTACGCCGGCCGGCCACGGAACCTGCCTGACCTTTGGAACGCCGGCGCGTGATAAAAACGTAGTCCCGGAAATTGGCTTAAATCCAAGTGAGTCATATAACCGCCGGGCCGGGGCATTATTAGCCCGAACTTGCAAGGCCACCGAGTTACCGTCGCACTCCCGGGCCAATTCCAGCGCAGCATCCATCAGACTTCTGGCGATACCCCGGCCGCGGTACTTTTTGGCCACGGCCACATTACTAATCAACCATCGGCGCGATCGCGCCGACGTCTGGTTAACCGTAATGTTACCCACAACGCCGCCATCTTCATCCCAAACAAATCCGGTCAAAAAATCACTGTGTTCCGGATTAAAGGTGAGCATCCACCACAGTAACGGCTTGACCCGGCTTAACCACCGCAACTCACGCAACGCATTTTGTCCGGCCCGGTCAAGTTCGGCGGCAAAGGCCTCTTCGATGAGGTCTGCGACCTGCCCCAAATCTTTCAACGGATTCATGGACCGCAGTCCAAAATAGTTTTCCTGAGAACGAACCAGTACCGCCATCGGTCTTTCCATGCTCACCAATAGTCACAAGCTGAAATCATAAATATTATATCACTACCCGGTATCCATGTCCTAATTTGCATTTAGCGGGTTTTTCGTTGCAATTCTGCCGGGTTCTTGCTACACTCCTGTTGATGAAAACAGTTGCCTTGTTAACAATAATAGGCCTGCTTGTCGCCTGTTCCCCCACCGAGCCACCGCCCCGACAAGCCCCCGACCGGCTGTATTTTGCCCAAACCGGCCATTCGGTATCCGGCGATTTCGCTGAATTTTTTACCAAATACGGCGGCACTGATAGTTTCGGGCTGCCGATAACCGAACCGTTCGAGACCGGGGGCTGGACCGTGCAATATTTTGAACGGGGCCGCCTGGAGCGCCATCCGGAAAATGAACCGGCTTACCGGGTCACTGCTGGATGGCTGGGCGATTTGTTACAGCGGCGACAACCGCCAATCCCCCCGGCCCAAATCCCGACTACAAAAAGTAACGCCACTCGCTACTTTGTTCAAACCGGCCACACCCTGAGCGGCGACTTTTTATTTTACTTTGAACAAAACGGGGGCACTGTTCGTTTTGGCCTGCCCATCAGCGAGCCGTTTTTGCGGAACGGACAGCTGGTACAGGATTTTCAGAGCGCCCGCTTTTTGTGGACGCCGCAAAAAAATCCTCCGGTTACCCTGGAGGATATTGGTCGTGTCCACTTTGAGCAAAACAATTTTGATGAGGCGTTGCCGGCACCCGTCGGCTCCAAGCCCCCTTAACCGTGTTTGTCCTCAAGTAGCTTCTCAAATTTAGCCACCTCTTTGGTCTCATCAGCTACCCAATGATGGCCCACCAGCCGAAAGCCGAACCGTTTGTGAAGCACCAACGAAATCTCATTGGGCGGGCGGCTGTAGACATCTGATACCAACGGCAGCGATAAGTCTCTGGCCTGTTGTTCCACATCCTCCAAAAGCCGCCAGGCAATCCGTTGCCCCCGCGCCCATTCAGCGACCACCACCCGGTCAATGTACAGAAAATCAGCGTATCGTTCTGCAAACCACTTAAAATATTGGCTCTGATAGCCGCAATCTGCGGTGACGGCAATTAACACCCCCGCCAGGTTGCCCTGCCACACCGCCACCCGAAACCAGGCCGCATTTTGCGCAAACCACTGCACCGATTCTGCCGTCAACAGGTTAACTTGAGGAATTCCCTGTTGATTCAAAGCCATCACCGCCTCATAATCAGGCGGCGCGACATCTCTGATGACAACCTTCATCTACTCATCCTGGTTGATGTCAGCCTCATCTTCATCATCTTCCCAGCCGATAATCCAGACACAGGCCCCGGCCAGCAAAACAGTGGTTACCACCAGCGCTGTCCATTGGCTGCCGGTAAAGCCCACATCCCGCGCCGACCAGAACAAAATAGCCACCATCCCAATCGCCAGAACAATCCACGACGTGATCTGGGGATGATTGCCGGCAAAATTCTTCAAACCTTCCATAATTCAAAAACTCCTTCTACATTGGAACCATTATTCTATGTTCGCGCAACTTTTTGTAAAGTAACACACTGTTTTCCGGCTGCCATTCCTGAGCGATGTCTTTCCAGATATAGCCTAAATCTTTGCTTTCCGTTTGCTCGTAATCCTCGTTTTCAAAAAATTTTACCACTTCCGGGCCGCCCTGTTCCAGCACAAAACTCAGCGATACTTCACAAGACAGACTGTTGATCTCCTCATGAATCCGGTCGAGCATCTTTTTACCGACCACCGGCCACAATGATTGATGCGCTACATAAAAATCGAGCAGGCCGGCCACCAGATTTTCTGTTTGCCAGCCGGCCATGCCGACGACATGTCCATCGGCCAGGGCCACCAAATAGGCCCGCGAAAACAGAGATTCCATCATCTGGCTGACATCCGGTTTCAGGCTGCCGTTCGTACCCAGGGCCACCACCTCAGCCATGGCTTCTAAATCAGGCCGTTTGGCCCGCCGAATTTCCAGAGCGCTCGGCTTAATTTGGGTCGGATCAAACGTTGTTTGCCGAACTGGTGCGGTTGCTTCCGCTGTTGTCTGGACCGGGGCCGCGGCCTGCCCAATTTTCTCTTCAACCAGAGCCAAATAGTGCTTCTTCACAAAATGCCAGGTCCGGGCCAAATCACCGCCATTTTTGACCACCAGATCGGCCTTGGCTTCTTTTTCCCGCGGAGAAGATTGGGCATGGATACGCTGCCGAGCCTGGTCCGGGGCCATTTTCCGCCGTTCCACCAGCCGCCGCAACTGCACCTCCGGCGGCGATAAGACCACCCAGGCCGCCTGACAATGGTCAACCAGGCCAGACTCAAAGAGTTTGATGGCCTCGATTGCCACCACCGGCGTATCGGCCGCTTCGATGCGCTTCAATATTTCGCGGCGCACCGCCGGATGAGTTAACTCCTCCAGGCGAGACAGGGCCTCCGGCAAACTAAAGACCAGTTTACCCAGTCGCCGCCGGTCAATTTGGCCGTTATCGGCCACCACAAAGCGGCCAAACTCCTGTACAATAGCCTGATGGACCGGTTTCCCCTGTTCCATTAATTGATGCACCAGTTTATCGGCATCAATCGTGGTGGCGCCCAGTTCCTGCAACATCCGCAAAACCAGGCTTTTTCCGGTGGCGATATTGCCGGTCAATCCAATCACTATTTTTTCTGGCATGGCGTTGCTCCCTGTAGATTCAAGCGCAATTGCTCAGGCGGGTTCCAGGTCGGCCCATTCCGCCAACAACTGCTCCAGTTCATTCTCTGTTGATTGATACGTCTGGCCAAGTTCCGCCAGCAAAGAAATATTTTGAGCCTGACCGGCGGCCTCTACTTGTTCACTCAACTCCGCCAACCGGGCCTCGACCCGTTCAATCCGGTGTTCAATCTCGGCGATTTGTCTGGCTCGCTTTTCCTGCCGGCGCTGCTGTTCTTTAACTTTTTCCCGTTCCAACTGGCTGCGGCTTTTGGCTCCATTATGCTGATGACCATTCGGCGCAATCACCGCTTTTTGTGACTCCCGGTAGGCCAGATATTGGCTATAACCACCTTTGATGGTTATCACCTGTCCGGTATCCGGCTCCAAAGCCCACACGTGCGTAGCCAGCGCATCAACAAAATAGCGATCATGTGACACCAGCAAAATAGTGCCGCCAAACTGCTTCAGCACCTGTTCCAGATTTTCCTGGGCCGCGATATCAAGATGATTGGTCGGCTCATCCAGCACAAAAAAATTGGCCCCGGTTAAAACCAATTTGGCCAGGGCAACCCGGCTCCGCTCACCGCCAGACAAGGCCTTGATCGGCTTGAACACATCATCGCCGGAAAATAGAAAGCGGCCCAAATAATTACGCGCCTCACCAAGCGGCAGATTCTCCACCGACAAGAGTTCATCCAGAATTGTCGCCTCCAGATTCAGGTCGGCCTGGGTTTGGGCAAAATACTCTACCTGTACCCCGGCCCCAAACCGAATAGCGCCGGCCTGCGGCGGCACCTGGTCCAATACCGTTTTGAGAAACGTTGTTTTTCCGGCTCCGTTTGGCCCCAACAAGGCCACCCGCTGCCCGCGCCGAATTTCCAAATCCGGAAATGTGAATAACGGGCCAGCTCC
>Ga0180430_10003178_pt1 | contig 14274 bp, 10 predicted proteins | sample SS_ome_9_FD_132999 | JGI IMG/M metagenome (GOLD analysis project Ga0180430, IMG submission 132999) | Hypersaline lake sediment archaeal communities from the Salton Sea, California, USA - SS_1_S_2 metaG | ecosystem: Environmental > Aquatic > Non-marine Saline and Alkaline > Hypersaline >... | reverse complement strand
CCTTCGGCGGTACACATTTCTGTTCAATCTCACCGGGAATCCCGTCATAAGCCTGCCTGTCGGATCATTTTCAAAAAATCGCACCCGGGTGAGCGTGCAGCTGGCTGGGCCGCTTCATGGAGATGCCAAACTGCTGCAGTTTGCCCTTCATCTGGAAAAACAATTTCCATCAGGAGCGGTTTCACCCCCGAACCTGTAGGAGGGGTTTCAAGCCCGGCCTAAAAAGTCAGGCAAAAAAATCAGCAACGGCCTTTCCGGGATGGAGTTGTCTTAAAAATTCTTCACATGGCAGGCATAAAACATTATTGACCATGAGGCGTTCTTGTCCTCTATACAGAAGGCATACGAGGGCTTCAGGATAGTCTTGCTTAAAAGAGATAAGCGGCCTGATCATTTTACTGTTCACCTTCCTCGTGTTTTTCACCTCAATGGCGCAGAATGTACTTTTGCCGTAGATTACAAAGTCCACTTCATTCCCGGATTTTGTTCTCCAGAAAAAAAGCTTGCAGTCATGACCTCCGTAGCCGTTCCATGCCAGTATATGCTGCGCAACCAGACCTTCCAGTGCCGCCCCGTCTATTTCATTCGGGGAATCAAGTGGACCGGAAGGACGCAGAGATCGATAGACACCGCAATCAAAAAAGTAAAATTTTGGATGAGATGAGAGGTTTCTTTTGACACGCTTTTTAAATACAGGCACTCTGAAGGCAAGCAACAAGTCTTCCAGGACAGAAACATAGCCTTCCACTGTTTTACGCTCCACCTGACAGTCCCGTGCAATATCCGAAACGTTTATCACACTTCCCTGTGAGAAAGTTATTGATTCCACAAAGCGGCTGAAAGCACCGATATTCCTGACAAGCCCTTCCATCTGCACTTCTTCCCTGATGTAAAGCGCGACATAGCTTTTTAAGGTTTCTTCGCTATCAGGTGAGTTAATAACAAGTGGAAGCATACCCATATTAAGGGCCTGTTCCATTGTAAACAGATTTCCCAGTTCCGCAGCCATAAACGGATGCATTGTTCTGATAATCGCACGTCCGGCGAGCAGATCAACACCTGATCGTTTCAATTTTCTTGAACTCGATCCTGTAAGTACAAAGCGCAATTGTTTTTTCCTTTCGATCAATAGATGCACCACATCTAATATCTCAGGAACCTTCTGCACCTCATCAATCACAATTGTGGCCTTTTCATGCGCTGCATCTGCGACCTCTATTAATCTTTCCGGTTTTGCGGAAAATGCCCTGAAGGTATCGGGCGAGAGCAGATCGATAAAATAAGCAGAATCAAAATGCTGATTCAGCCATGTTGATTTCCCTGTCCCCCTTGGTCCCAATAGAAAAAAGTTCTGTTTCGGAGCATGGAAAAAACGACTTATTATTTCCATTTTTGCTTCCTTTTTGGAATTTTTAATGCCATTATTACTCTATCTTGCCATGATTGTCAACATGGAATCTATTTCATTTCTCAGCCGAATCATTTCCAGCTCATAGTAGGAGCGGTTTCAACCGCGAACTTTGCAATCAAATAAATAGCCTCCCCTGTTCCTGGAACCGCATATAAAAATCAGGGTGGCATCGAACAGAATTTCGGATTTTTAAAGGATCCGGTCATTGTGAACAGCGTCTTTTTAAAGAAGAATTCACGAATCGAAGTCCTTGGGATGGTCCTGCTGATATCACTTCTGATCTGGAGGCTGATTGAACGATCAATGCAGCTCTATATTGAGCAGGAACAAACGACCATCACAGGTTGGGTCAAACGAAGAACAAAACGTCCCACGTCATTTATGATGACGACTAAGTTTCACACAGTCATAGTGATCAAAAAGGGGAAAAGACGGCAACTTGCCCGCCCGTCCATTGAAACCTGTTCAGCTTGAATACTTACAGGCGCTCAATGTCACGCCGGAGGCTTTTGTCCTACCATGAGGCAGAAAAAATTGCCTACGTTCTCTCCTCTGTCAGGGGCGCTGAAAATACGTCGTACCCGAACCAGGACCGCGGTTTGAAAATTTCATTGGATGCCAGCCACTGAAATTCTGCCATTTTCGCGAAGATGCCCAGGGCCTTAAAATGGAGCTTCGTTTTTTACGGGACACGGACAAACGCGAAGTGGACTTCGTGATACTGGAGGAGGGGAAACCTTTGTTTGCGGTGGAGTGCAAAACCGGCCACCGCAGCATCAACCCGGCGCTTTATTATTTCAAGGAACGCACCGGCATTCCCCAATTTTATCAAGTGCACCAAAATACGGCGGATTATGAAAAAAAGGGCGTGCGGCTCATGCCGGCGCATATTTTCTGCCGGGAAATGCAGCTGCCATGATTGTAAAATCTCGTATTTATTCATCCATTTGCCGCTGGAAGGCGCAGCATGTTGATACATAACAGCAACCGCTGGATTTCATTTTCAAGTGCCGGTCCGCCCCCTGAACGGATCATCATCTACGGTCTCCTCCGGCATTTGGCGGTGCCCCTCAAACACGGTCAGTACCACCAAACGATCCGCAGATACCTTGTAGACAATGCGGTAATTTCCCTCGATCAGTTCGCGGATGTCTTCCCGCGCAAGTTCAGGCACCATGCGTCCTGCAAGCGGAGCATGAATGGCATTGCGGGCACGCCCCCTCAATCGTTCGATCCATTGTTTGGCCGCTGTCGGATTGTCTGCGGCGATATATCGTCTGATGGACAGTAGATCCTCCCTGGCGGTCTCGGTCCAGTAAAGCTTCATCACGCTTTATCCAAATCCTCATCCGCCAGCAGCCGCCCGTTTTGAACATCCGACAACCCCCTTTGCACGGCATCAACAAAGCGGGCCTGTTGGGTCAGAAGGTCGAAATCGGATGGAGACAGCAGCACGGCCGCTGCCTTGCCGTTCTGCGTGATGACATAGGGGCGGTGTGAGCGTTGGATCTCATGGAGCATTAGGGAGGCCTTGTTTTTAAAATCTGATAATGAAACGATATTTTTAGCAATATGGATTGGTTTCATGCAAGCCGCCTTTTTAATTAAGTCTTTTTATGATGCTTAATATAGATCAGAATTTATCTTTTTTCAAGCACGATTTTGAGATGGGCACCCGGCGCGCCATGGCGCTGCGTATTCGAAATGAATTGAACGCAGGGGAAATAGGGACGTTGTTGATTAACGTGACAAATTCGGCTTTACAATCATTTAGACATTTCAAATATTTTTGAAATAGCGGAAGTTGTTACGCCGAATTGCCGGATACTGTCACTGCATAAAATCCCCCCGGCCCCCTTTGGAAAAGGGGGAGATGATTTTAATGCGGTTTTCTTCAATCATCATTGATCATACGCCCGACATGCCGCCAGGACATCACCTGCGTGCTTTGCCGGTAATATGCATCATCGCCGCCGTAGACCAGGTAGCGCTGAAGTCCACGGGTCTTCTCCGCTTTCCGTAGACGGTCGGAAAAGTGATCCAGGTGTCTGAAAAAATCCCTGTTCACAGTCGCGCCGGACTTGATCTCAACCACTGCCAGATTTTCCGCCTGTTCGATTAAAAGATCAATCTCCGGCCCCCGGGCTTCGCGGTAATGGAACAAATTCGGCTGCCAGCCTCTATGAACCCGGGTCTTGTAGATTTCCGAAACCACCCAGCTTTCAAAAATGGCACCGCGGAGCGGATGATGGCGCAGCTGTTCCGGTCCCCGAATGCCCAACAGGTGGCACACAAGGCCGCTGTCAAAGAAATGCAGCTTCGGCGCTTTGACGATCTGCTTGCGGATGTTGATGTGCCATGCCGGCAGGCGATGGATGATGTAGCTGGTTTCCAGAACCGAAAGCCACTTGCGGGCGGTATTGTGTGAAATACCGGCATCAGCGCCGAGTGAGGAAAGATTAATTTCCTGCGCCGTGCGACCGGCGCAGAGTCGTAAAAAACTGTTGAAGGTTTGCAGGTCGCCGACGTTGACCACTTGACGCACATCCCGCTGCACATAGGTCATGGCGTAATCCGCCAACCATTGATGCGCGGGTATGCGGCGATCGAAGATGCGTGGATAAGCACCCTGCCACAGCAGTGAAAACAAATCGGCCGGCGCTGAAGGAAAGGCCCGCAGCTCCTCCAGACTCGGCGGCATGAGGACCAGGATGCCGCAGCGTCCGGCAAGGGATTGGGAAATGGATTGGGACAGGCCGAAATGCTGTGACCCTGTCAGGATAAACCGGCCCGCATCCGGCCGTTGGTCAATGTCTCCCTGCAGGTAACTGAGCAACCCGGGAGCATGCTGAATTTCATCAACAACCGCACCGTCGGTATATTCCGCCAGAAAACCGCGGGGGTCTTTCTGTGCAAAATCGCGCGTATCCAGCGCTTCCAGAGAGACATAGGGTTTCTCCGGATATGTCATCTGACAAAGGGTTGTTTTACCTGACTGCCTGGGTCCGGTAACGACAACCGCCGGATAATAGCCGGTCAGTTCGCACAATTTTGTCTGCAATGTCCGTTGGATCATGCAACGTTTCCTATAAGATTATTCATAATTTGTCAATTGAAATTATAATTTATGAATAATTTGGACAACTCGATTTGAGCCCTAAACAGATAAATTTAGCTTGCCAACAGTCAAATCAGGACCCTTTCAACGAAGCGGATCAGCAAAAAAACAGCAACCGTGTCTGACGAGGAACTGGGGCTCATCATTGACAGTTTGAATGAAATAATCGGTGGTTGATGCTATTTTTTCTTTTGGAATATCAACGACAGCGCCGCCCGCGGCCGGCTCATGGCGATATAGTGCTGCGGAAGCGGCTCGGCGGCTTGCGAGGGAAGGGGCAAATCGATCACCAGCACCGCCTCGTTCTCAAGACCCTTGAACGATGCGATTTCCGCGAAACTGATATGGACGGGCGGAAAATTTCTCAACGCGTATTCGTCCAAAACGGTCAGATGTTTTAAAATCGATTGGTCGAGCAGCGCCGCACAGGAGCGCGCAAACGGCTGCGGCGACAAAACGGTAAGCGCGCTCCGAGATAAACCGCCCTGTTCCAGGTAATAGCAAATTTCCCCTGCCAACGCCCGTGCGGCATCCGGTTTGGAAGCGACCGTTTTTTGCCGGATCGGCGGCCCCTCCCCCACCCCTTGAACGCCCATATCCGCCCCTAAAAGTGCTTTTACCTTCTCAAGAATGATGCGGGTGTTGCGGCAGTTGACCTGCAGGGAAACGCGCGCCGGCCGACAGTGCTCTAAAAAGGCGACCGCCGCTTCATCAACGGGTCCGAACATACCCGCCTGATTGTTGACGTCACAGAAAAAGCACCATCTGCCGTTTTCAAATCCGCCGGTCAGATAATGGTTCAATGCGTCGAGGATGGCATGTTCCAGCAAGTCCTGCCCTTCATCTATAATCAAGGCGTCAAATTTCTCGAGACCGGCCCTGCGCGCCGCCGTGGCCACACCTTCAATCGAAGCCACGGAAAGACCCGCAACGGGAAATCGGGATTCCAAAAAGCTTCTCAACCAGGGTGAACGGCACACAAGGGCGATTTTCGCTCCCCCTGCCGTCCAGCGTCTGGCAAGCTCTACGGCCAGGAAGGTCTTGCCGGTGCCGGCGCCGCCCGCGCACATGATCCGCGGGTTGGCCTCCACGACATCCAGCAGATTCATTTGGCTTTTCGTGAGCCCGGCCACCTGTTTTTCAACCTGCTTCGTTTGGATATGAAGGGGCATGGCGGTTTCAAATTCAGGCCGCAGATAGGACCTCATCGCCCGCAGCACCGTCTCATCCGCACGCCGTATTCGATGGTCTTTTTGGCGCCAGTAGCGGAAGACACCTTTGAGCCACTGCTCGAAATGCATTAAATCCCCGGCATCCGCCAGTATCGGACGGTCCCATTCAGCGCCGACCACCTTCCATCTGCAATCCGGAAAAACAGCGGCATATCCCACAGGCAACCGGTCCACCCAATCGGGGGGCAGGTTTTCTCTAAGTTTGGAGATCAGACCGAACAGGGCCGATTCCGCCTGTTTAAAAGGGCCTTCCACCGATTGAGCGGTCTCGCCGTAACGGTTGGTGTACGTCCAGACACCCTCTTTGCAGGCGATGCCGCCGCCTTTGACTTCCAGCACATAGATGCCGGAGGGGCCGCAGATGAGAAAATCAATTTCGCCGAAGCGTTTATAGGCGTGGCGGGTTAAATTCAACGAATGAAAGGCGGTGTAAGGTTCAAAATCGGCATTCAACGCCACCCGCAACAGATCGAAAACACGCTTTTCAGCACGGCTGCGCGTCCCGTGGGGCGTGGCGGGGATCATCTGCATGACGCAAGCACCAAATAAAGAGACACGGAAATTCCAAATCTCAAAAAATCAAGCTCCAGATACATTCCAATGATCAAACAACAACACTTGGCTTCAACGATAATGCTTCGTTTTGAATTTCGAACACTGTAATTGAACTGGATCAAGCATTGACGCCACTGTTAACTTGCCAATATCAGGCACAATATCTCTGAGACGCCTTACGAATGGCCAAAAATCTCATACCATTCGGCGCGCTTTGATTTCGAGCTTTTTGTCCAGGAATCGTTTTTCCGTCATCAGCTTGAAAAAGGCCTCGACATTGATCTCAGTGTCAACGGCTTTGATTTCCCCTGGAACATCGATGGTGATGCCGCCCGCATCCACTGTAAGGTTGTATTCCCCTTTGCCGAGACGGATACGGGTGCTGACACAGGGCCATTTCATTTCCCGTGTCAGACAAAGCCCTGCGTCGCTCTGTTTTTTTGACCAGCCTTTCGGCCCCGGCTTGAGCAATTCCCGCAGAGGCAGGCACGCCGGCGGCGGCGGCCCCAGATGGAGCCCCGTTTTAAAATCCCGATGCGCCATGGCGGCCATCCGATGGGCAACCGCCCTGTCCATGCCGGGATCGTCCCGCAAATGCAGCGGCAGCCCGATCCACTTTTCCCGGACGGCGAACAGGATGGCCGCCGCGATGTAATCCGGCTCCGTCAGCAGCGGGTGAAAAAATTCAATCAGCTCCGCGCAGCGGCTGCGCAGGAAAAACAGAATCAACGCCCGCCGCACCGCCCGCGGGTGTGCGCGCAGCAGTTCGGTCGTGTTCTTATCGCCCAGGCGCTCCAGCCCGATCAGATCACCGGACAAATCAGAAAGCGCCAGACGGGAATTTCCATCCATTTTTGCCTCAGCGGATTTTAAAAAGTGCAGTACGGCATCTTTGGGCGTGAGGTGCGGTCTGCCGGCGCTGCTCGGGCAGATGATTTCATGGACAAGACCCCAGAACAAATCATTCGACATCCTGCCCGAAACCGGAACATTCCCGTCTTGCATCCAGCGATCGAGATCCTGAACAACGCCGCCTTCCAGAACATGATCGGCGTTGTCTGAAAGGCCGTCGAAAGCAATTTTGCTTGCCCGGCAGGCCAGATCCCCCATATTGCCGCACCGAAACAGCATGGCCATCATCCCGCCCGCCGCCTGAAAACGATCCATGATGGCATTCGGTGATTCGGGCAGCGCAAGACTGCGCCAATCCAAACGGGTCGTGCCTTGAAAAAGACGTTTCTGAACGCTTCGCTTGAAACCGGAAAGCGGAACATTGGCATAATCCCCGGCATCGGTCTCAAAGGCTTTTTTGTCTTCGGAAGATGCAAAACATATCCCTTCGATCAAGGAGGTGGGCAAAGGTGCGGCAATGCAAACCGCTGCTTGGTTTTCGGTTAGTTCTTCCGGGACTTGAATGTCTTGAGCGGCGTCTCTCCACTGCAGAGCCTTGGCGGATCCGGTCAGCGAAGACAAATTCACCCCGACGACGACCGGCATCAAATCGGCGCTTTCCCTCACCACCCTGTCCAGTACATCCTTGGGAATGGGACCCGCAAAAAGCGGAATCCAGCCGGGCTGCATGCGCAGCGTGTCCTCATAGTACTTTTCCCCGAATCCCGCCGGCGGCATTATCATGCCGGCCGCCAGCATGTACATGAGATTCAGCTGGTTGGTTGCGAAATACCAGACCGCCCGTTTTTTCGGTCCTGTCATTTGAAAAAGGGGGCCGTTGATCTTATCTCTTTCTTCGGTCTGCATCGCATTTATCTCCAGTGGCGCAATGTGTCGGGGTCGTCTGGCAAAATCGCATCCAGCGGGCATTCCGCCTGATGCTCCTTCAGGATGATCACGCGTTCGATGGCACGCGCGGTCATGACATAAAAAAGCCGCTTTATCTCATCCCGGATGGATGGAAAGCAGTGAAACGCATTGACGTCGGCAATAAAAACCGTGTCGAACTCGAGCCCTTTGCAGCTCTTGGCGTTGATCAGAAAAATGCCGCCTTCGTCGAATCGGATGTTGCTCTTTTCTCCGGCGGCATACGTCCCAATCCGCGGTCGGTGATTGTCGAACGAAAGGCTGCCCGACTGTACCTTACGGCGCAGTGTCTCCAGGTATTTTATGCGAATGGCGTTGGTGGGTGATATAACGCCGATGAGTCGGGCCGGGTCTCTGTCCGTCATTTTCAACAGCCGGGTGCAGATGCCGTCGAAATCCAAACGGCAGCCCGGGCCGTATTCAATAAGAACCGGCGTTTGCGTTGATCCGGGGATTGAAGGCAGATCAACCGGCGGCGTTGCCGGGTCGTCTGGATAAAATTCCCCTGCCAGACGCGCAACCGGCAGTGCATTGCGGTAATTGTGCGTCAGTTCGATCACATCCGCGGTTTTAATGGCCAGCTCATTCTGAAGCTGCTGCCGGGAGCTGTTGTCAGCCGTAATGGCCTGGTTCTGATCGGCTACCACAAAAAAGTGTTCATATCCGAGCCATTTTAAGGCGCTGTAAAATTCCGGCGGCATGTCCTGCCCCTCGTCAATGAAAATAAACAGGGGCTCCGGCGGTTCTACGTTGTTCCGTTCTGTAATATTTTGGATAACGGACGGCCAGTCAATCGGCTGAAAGCCGCTGTCTGCTTCGATTGTGGGCACCGGTGTTTTCAAACGCGCCCTGTACAGGCGGAAAAACCAACTTGTCCAGGTGGCACTTTTCATCTTTTTACCGAAAAGCTGCTGCGCGGTTGCGTGCAGCAGGTGGTTGTAGACCAGAAAGATGCAGTCCGCCTCCCGGGACTGTTGCAGATAGCGGCGCAGGCGCAGCAGCGTCACCACCGTTTTACCGGTTCCCGGGCCGCCGATGATCAGGTGGCGGCCCTCAAGCGGCAGACGAATGGCCTTTTCCTGTTCTTTACTCAGTTCGTGAATGCCGGGCAGTTCAAACCTGCGTTTGGCCACGATCGTCTCCTCCGGCAGCGCCGGCGGCATTAAAAAATGAGCAGAGACCCGCCTTTTCATCACCCTTTACGACAATCCGGTCCAGCAGCGTGTTGCGGTAATCACAGCTTGGCTCCGGAATCAGCATGCAGGCATGGCAGGCGGCGCGGTTCAGCAGATGCAGCCCCTGACCTTCGTGTTCGGAGCAGACCGGGTCCTGCGAACACCACGTTGAACGGGCGAGCGCGGCGGAAGCCAGTTTTAAAAAGCGCCGCGGCTCCGCGAGTGCCACAATGCCGCCGAGCGATCCCACAACATCCGGAACGGCGACATAGATCAAAATGCCCGCCATGGAAAAATCTCCTGCTCCGCAGTAGATGCGCTCCTTTAAGGAAGCCGTCGGATAACCGGCATCACTTTCCAGCTGGCGGATCAGCAAATGGGCGAAGCTGTGCAGCAGCAAAAATCTCGGCGACACCCGGGGCAGGGCATCCTGGAAAAAGAGACGGGCCGCCTCGTAGCGCTTTTGCACCTTTTCGGAACGCGCCATAAGGGCCGGCTGCTCCTCCCACGCCGGCAACAGGGCCTCGTTCAGGCTGAGAAAAATACCCTCCCCGAACAATTCAACCGCCGGCAGCCAGGTGTTTTCCCCGGTGATGTCCGGCCTTGTCAAAGGATGCATGTCGTCAATCCGTTGAAACCCCTCAAAAATCATTATTTCCTTGAGCCTGGTCACCGCTATCAGCCGGCTGATGGCGTGGACGATGCTGCTTTCCGGGGAAGACGCTTTCAATGCGCGGGAAAGGCGCCGCCATGCGTCTGTGTGGTGCCGGGTGACAAAATCCTCGTCGTCGCCGACGTCCGGAATGACTTCGGTCAGCGCCTTGTATTCCTCTTCCCGCAGCTGACCCGGTGTGATGTTGAAGGATTGGCCGAAAAGCGGATATCCCTTCCGGATCTGCCGCCATGCCTGAGCAACATTCTCTGTTTTGCACCTGAATTCACTGGCAATGCGCTGCACTGTGCTTTCCCACAAAAAACCGGTTCGGCATTTTTCCAGCAAGTTCCGCTTGTCCGCGCTGTTGTACAAACGGTCTACGACGGTTCCCCTGCGAATGCGGGACTCCGGCGGAATCACCAGCGCGGTTTCCGTTTTCGGCAGATGAATTTCGATGTCGTTGACTTTTTTGATTTCAGGTGCTTCCTGCAGCGCCGCCTGCTCTTTCAGCCAGGGTTGTCTTCGCATGAATTTTATGCCGGCCTGCAGATCAAAGACGTCGAATTTTACGCCGGCGCCGCAGCGGCTGCAGGCAAGACCCACCGGTATTTTTTTGTCTGGATCGTATTCCAACCGAAGATAGGTGCTTCCCCGGTCTTCGCCGCACTGCCGCTGGTTTTGGGCGCCGGCCCGGCCATGCGCCAAATAATGCCAGGGCAAATCATCCATATAACCTTTGGCATGCACCAGCACATAGGGCACCTGCTCCAGCGGCGACGGGTGGGGACAGTTTCGATTCCGGCACCGCAACGGCTTATCCATCCGCCCTATTGAAAACACATAGTGCAGAAAACCGCATTGAGGGCAGCAGTACCAGCGTGGAAACAGCGTTGCCGGAATGCACACGCCATCCACCTGGCGCCGGCTGATCTCGCGGGCGACCGGGGGTTCGCGCAGCGTCTCCTCGATGCCCAAAGCAGCCCGAACCCGGTCAACATAGCGCAGCGGCCGTCCTGCGGCCGCACCCGTGCGATCCGTCCAGTGCCGGGTATCCATGACCGTCATGAGCGCATCCGGCCCGCGCACAACGGCACCGACCGAACAGTGGCGCAGCAAATGGGACAGACGAACCGGCAGCAGTTCCTTCATAGCAGTTTCAACAATGCAGTGTCTTCAACGTTGCGCATGGACTGGAGCGTGCTCCACAACCCCTGGATGCGATCGCCGTGCGTGTGCAAAAGTCGATCCGTAACCTTGTTGCCGGCCGGGGCCTGATAGTCCAGTCGCCGCTTTTCCCGCCGGCACCGCTCGGCTTCCCCCTCCCATTGCCCCACAAGCATCCTTACATGTTTTTCCACTTCACCGGCATTTTCAGGATCCGCTTCACAGCATCGCCGTAAAAACAATTCCATGACTTTCCGGACATCCGGAGACGCGGACGTAAAGTTTCCCGCGCTTTGATTTTCTCTGAAATTCGGGCAGCAGTGCCGCATGGCGATCACCAGCGCCGCGTGCAATGCACGCCGGCGCGCCTGATAGGTAAACGGCGTGATGCTGGAAGGTTCCACAAAGCGGTAAAACGATTCATGATAAGGCCGGAAGCTTTCATAATGCGACAGACTTCGCGCCTGATCGCGGTAATAGTTGGTAATCACAATGCCGGGCACCCGCCCCCGGCCGACGCGGCTGCTGGATTGAATGTATTCGGCCGTCGTCAGCGGCTGGCCGTTGATGATCATGACGGCCAGGCGAGACACATCCAACCCCACGGAAATCATATTGGTCGCCAGCACCGCGTCCAGCTGCCGGGCGTCATTAAAGGGACGCTCCAGGCGGCTGAAAGTCTCGGCGTTTTCCTCCGGGCTGGAAATGCTGGTCAGTTGTGCAATCCGACGCTTGAAGTTTTTTAAGCGGTTTTCCCCCCGGCATGAAGCGGCAGTCATATCATCGTCGTCCGTCGTTGTTGAATCCGCTTTGTTTGCAACCGCATTGACATAACGGCTCCAGTACAAGGGGACATCGATGTTGAAGGCATTGTGGCTTCGGCCGACACCTTTTAAACTGCTGTGAAACACCACCATGGTCCACCAGGCATCCAGCAAAATATCTTTGTCGGCCTGCCGGCAAAACAGCTGTTCAGGCGCCGCCAATACGGCCGCCGCCAGCGGCGCCAGGGAATCGGTCCGTTTGAGGTGGTGTGCAAAATAGCCGACATAAAGACGACCTGGCTTTTCCGCCAGCGGAATGGTGCGTGCAAAAAAAGAATCGTCTATGGACAGACCCGGCGGCGGGAAAACAGCTACCGAACGGCCGTAAAGCCGCTTTACCTGCTGTGCGGCCATGCGGATGGTGGCGGTGGAGGCGATATATTTGGGATAGACGCCGCGGTGGCGCAATACGGTATCGACCGCCGCCTCATAAAGGCCTGCGATGGAGCCCAACGCGCCGGTGATCAGATGCAGTTCGTCCTGAATGATCAGTTCGGGTGGACGTTGGCCGTTGACGCCGAAAAAGGCCGCCGACCGCTCTTCCCAGGCAAGACGCGCGAATTTGTCAATCGTCGCGATCAAAAGTGTCGGCGGATTTTCATACAGCGCTTCATCCACCACGTTGCACGGCAGGCATTCATTTTCTGAAACCGATGTGCCAAAGGGGCACTCCGGATTGGTGCATTGAAATCCAAACCGCGCATGCGTCGCCAAATAATTCCGGTCAGCTGAAAAAAGCTGCCCGCACCACGGGCATTGGTCCATCACCAGATTCTGCAAAACACGTGTGTCTTGCCGGCCGGCCTTGGCCACCACTTGACACGCTTTTTTGTAGCTGTTGGGACTCAAGGCTTCACCCACCCATATGCCGATCGAAATGACCTCGCTTCCCAGCTTGTCCGGACATCCCCTGCGCAGCAGTTCCATTGCACAGACAAGTCTTGCCGCCCGCTGAAACTGCTGCCGTGTCAAAAGCCGCAGCGTGTAGCGCATCAAAACCGTGGTGCCGCCGCTGGTAGACGGATAGCGCAGCCGGCGCCAGGCAACAACAAAGGCGATCAGTCCGAGATATGCTTCGGTTTTCCCGCCGCCGGTGGGAAACCAGATCAGATCCACTGTGTCGCGGAATTCGCTTTCCGTGTTGACAACCGATTCGATCTCCATCAGCAGAAACGCCAGCTGAAACGGACGCCAACGGTATTCCTTTTCAGGTTTTTCGCGCGACAGATCAGACTGCCGCATTTGCCGATACATGGCCTCATTGGCAAATGCGAAGGCCTCGGCCGCCGCCCTGTCGGTTTTCAGCAGCCGCAGACCGCTTTGCATGCGCGTCAGCGCTCTTTGCATACGTTTTAAAATTCGTTCGGCAACGTCCCTGTCTTGCTGTTGGGCCAGGTTTTCAGCGGATGCCTTGCGGCCGCTGATCCATTTTTTGTACGCATGTAAAAACATTTCCAAATCTGCATGCACCGCCTGCGGCTGCTTTGCATAAGCCGCCAGGTATTGAAAATCCAGCACCCGACGTCCGCGCCCGGTTGAAGCGACGCTTATTTGCGGAACTTCCACCTTCGGTAAAAAATCGATCCTGATCTCTTCAACACGACCATTGTTCACCTGCCAATCCACCGCCGCCCCATGCCCCAGGGCATAAATGCGCCGGTTTCTGTATTGCATTTCGAGTTCCTGCTCTTCCTGGCTTAACAGGGCGGGATCCACCCGGGGGTAGGTACCGACGTGTCCGGATTCGATGATACATTCCAATCGAACCTCGAAAAGGCACAGCTGATTCTGCCGATCCGGATACGCTCTTGCGGATATCTCATCAGGAAATATTTGCCGATTGCTCAATGAAACCGTTGTCAGCCAGCCCTTTTTATACGGCCGCCAGAGCACCTGCACTTCGGCCCGGCCATCGAAAACCGGCGATAACGCTTCCGCGGATGCCGCTCTTGATGTCGGCGATAGAAACGGCGGCAAAAGAAGAAGCCGGTCCGAAAATGGTTTGCGGATCCACCTGTTGGGCTTGTGATATTGAGGTTCCAATTCGTACCGTACGCCCCAGGGGTTGATTTGCAGCCGGATTTCGTCGCCTTGAACAAAAAAGGAAAAACCTGCTGAAGAGGGGGGTACATATCGCGGCTTTTTGCGCACCGGCTTGGCCGTTTCTGATTCATCGCTTTCAACATCCGCCGGCCGTGCATCCGGCGGTGCATCGTCTTCATCCTCTTCGGCTTCCTCCGTTGCCGGATCGATGCCCGCTTCTCCTCTGACAATGGGATAGAGAATGCCGATCTGAAAACAGTCCAACGGCCGCATGCCATT
>Ga0180430_10003176_pt1 | contig 14282 bp, 16 predicted proteins | sample SS_ome_9_FD_132999 | JGI IMG/M metagenome (GOLD analysis project Ga0180430, IMG submission 132999) | Hypersaline lake sediment archaeal communities from the Salton Sea, California, USA - SS_1_S_2 metaG | ecosystem: Environmental > Aquatic > Non-marine Saline and Alkaline > Hypersaline >... | reverse complement strand
TTTAGGAATTACTTTGGTTGATAGCAGGAGTGTTTCTGGGAGTGCAAGGTTCTTTGATTCCTGGAAGCCAATGTGGGCCAGGGTGGCAAGAGTAAATAGTTTTAATGGGAAATTTAGCCCGCAAAAGCTGCCAAGGCGAATGATGCGAAGGGCATGAATTCTATTTGCCAAAAAGTGAAAGCTTTATATAGTTGGCTGAATTTGCATTAAGCAAGGAGGTCATATTATGGCAGCTAAAAAGAAAAAGAGAGTCGTCAAGAAAAAGGCAGCTCCAAAAAAGAAGGTAACTAAAAAGAAAGCAACCAAGAAGAAGGCAAAGCCACTCTTGAGCGCAAGGGACAAGAAAAAGATTGATGCTGAGAAAAAGAAAGCTCAGGCTGAGATCAAGAAGGCCCAGAAGCAGGCTGAAAAGGAATGGAAAAAAGCCGATGCTGAGATGAAGAAGGCCCAGAAAGAGCTTAAGAAGAACATTAAAAAGAATCCAAAACTTAGTGCAGCAATCGGCATTGCAGTTGCAGCAGCAATCGCACTTGCAGTCTCTGCAGTAGTTAGGAAGCACAAGTAGGGAAAGCAAATAGCTTTCCTTTTACTTTTTTCTTATTTTTAATCCAGCTTAAAGCCATACATTTTCTCTAGATGCTCTTTTACCAGAGTATCACTCTCTTCAGGTTTTTTGTTTGCAAAGAAAGACTTGGTTTCTTCCTGGGCAGTGTGTCCTAGGAATACTGATTTTGAGAATTCTAAGTCTTCTTTTTCCAAAGCCAGGCGCTTGGACAATTCATAATTAAACCAAAGGAAACCTACTGTGTGGCCCAAAAAGAACACTTCCTTTTTTGTATCCGGGAGAATTGCGGAAGTAATACTGAAGCCCTGCATATGCTCAGCAAGTGCCTTGTCCCTGTCGCCTAGGTGCACAATATCTTTTAGGATTCCAAAAGAGATTCCTGCAATTTTTTCCAGGTTTGCCTTTAGTTCTTCCGGGGAAATCCTGCCATTTTGGGGTGCAATTGATATCTGGGATTTATCTTCCTCTCCATCCTGGGAGGAGAGCGCCCAGCCTAATTCATGTGCATAGGGAGTTAGGAGTTTTGCTAGTTCTTCAACTTTAGCAGTAGGAACAGTAATTGCAAGCCCGATGTTGATCCATTCTTCATCTTTTAACATAGGAAGTAGTAAAGAGAGAAAAGGATTAAAATTGATTCAAGTTAGTTCTACACAAAATATCCTAAAAGATAACTTTAAATAGCGTTTGTTAGGATAACTTAGCCAATGGATGCTCCTCCGATAATTCAATACAACTACCAGGCTATGAAGCTAGATATTGGTGCAGGCGGAAAAAAGGAAATCCGGGGCCTGCCCAAGAGAACCGGGGAGCAGTCCAGAGACATTAAAAGTATCCTCTCAACTCATTTTTGCAGAACCTGCGGAAAATGCTGCCAGGGCTTTGGGTTTTCAAAGAAGGACCCTCATTTTGAAACAATTTTGAAAAAAGTCAAGGAGAAAAAAGAGGCCTTTGTGCTTAAGCGGGGCCTTGCAGGGCATGAGGTTGGAGTCCCAAGGGGCAGAGGATATACCCGGTGCGGCTTTTTGCAAAGAAGCTATGAGTTTTCTTCTATGCCTGCAGAAGTGAGTGCCTCAGCTTCATTTGTAGAAGATGGGTCTCCCCTAAGTTGTGAGATCTACAATACTCAGCCATCCACCTGCAGCATGTATCCATTAGTCTGGAGCTGGCTTGCAGATTCGGAGGGAAGGGGAATAAAGAATGGGGCAATTGTGGGGCTGGACAGTGCCTGTTGTGCAGTCGGAGAGCTGCTTGCACATGGAATTGGGCACCTCACTGCATCAGAGATTGCTGCTTTTAGCCAAGAGGGAGGAGAATGGAAAAATAAGGCAGCTTCATTTCCTGCTTCTTTAAGGGAATTATACAGGTGCCTGGAAAATAGCACGCCTGAGGAGAGGGATTCAAAAATTGCAAAAAATGAGGAGGGAGAAGATGTTTTCCCGCTTATTGCCCCTGGAATTGTGAAGGTTGTGGGCTGGAATTATTAGGGAAGCTTTTAATTTTGAACTTTAGAAAGTAGGTTTCTATGAAAATTGTTCTTGCATTGGGGGGAAACGCACTTTTGGCAAAGGGGCAGAAGGGAACTGCAGCAGAGCAGAGGGAGAATGTTGCAAAAACATGTGAATCAATTGCAAAACTAATCAAAAAGGAAAATGTGCTGGTTGTAACCCATGGAAATGGGCCCCAGGTTGGAAACCTGCTTATCCAGCAGGAAATAGCAAACAAAGATGTAGCTGCAATGCCTATGGATGTTTGTGATGCGATGACTCAGGGGCAGTTGGGATACTTAATCCAGAGTGAACTGGAAAAAGTAAGCCACAGGACTATTGCTACAATTATTACGCAGATTATAGTGGATAAAAAAGACCCTGGGTTTGAAAACCCCTCTAAGCCAATTGGGCCTTTTTATGAGGAAAAGGTAGCTGAAGGGATGGTTTTGGATTCTGGGCGTGGCTGGAGAAAGGTTGTGCCTTCTCCTATTCCCATTGAGGTTGTGGAAATTGAGGCAATTAGGAGCCTGCTTGCTGCAGGAATAGTTGTAATTGCTGCTGGAGGCGGAGGAATTCCTGTAATTAAGGAAGATGGAAAACTAGAAGGGGTAGAAGCAGTAATTGACAAGGATAGGGCCAGTGCGCTAATTGCAAGGGAAATAAATGCGAATTTGCTTGTAATTGCAACTTCTATTGATAAAGTGTACCTGAATTTTGGCAAAGAGGATCAAAAGGCAATTGATAGGTTGAGTGTTGCTGAGGCAAAGAAGCTACTGGAAGAAGGGCATTTTGCAGAAGGGAGCATGAAGCCTAAAATTGAGTCCTGCATTGATTTTGTTGAGCGTGATGGGGGGAGGGCAGTAATCTGCTCACTAGAAGACATTGAAAAGGCTATTGAGGGGAATGCGGGAACAGTAATTGAAGCTTAAATACATTACTCACCATAAATGAATACATGGGTGGATTTAGCAGAAGAGAGTTCCTTCTCTCCGCAGCCGCATTTGGAGCCACATACTTATTGCCCTCTAGTGCACTTGAGGGCGAATTGGATCCAAGCCATAATGTTTTTGTAGTCGGAGATTTGCACCTAACTAATAGTGATGGGGTGGAGAAGAAAGCTGCAGTTATTGTTTCTGCACTCAAAACTTTAGCAGGAGGAAAAACTGGATTCCACTTGATTTTTAATGGAGATTTTTTGGAATTTCCCAACCTTGCAAAAACAGCTAAAAATGCGGCATGGCAGTGGGAGCAATTTGCAAAGCTTCTAATCCCACTCAAGGAAGCTGGATTTATTCCCCACCTTGTTTTTGGAAACCATGATGGCGAAGTTAGTTTTGGAAAGGATGTTCTTAGAGGAGTAATTCCCCAGGAACTAATTGGGGACTCTTCTTTTGAAGTTGCAGAGAATAGGTTTATTCTAATTGGTGGAATTCACCCAAGTGAATTGGATTATGGATTTTTGGATTCAGAATTAACTGCTGCACGAGGAAAAAGAATAATTGTGGCAACACATTACCCTCCTGATAAATTGACCTACTTAACTGATAAATTTGGAGAGAAGGTGGGCTATAATCTATGGGCAAAACCAGAGATAATTCAGCGCATAGCTAAAACAAACGCTTCAATTGTGTCTTCACATGCCCACTCCCCTTTTGCAGGAAGCTACGATTCGTGCAGCTTAGGAAGGAAGATTGATGTTCTGGCAACGCCTTCAGTAACCTACACTCTCCCATACCTTAGAACTGAATTTAAGCCCCCAAGAGTTTCGGGAATAACCCTGTTGAATTTGAAAGATCCAGTTGGAAGGGCAAAATTCTATGACGGGAAAAAAGCATTTAGGCCTTCACGAATTAGGGTAGATGCAAGAAAAGGAAGGTTTGTTCCGCTTCCTATAAAATAAGGGGGCTTTGGGTTGGGCTTTTTTTAGCTTTTGATTGATTAAGGAATAGAAAGGGTGGGAAGCTTGAGGAAAAAGAAGGAGAAAAAAGAAGAGCAGCATATTAACGAGTGGGCAATTGGCGCTGTAATTATAGTTTTGGCAATAATTATTGGAGGCTCACTTTGGATTTTAGGAAATGAGCCGCTTGCTCCGGAGGAAACCGAAACAGCAGAACTTCCCATAGAAACTGGAGAGAGCCAGAGCAAAGAAAACCAAACTAAAGAAACAGATGTGAATTTTGAGCCTCCAACTGAGAGCAACATTTCTACAGGCTCCTTAGAATACATGAGCATAAAAGAGATTGCAGAAGCCTGGAAAATTAGGCCTGATTATTACCTTTATAGATTTATTGATGATTACCAGCTGGAGGGAAACTACAGTGTTGAGAGCAAGCTCTGGGAGCTCCAGGCAGAAGGAGGCTTTACTACCCAGCGGGCACGGGACCTTGCAACTGAAATTGAGAGCACTAAGCAGGAGAACATGGATTGGGTTTGGCCAGAGCCTGCTCCAGAGCAGTTGGGAGATGGAGAAATATAGGTTTTGAATATGATTGCACTGGTCCATTATGGAGAAATCGGCCTCAAGGGAAAAAACAGGAGGCACTTTGAGGAAAAGCTTGCATCTAATATGCGCAAGGCGCTTCCATCAACTGTGGAAGTAAGAATAGACCAGAAGCGGATTTTTGTAGAGGGGGAGCTGGACCCGGAAAAAACAAAGGAAGCTCTCCTTAAGGTTTTTGGAATTGAATGGTTTGCCCTGGCAGAAGAGTGTGAGCCCGAGCTAGAATCTATTTGGAAAACAGTAAAAAAGAACCTCAAAAAAATAGAGGGAAAAACTTTTGGAGTAGTTACAAAGCGGAGCGATAAGAATTTTCCAATCAAATCCATGGAAGTCTCCGGGGAAATTGGAGGGAGAATCCACGAGGCAACAGGTGCAAGAGTGAACCTGAAAAACCCCGAAGTTCGCGTACACATAATCATTTTGCAAAAACGCGCATTTATCCATTTTGAAAAAATTAAGGGGCTTGGGGGGCTTCCGGTGGGTTCAGCAGGAAGGGTGCTCTGTTTGATGAGCGGGGGGATAGACTCTCCTGTTGCTGCATGGCTCCTGATGAAGAGGGGTTGCGAGGTTGACTTTTTGCATGTGCACCCATTTGAGGAAAACAAGAATGTCAGGGGGACAAAAATTGAAGAGTTAGTTAAAATCCTGGATTCATTCCAGCAGAGAAAAGGAAAATTATTAGTAGTTCCTTATTCGCACTTTTATGCGCGGACCGGCGAAGTTGAGCGAAGGTATGAGTTGGTTGTTTTTAGAAGATACCTCTACAAGCTTGCAGAGCAGATTTCGCTTAAAGAGGATTACCTGGGAATTGTGAGCGGGGATTCTCTGGGGCAGGTTGCAAGCCAGACCCTGGAGAATATTGGGGCTGCCCAGGCAGGCTTGGTTGTCCCAGTGTTCCGGCCGCTAATTTCTATGGATAAAATGGAAATAGTGGATATTGCCGAGCAGATTGGAACATACAAAGACAGTGTGAAAGAATACCAAGACTGCTGCTCGCTAGTATCGGTGGACAACCCAATTACCCGTGCACGGGCAGAGATTGTAGCTAATTATTGTGAAGAGATGAAAATAGGCGAATTAATCCAGGAGAGCATGGATGGGCTTGAGAGTTTGTAGGACAAGCCTTTTTAAATTGTTTTGAATATATATTCATTTATGCCGAGAGGAAGAAGACAGAGAAGAGTATGGAGAGAACCAGGCTTCTGCAGGTTTAGGCCTATGGGTATGCAAGGTTACGAGAGCATTAACCTCGCTGTAGATGAGTTTGAAGCAGTGCGCTTAAAGGACCTTGAGAATTTGGACCAGAAAGAAGCTGCAGAAAAACTGGATGTTTCCCAGCCTACGTTTTCTCGAATAATTGAATCGGCACGAAAAAAGATTGCAGATGCAATCGTTAATGGAAAAGAAATACGAATAGAAGGAGGTGAATATGTGGCAGAAGAAAAAGGAATACCAAAAAGGGATGGTTCAGGAAAAGGAATGCGGGCTAACCGCGGACGCGGAGGATGCACTCCACCCCAGGACAAAGGAATTAACTCTGAAGCAGCTCTTGGCCCTGGCTTAGGGCGAGGCGGCAGGGGGCGCGGATGCGGCCCATGCGGAAGAGGAATGGGGCGCAGAAGAAGCCAATAAGTTAGCCCCTAGTCTCCCCATCCATACGAGCGGGCTAAATTTTTCATTTCTTTTGGATTAAGTTCAAAGGTTGCTAAGTCGCGAAGGATGGTGCGCACATAATTTTTGTGGGCTTTGTCCCCAAGCTTAGTTCTCAAGGATTTTGTCCAGGGGTTCATCTCACGCCTGCCCCAGGGAACCTGCAGGTATCCATTGCGCACTTCGGTATAAACGTGCGCGCTCATGCTAATTAATCCATGGTGGAGCATCTGGACAATATCCTTTGAAGTAGGCTTTCCTGGAGAAGCTGCATAGGTATTGCCCAAATCCAGCACAGTGTGCCCGCGTGCCTGCGGAAGCCCATCTGCAACATAGTTCATGGGAGGAGTGGTATGGTCATCTGTTCCAAAGCACTCAAATGGAACTGAGAGCATTTGGGGAAGCGCAAGCGCAATTGCATTGGAAGTGGGCTTTATCTCCATTCCCTGATCACTGGAGATCTGGGAAACAAGCTGGTCTACCATCCTCTGGAGGCTCCTGCTCTTTAAGGCAGGAACATCCCTTGTATCACCCATCGAAACATTCCAGGCTTCAATTGCATGCACATACTCAAAAAGAGCATCAATTGCATTGAATTTGTAGGGGCCTGTTTCTATTGTGCTGAGCATCCCAACATCATAAACAGGGTGGTCTGCCCGGTGCAGGTTAAATGGGTGTGCTGCCCCGATTATTAGTTCCCCGCGCTTTGCAAGGCGGTTGTAGAGAAGGGGGAGCACCTTGTGCAAAGGAAGGTCATCGTTAAAGGGCGGCATGGCAAAGTCACTCCTTCTCTTTGTTGCAATAAGCTCTCCCTCCTCTGCTGCCATAAAGTCTGAAAACCACAAAAGAAGGTGCGGGCCGTTTGGGACATTTCCCGGGGCAGTAAGCTCCATTCCCGGCATCATCACCATTCCCATTTCTTGTGCCATTATTTCCATTGCAAAGAACTTTTTCCTCTCAAATGAATTATGGGCAGTAAGCGAGACAACATCCCGCGCATAAAGGGCATTTGTGCGCATAATATCCTGGAGCTGGGACATCCCATCATCCTGGAAGCGCCGGCTGTGCTTGTATCCTTTTGGCATCCAGCCGCAGTGGATGTGGGATTCCATCCGGTATTCGCTCTCCGGCTTAAGGGAAGCATAATGCAGCACATCATTTAAGATGCGCAGGGCTGCAGCAGTCGGGTCCGAAGTTCCCGTATACACCTTTCTTATTAGGTATTCCTCTCCTGCTTTTACTTTCCCCTTCTTTCCGTCTTTCCAATGCCTCCTGCGCATCGGGGCTTTGGGGCCCGTATCCGGATTATAGTAATAAACAGTGATCTGGTCCTTTGAAGGCTCAGACTTCATAAACACAAAGAAGCTTGATTTCTTGCAGCCAATTCCGCGGTTGAAGATTGTTTCTCCTGCCTGCACAATCCCTGTGGGAGCACCCTTTTTCCAGAGGCCTTCATCCATGAGGCGCTTTTGCATGCGGGAATTGTTTACGCGTGCGAAGCCTGCGTTTCCCATTTTCTCTGTGAATGTTTTCCTAAAAGCAGCTACGTTTCTTTGTGCACTCGGCATTTTTCCACCCACATAAATTACGATTTTCTATAATATAAGGCTTTGGGTGGGGGGGAAAGAGGATAATTTTTAAAACGGCGCACACACAAATCACAATCCAATGCTCAAAACCCGCAGATTAAGAAAGGTTAGAGGAAGCAATGCCCTCAAACCCAAAGAATTCAACTGGAATAAAGCCCTTCTCCTGGGAAGTGCAGCAGCCTGGGGCGGCTATGGGGCGAGCAGCGCTCTGAGAAACAAGGGGCCAATTTCCAGGCTTTCTAAAAAAATGGAGGGCATCTCCAAGGAAATTGAGGGGCTAGAAGAAAGCGAAAGTGCCGCTCTCCTCAAAGCCGAACTTGAAGAAATTAGGGAGAAACTTGATGCTGAAACCAAGAGCGCAAAACAGGAGAGCGGGATAACTGCTCTTTTGGCAATGAGTATCTGTATTGGAGCTCTAATGCTGTATAGGGGAATTATGAATCGTAGGGCCCATGCGGTGCAAAAAGAGATGCAAAGGCACAAAAACAATTTGGGAGAATTGGTAACTTATGGGGAGGAGAAAACCGCTGCTAACTTACCCTAAGGCATTTGCGTGCGCGATGCTAGAAGATGGAGGGAGAGTCTTGTTTTTGGTGCAGAAGGAGCGCTATGGGAAAAAGAGGCTGGTTTTGCCCTGGGCAAAAGTAGAAGGGAGGCGCGATCCGGTTAGTGAAATCTCCAAGGCATTTGTTGAGCAGGCGGGAATAGACGGGCAGATTACCGAGCCTGTTTTTGAGGGAAGGTTCAATGCGGGGAGCAACAAGTACAAAAAATGGATTCCGCTTTTGGTTTTTGGAGTTGCTGCAAAGAAGATGAAATGTGCTCCCTCAGCTGAGTTTGAAGGCTTTAGATGGCTCTCTCTTAGGGATGCTAAAGATTTGGAGAAAAAGAGGGGAATTTTCCTGGAAAAATGGGTCTCTGCGCTCCTAAGAAAGATGTAGATGCCAAATAAAAACATCAAACACTAATCCTGACTTATCAACACTTTAAAAACATTTCCCGATGTTAACTTGGATGGGAGAAATTATGGATAAAAACCAAGAACTTAATCTTATTGAGGAATTAGCCAATCAGCACAACTGGGAAGGCTTGGTTAAGCTGTCAGATGATCCGGAATTCAGCTTGAAAAAAGATGCTGCAATGCACGCTCTCCACATACTGATGAAAAGGGGCATGGCGCGTTTGCATCGGTTTATGGAAAAGATACGTGAGGATGATCCATACCCCGGAGTTTATGGAAGTGAATTTGACCCTATGATGGTTGCAAATGGGGCAGCAAGGCAGCAGCGGGAGCAGGCAATACGAAGCGAATTGAGCAATCCTGACCTGACATGGAAAACAATTGCCCAGCTTGCAGAATTGCCCGGTTTTGCTGCAAAGGAGACTGCTATAGAGGCTGCGGTCAGTTTAGCCGAATATGAACTTAGGAGAATGAGGGCTGTGGGCAACTGGAGGGAAATGAAGAATGTTGCTACCCTGCTTCCTGCAGAAAAAGAACATCCTGTTAGGATAAAGGCGGCAGAAATGGCAGTAAAGCGCCTCCTGGATTTGGAGAGGTGGCCGGAATTGCTTGAGATGGTGCAGGAAAAGGAATTTCCGCTCGCACCAGATCGGCTTAGCGAAATGCTAAGAGAGGCAAGGGGCCCAATCAACAAGAGCATTCTAAAGCAGATTGGGAAACCGTTTCCAAAGCCTGAACCTAAAGCGGGAGGAGCCCCAACTGGAGTTGAGAATAGGGGCAAAACCAAGGCTTAGATTAGGCTATTTAGTTATTTCCCACAGCCGGTCTCCGGCTGCGTGGGCATTCTTTATTACTTTGCCGCCGCTTGCTGCACGCATAGCCTCAGTATCAAGCATAGCAACGCCAAGAGCAAGGGTTTTGCCGTGTTTTTCATCAATAATAAGTACTGGGTCACCAGCGGCAATTCCCTCTTCTATTTGGGTGATTCCGGGGCGCATAATGTCTGCACCGTTTGCAACAAATTTTATTGCCCCCATATCTACTGTAATGTGCTTGTAGGGAACCTTGATTTCCCCTGAGATAATGTGCCTTAAGAGGGGGAGCCAGCGGCCTTCAAACTCAAAAAACAAGCCCGAGTCATCGATATAGAGCATCTTGTACCTCTCTTCAGTAACAAGCTCTACTTTCTGCTTTGGGGAAATAGAAATAAAAGAAGAAATAAGGGGAATTAGTTCTTTGATTTCGCGTTTGGATAGAGTGCTGCGGCCCATTCTAGGCTGCCTCCCTCTTCTCTTTTGCTTCCTCTTCGAGCCTGCGCTTAATTACTTTGAGAGAAACAAAAGAGTCACGCTCCATCTCTTCAAGCCTAAAGATGATTTCATCTCTCTGCTGCTCTAGGCGGGGAAGGACTACGAATTCAAGTGCGTTTACACGCCTCTTGGTCTTCTCAATTTCCTTAATTAAGCGGCGGATTGCAGTTTCAGTTTCAGCAAGAGTCATAACCAAGCGGAGGACTTCTCCGAAGTTATCAACCACATCATCAATTTTAGCTGAAGTCCCCATAATAGAGTATCCGCGCTCACCAAACTTCTTCTCTTCAAGCTCAGAGCTAATCTCAGGAATTGAGACTCCCATTACGTTTCGTGCCTTTACTTCCAGGCCAGTATCTTCTTCTACGCTAAAGGAGATGGATTCCAATTCAAAGGTTGGGTGGTAGGCATGGGCTACTGAGAGGGATTTGTAGGCAACGCCCATCTTCTCATTTAGTTCTCCACGGAGATCCTTTGCCTTTTTAAGGATTTTAAAGAACTCCATAATTAGGGCATCTCTCTTCTGCTTTAGAAGATTGTGCCCGTTTTTGGCAAGCTTAATCCTGGACTTGGTCTTAAGCAGTTCCATCCGTGTAGGGTTTGCCTTCTCAGCCATTTTGCTCACTTCTTCTTTTTGCCTTTAATCTTCTTCTCTGCAATTGCTTCTGCTTCTGCGTCTTCTTCGGCCGCTTTTTTAGATTTCTCTTTTTTTGCTTCTTTTTCTTTGGCCTCTTCCTTTTTGCGGAATTTGTCTCCGTACTTTCGGATGAATTCCACTTTAACACGCTTAAGCTCTTCTTCTGGAAGTGCAGAGAGAAGTTCCCATCCAAGGTCGAGAGTCTCCTCAATTGTGCGGTCCTCATGCTGGCCCTGCATAATGAATTTCTTCTCAAACTCGTCTGCAAACCTGAGGTATTTCCTGTCAGTATCAGTAAGGGATTCCTCTCCTACTACTGCGCTCAAGCTCCTCAAATCACGGCCGTTTGCATATGCTGCATAAAGCTGGTCTGCAACTCCCCTGTGGTCTTCACGGGTTTTGCCTGGGCCAATACCAAGGTTCATGAGCCTGGATAGTGAGGGGAGTGGATCTACTGGAGGTGCGATGTTCTTCCTGTGCAAATCACGGGAGAGCACAATCTGCCCCTCAGTAATGTATCCTGTTAGGTCTGGAATTGGGTGTGTAATATCATCTCCAGGCATTGTTAGAATTGGGAACTGGGTAACTGTGCCCTTTTTGCCCTTGATTCTTCCTGCCCTCTCATAGATTGTTGAGAGGTCAGTGTACATGTAACCTGGGTAACCACGACGACCTGGAACTTCCTGCCTTGCTGAAGCAATCTCACGGAGGGCCTCACAGTAGTTGGTCATGTCTGTAATAATTACCAGTACGTGCATGCCTTTTTCAAAAGCAAGGTATTCTGCAGTTGTAAGTGCAAGACGTGGAGTAATAATACGCTCTACTGAAGGGTCATCTGCGAGGTTTAGGAAAAGGACTGCACGCTCAAGTGCACCGGTTTTCTCAAAGTCACGCATAAAGTAAGATGCTTCTTCGTGGGTAATTCCAATTGCTGCAAAGACTACTGCGAACTCTTCTTTCTGGTCCTTTGTTTTGGACTGCCTTGCAATCTGGACTGCGAGCTGGTTGTGCGGAAGTCCGGATGCTGAGAAGATTGGCAGCTTCTGCCCTCGAACAAGGGTGTTCATGCAGTCGATTGTTGAGACTCCTGTCTGGATAAAGTCGGATGGCTCAGCTCGAGAGTAGGGGTTAATTGCCGCACCGGAAATATCCAGGCGCTCTTCGGCTACTGGCTTTGGGGCATTGTCCCTTGGCTCTCCAAGGCCGGAGAATACACGCCCAAGCATGTCTTCACTGACTCCCAATTTCATTGTTTCTCCAAGGAATTTAACTGAAGTATCCGAAGTGTTAAGCCCGGAAGTTGCACCAAATAGCTGCACAACTGCAACCTTTTCAGTAACATCCAGTACCTGCCCCTTCTGCTTAGTCCCATCTGGGAGAGTAACTTCCACCAGTTCGTTGTACCCGACTCCTTTAACGTCATCTACAAACACAAGAGGACCTGCAATCTGTGAAACGGTTTTGTATTCTTTCATATTAAATCACCTTATGCCTCCACTCTCAGGCCATCAAATTCTTTGTCAATCTCTTTGTAGATTGCTTCGATGTCCTTGATTTTGTCTTCAGGAATCTCCTTCATCCTTCCGATTTTTTCTACGCTCTTTAAGCCTGAAATGGTTTTGAGCTGGACTCCCCGGTCAATTGCTGCACTTGAGCGCTCGTGGAACCTCATGATGTTCTTGAGCATCCTGTGCTGCTTTTGCATTGTAGCAAATGCATCTACTTCGTGGAATGCGGATTGCTGCAGGTAGTCCTCCCTGAGCATCTTTGCAATTAGTAGAATCGCCTGCTCTTTTTCTGGGAGTGCGTCTGGACCGACTAGCTGAACAATCTCCTGAAGTTCTGCTTCCTTCTGCAGAAGTGCCATCGCATCATTTCTTAGGGTTGGCCAGTCTGCTCCCACATTCTCCTCATACCATGGGTCAAGGGTCTCAGTATAGAGTGAGTAAGAGTTGAGCCAGTTAAGTGCTGGGAAGTGCCTCCTGTGTGCAAGGGATGCATCCAGGGCAAGGAATACCTTTGTAACACGCAAGGTGTTCTGGGAAACCGGCTCGGAAATATCTCCACCCGGAGGTGAAACTGCTCCAATAACTGTTACGCTTCCCTCACGGTCTGGGGAACCCAGGGTCTTTACCCTTCCTGCACGCTCGTAGAACTCTGCAAGCTTCCTTGCAAGGTATGCTGGATAACCTTCTTCTCCAGGCATCTCCTCTAGACGGCCGGAAATCTCACGGAGGGCTTCTGCCCACCTGCTAGTTGAGTCGGCCATCAGGGAAACACCGTAACCCATGTCTCGGTAATACTCTGCAAGAGTAATTCCAGTGTAGATGGATGCCTCACGGGCAGCTACTGGCATGTTGGAGGTGTTTGCGATAAGCACAGTACGCTCCATGAGGGGTTTTCCTGTTTTTGGGTCAATGATTTTTGGGAACTCGTTTAGTACCTCTGTCATCTCGTTTCCACGCTCTCCGCATCCAATGTATACTACAATTTCGGCATCTGACCATTTTGCAAGTGACTGCTGAGTAACTGTTTTTCCGGAGCCAAATGGCCCTGGAATAGCTGCAGTTCCTCCTTTTGCAATAGGTGCAAAAGTATCTACTAATCTCATTCCGGTTGATAGTGGGACAATTGGTGGGAATTTTTCTCTTACTGGGCGAGGTTTACGCACAACCCAGCGGTGGTAGAGCTGGATTGGCATCTTTTTCTTTCTTCCCTCAATTGTTCCGATCTCATCATCCAGAGTATATTTTCCTGATTTAAGTTCAGTTAATTTTCCGGATTCAGTTGCTAGGATTTTGTGGTTAATTACATCAGTTTCCTGGACTTCACCCAGGATATCTCCTACTTCAACTTTGTCCCCTTTCTTTTTGAGGGCAGTAAACTCCCATTTCTTTTTGTGGTCAAGAGGGGCAACATCAATACCACGGGTAATAAATGCTCCGGCAACATCCTCAATCTTGTCAAGGGGCCTCTGGATACCATCGTAGAATGAACGCAGGATACCTGGGCCGAGTTCTACTGAGAGGGGCTCTCCGGTTGAAATAACTGGCTCCCCTGGCCTTAGGCCAGCAGTATCTTCGTATACCTGGATAACAGATTCATTTCCTACAATCTTAATGATTTCTCCGACGAGTTTCTCCTCGCCTACCCGAACCACATCATAAAGCTTGGCGCCCTTAAGGTCTTTTGCCACAACGACAGGACCAGTAATTCGCGCAAGCGTCCCTTTTACTACCATTTCAATACCACCATTTTATCATTATTTTTGTTGTGAAACGTCGAAGCCCAGAGCCTTCTTGATGAGCTCATTTAGGTCTTCGCCCTCTTCACTTTTTCCTGAAATATCTGCAACGCCAATTACTACTGGGTGAGACAGATTGTCTATTTTCTTCTTTAATTGCCAGTTGATTCCTGGGAGGTAGGATTCATTTACGATAATGATCCCCACATCAGGCTCAGCAATTAGTGCTTTGAGTTTTTCTTCGAATTCCTTTCCTCGCTCAGTAACATAAACTTCAGTTATCCCTGCAAGGCGGAAGCCGGTTGCAAGTGCTGCGTCTCCGATTACTGCGATCTTTTC
>Ga0180430_10003175_pt1 | contig 14283 bp, 13 predicted proteins | sample SS_ome_9_FD_132999 | JGI IMG/M metagenome (GOLD analysis project Ga0180430, IMG submission 132999) | Hypersaline lake sediment archaeal communities from the Salton Sea, California, USA - SS_1_S_2 metaG | ecosystem: Environmental > Aquatic > Non-marine Saline and Alkaline > Hypersaline >... | reverse complement strand
GTGGAAGGAGAGACCCTGGCGTGCGGCACGGGATGCATCGCCGCCGCCCTGGTGGCCGCTCGACGGGGACAGGCGGCTTCTCCCGTGGAGATGCGCACTCGCGGCGGCGAAATCCTGACCGTTTCCTTCGAAGGGAAAGAAGGGGATTGGGGAAGCGTTTATATGGAGGGGGAGGCGCGGGTGGTTTACAGCGGCCGACTCTGGGACGAAACGTTAAAGTGATCGAGGAGGAGACCAACATGTTTCAAGGCGCCATGGCGGCCATCGTGACGCCGTTCAAAGACGGCCGGCTGGACGAGCCCGGTTTCAGAAAGCTCATCGACTTTCAGATCGAGAACGGTACCCACGGCATTGTTCCATGCGGCACCACCGGGGAATCGGCCACCTTGTCCTTCCAAGAGCACGAGCGGGTGGTGGAGCTGGCCATCGAGCACGTGAGCAAACGGGTCCCCGTCATTGCCGGGACCGGCTCCAACAACACCGCCGAAGCCGTCCGTCTCACGCGGCACGCCCAAAAAGCCGGGGCCGACGGTGCGCTGATGATCTGCCCCTACTACAACAAGCCCACCCAGGACGGCCTTTACCGCCATTTCGAAGCCGTGGCCTCGGCGGTGGACATCCCCATCATCGTTTACAACATCCCCGGCAGGACGGCCGTGAACACGGAGCCCTCCACTCTGGCGAAGCTCTCCAGGATCGACAACATCGTGGGAGTCAAGGAAGCCACGGGGTCCATGAAACAGGTCACGGACATCGTGGCCCTTTGCGGCGAGAACTTCGACGTCCTTTCGGGAGAGGACTACCTCACCTACCCGCTTCTGTGCGTGGGAGGCAAAGGGGTCATCTCCGTGACCTCCAACGTCGCCCCCCGGGACATGGCCGATCTGTGCAACCTGTATTTCGACTCGAAATTCGACGAAGCCCGCTCCCTCTATTATCGTCTTCTGCCCCTGTGCCACGCCCTGTTTTACGAAACCAACCCCGTCCCCGTTAAAACGGCCCTGGCCATGATGGGCAGGATCGACTCCGAGGAAGTGCGTCTTCCTCTAGTCCCCATGTCCGACGCCAACCGGGACCGCCTCGAAGCCGCTCTCAAGGATTACGGACTGATCGGGAAGTAGGCGGTAGTGGTCAAGGGACGGGAGCGCTCGTAAAAGCGAAGCTGGGCAATGCCGATGACAACGGACCCATCCTCCCGTTCTCCACTCGCCGGCCACCGACCGCTAGTCGCAGGAAGCACGACAGAGCACAAGGGAGAAGGATTATGGTTCGCATAGCTGTGGCAGGCATCGGAGGGCGCATGGGGAGCCGCATCGCCCGGCTGGTGGAGGAAACGGAGGGCGTGCGGTTGACGGGAGGCTTCGAGCATCCCGATCATCCCGCCGCGGGCAAGGAAGGGGCGTCGGTCCTCGGTACGCCGGTGGCCGATCCCTTCGTCGTCGGCGGAAGCATCCGGGAGGTGCTTCCGGAGGCCGACGTCGTCATCGACTTCACCAGCGCGGCGGCTTCCGTGGCTCATCTGGAAGCGGCGGCGGAAGCGGGCAAAGCCATGGTCGTCGGCTCCACGGGCTTCCAGCCCGGGCAGACGGAGCGCGCGGGGGAACTGGCCCGCAGGATTCCGTGCGTGCTGGCCCCCAACATGAGCGTGGGCGTCAACGTTTTGTTCCAGATGGTGGGCGATTTGGCCCGCCTGTTGGGAGAGCGGTTCGATGTCGAGATCGTGGAGACCCATCATCGCTACAAGAAGGACGCTCCCAGCGGCACGGCGTTGAAGCTGGCCCGGGTGGCGGCGGAAGCTCTCGGCCGGGACCTCGGGGACACGGGGGTCTACGCCCGTCACGGCCTTGTGGGCGAAAGAAGCTCCAAGGAGATCGGCGTTCAGACGCTGCGTGGAGGCGATATCGTAGGAGAGCACACCGTTTTGTTCGCCGGTCTCGGGGAGCGCATCGAAGTCACTCACCGGGCCCATAGCCGGGACACCTTCGCCCGGGGCGCCATTCGCGCCGCCACGTGGGTGGTCCGCCAGAAGCCCGGTCTTTACGACATGCACCATGTACTGGGAATTGCCTGAAGACGAACACCCATTCACGTGGAGATTCCTATGGCTTTTGAAAAGGCTCGAAGACTCAAGCAGCTGCCACCCTACCTGTTCAAGGAGATCGACCGTCTCAAAGCGGAGCTTCTGGCAAAGGGCGTGGACGTCATCAACCTGGGAGTGGGCGATCCGGATTTGCCCACGCCGGAGCACATCGTTCGAAGGCTCCAACAAACGGCCCGGGACGCCGCCAACCACCAGTATCCCTCCTACTCGGGCATGAACGATTTCAAAAGCAGCGTGGCGGGATGGTACCGGAAGCGCTTCGGCGTGGAGCTGGACCCGGCCTCGGAAGTGCTCACCCTCATCGGATCCAAGGAAGGGCTGGCCCATTTGCCCCTGGCCTTCATCGATCCGGGGGACCTGGCCCTGGTTCCCTCTCCGGCCTACCCCGTGTACGCCATCGCCGTCATGTTCGCCGGGGGGGAATCCCACTTCATGCCCTTGGTGAAGGAAAACGACTTTTTGCCGGACCTGGACGCCATCCCCGCCGACGTGGCCCGGCGAGCCCGGATATTGTTCATCAACTATCCCAACAACCCCACGGGGGCCGTGGCGGACCGGGCTTTCTTCGAGAAAGTGGTCGAATTCGCCGGGCGGCACGACATCATCGTTTGCCATGACGCGGCCTATACGGAAATGGCTTTCGACGGTTATCGTCCCGTGAGCTTTCTGGAAGCTCCGGGAGCCAGAGAGACGGGAGTGGAATTTCATTCCCTGTCCAAGACCTACAACATGACCGGTTGGAGGCTGGGCTTCGCCGTAGGCAACGCGGAGGTCCTGGAAGGCTTGGGGCAGATCAAGAGCAACGTGGACTCCGGGGTGTTCAACGCCGTGCAGTGGGCGGGCATTACCGCTCTGGAAGACGACCAGCGGTGCGTGCAAGAGATGCAGGAAACCTATCGAGAGCGGCGGGACGTTCTCGTCGAGGGTCTGAAGAAAGTCGGGCTGCGCCCCGAGGTCCCCCAAGCCACTTTTTACGTGTGGTGCCCGACCCCTCCCGGCTACGCTTCCTCGCGATTCACGGCCCTTCTGCTCAAGGAAGCCGGCATCGTCGCCACTCCGGGCAGCGGCTTCGGAGAGCCCGGAGAGGGCTACGTGCGCATGGCGCTGACGGTTTCCAAGGAGCGCATCCGGGAGGCCGTGGAGCGCATTTCCAAGCTTTCGTTTTAAAGGGAAAGGGGGAGTCTCGTGAATCGGGCCTTCGTCGGCTTCGGAAGCAACATGGGAGATTCCCTTTCCGTTTGCTCCCGGGCCGTGGAGAGGCTGCACCGCCCTCCGGAGGTGCGGGTCCTGCGGGTTTCCTCCTTTTACGAGACGGAGCCCGTGGGGATGACGGAGCAGGCCCCCTTTCTCAACGGAGTCCTCTTGTGCGAAACGGCCCTGGGCCCCGAAGATCTTCTCGGAGCGGCTCAGGAGATCGAGAAGGCCTTTCACCGGACCAGGGAGGTGCGCTGGGGGCCTCGGACCCTGGACCTGGACATCCTGGCCTACGGGGGCCTTCGGATCGCCCTCCCCCATCTGATCGTTCCCCATCCGCGACTTCACGAGCGCCGTTTCGTGCTGATTCCGCTGTTGGAGATCGATCCCGCCTGGGTCCATCCCGCGAGCGGGGAACCGGGCCGGCGACTGCTGGAAGCCATCCCTGCGGAGGGGCAAGACGTGGTGAAGGTGCGTCGCGCTCCGGTATGGAGAGGATCGTTTTTCGAGGAAGAGGAGCCAAGTAGCGAGCCCCCTTTCAAGGAGGAAGCATGAAGTTTTTCATCGACACCGCCAACCTCCGGGAGATACGGGAAGCCCTGGATCTCGGAATTCTCGACGGCGTGACCACCAATCCCAGCCTCGTCGCCAAAGAAGGGATCTCCCGTCGCGAGGAGCTCGAAGACCATATCAAGGCCATTTGCCGAATGGTGCAGGCTCCCGTGAGCGCGGAAGTGGTGGCGACGGACCTGGACGGGATGCTGGAGGAAGCCCGGCACTTGGCGGGCCTCGACCCTCACGTGGTGGTGAAGATTCCCATGATCGCGGACGGCCTCAAAGCCGTGAGGATCCTTTCCCAAGAAGGGGTCCGGACCAACGTCACCTTGATCTTTTCCCCTCTCCAGGCTTTGATGGCGGCCAAGGTGGGGGCGAGCTACGTCAGTCCCTTCGTGGGGCGGTTGGACGACGTGGCTCACGGGGGCATGGCCCTGGTGGAACAAATCCTTGACATCTACTCCAACTATCTGTTTGAATCGGAAGTCATCGTGGCCAGCGTGCGCCATCCTCTTCACGTCGTGGAAGCCGCCAGGCTGGGAGCGGACGTCGCCACCTTGCCGTTCAAAGTCATTCAAGGGCTGGTGCGCCATCCCTTGACGGACGCGGGCCTCGACAAATTTCTTTCGGACTGGCGAAAAGCGGAAGGAAGCCTCGCCGCTTCCCATGGAGGGTAACTCATCAGAAAGAGGGCAAGGAAGATGAAAGATCGCGCGCCTCGAGGAAGCCGGGCTTTACCTTTGGCGGGGATGCTCCTTCTGATCCTGATTTCTTTTCCTGGGTTGGGGTGGACGGACATTTACAAGTACGTGGACGATCAGGGAGTGGTGCATTTCACCAACGTGCCCACTCGCTTCGAGCAAGTCAAGAAGGCCCCGGAAGTGCGGAAAAAGTTCGCGAAACGGGCCCCCAAGAGCATGCCCGCGGCTTCTCGGGGACGCTCCCGGACTTTCCGGCGGAGAGTGTCCATTCCTTCCAGCGGTTACGATTCCTTGCTGCGGTCTTCCCTTCACAGATACCGCCTGCGCGGCAAGAGCTACTGTCGTCCGGGGGAAAAGCGTTACGACGCCCACATCAAGCTGGCATGCCGAAGGCACGGCGTGGACCACAATTTGGTACGCGCGGTCATCAAAGCCGAATCCAGCTTCAACCCGCGAGCCGTCTCGCCCAAAGGAGCCATGGGGCTCATGCAGTTGATGCCCGGCACGTCGCGGGACCTGGGAGTCAGGAACCCCTTCGATCCCATGCAGAACATCGACGGGGGCGTCCGATATCTCAAAAAGATGCTCGGACGATTCAACAACAACCTTACGCTGGCCCTTGCCGCCTACAACGCGGGCCCCAACGCGGTGGAAAAGCACCGGGGCATCCCTCCCTACAGCGAAACCCGCACCTACATCCTCAAGGTGATGCGGTACTACGCGCGCTACACCGGGGGAACGGGAATCCACGGTCGAGGGGAACGTTCATGACGGCGCGAAGGATCTCGGTGTCCATGACTTCCAACAAGCTCAGCTGGAAAAATTTCACCAACCTGCCCAACATCCTCACCTACACTCGTATTGCGAGCATCCCTCTCATCGTTTTCTGGCTCACCCCTCCTACTGCTCCCAAATACATGAACCTCACTTTCGTCCTCTTCGCTCTGGCGTCCATCACCGATTCACTGGACGGCATCCTCGCCCGCCGCTACAATCAAGTCACTTCCATAGGGAAGCTGCTCGACCCCCTCGCCGACAAGCTGCTCACTTCCGCCGTTCTCATCATGCTGATTCCTCAGCAGAAGGTTCAGGCTTGGGTGGTGTTTCTCATCATCGGGCGGGAGATTATCATCACGGGGCTGCGCTCCGTGGCCGCCAGCCAGGGGGTCATCCTGGACGCCAGTCGCATGGGAAAGAACAAGATGATCTCTCAAACCATCGCCCTGCACTGTCTCTTGTTGACCATTCCCGCCATTCGGGAATTGTTGCAATGGGCGGGAAGCTTTTTCTTGTGGGTCTCCGTTTTGCTGGGATATTTCTCGGCGGGAGGTTATTTTCTCCATTTCTATCGTCAAATGAAGCTCCTGGAAGCCGCCGAATAAGTCTTTCGTTTTCCAGGAAAGGACGAGCTCAACGGAGAGGATTGGAAAAAGCGAAGTGGCATAATGAAAGAATGCATGCGAAGTAAGACTTCGCATGCGTGGGAACGTTGGCTTTTCGCCCTGCATATTTCGGAAGTTTTCGCTTTTTTTCAATTAGGGAGCCGTAGTGTGCCATGAGCATACGGCCGATAGCTTGCCTTCTCGCGACGGCGGCGCTGGGCCTTGCGGCGGTGCTGGGCCACGTTTTTTTGTTCGAGGTCGTTCCCGACAAACAACCTCGGATTCAAGAAAGAGCGCTTCGTCAAGAGGTGGAGCGAGCGTTCGGTATCCTCGACGACCGGCTCCAAGCTCTCGACCTCCTTGTTGAAAAATGGACGATCCCTCACCCTCCCCCCCCGGTCGCGGCAACGGCCGAAGATGCGGTTGCATGGCTCGCACCTTCCGAATCGGTCTTCCGTTCCCTGGATTTGGGATTCTTTCTCATCCTGGACGGCTCCTCGCACATCCTTTTCGCTCGAGAGCACGATGCCGAAGCCCGAAAGCTCTTCCCTCCCTCTACGGAGCTTGTGAAATCCCTGCGCGAGCAAATCCCCGTCCTCTTTCCGACCGACGACACCCCCAAAGCCGGCTTCTTCCTTCTCGGCAACAGGCCCGCCATGGCCGTTTCCCATTCCCTGTCCCGCGGCATTTCCTCTCCGTCATTCCCGGCCAGGCTGATAGCGGGACGATTCCTGGACGAGCCCTACACGAGCCGAATCTCTCGAACCTTCCGTGCTCCCATGGAAATTCTTCCCCTGAGCACGCCCCCCCTGCCCCCGAATATTGTAACCGGTCTTCTTTTCGGAGAAAAAGGCCGCATCCAGGTGGAGCGGGGGGACAGCCACCGCATCGCAATCTACGCGCTGCTCAATGAAATCTCCGGGAGGATGACTCTGGCATTGAAACTGGATCGCCCGGCTCACTCTTTCGGTCAAGATGGCATAGCCCAAAATCAATGGCTATGGACTGTTCTTTTGTTGTGTCTCGCAATGACGGGGCTGCTTTCGAGGCTCCTTGGAAGACCGTCTCCAAGAACGGATCCATCCGCCGGAGAAGAGCCTTCCGGGCAAAGGGCGACGCAGTTGGACGAAAGCGATCCCCGCGAGCATGAGCACTTCCCGCTTGCCGCAGCCGCGGAGCAATGTCCGGACGTCTTTTTCGTGACCGACGAATGGGGAAGGATCGAATATGCGAATCGGTCCTTCGAGCGAATGAGCGGGTACGGCAGAGAGGAAGTGCTGGGACGGCGCTTCGATTTTGCGTATCGCGACGCAGGACACCGTTTCCATGAAAACCTCAGGGCAAGCTTGGAGCGTCATTCCTCCTGGAAAGGTCGAATCATCCAAGAAAAGAAAAGCGGAGCGCTCTGCGAGCTTGAAACGACCGCCTCCTTGATCCAGGGGGAATCGGGGGAGACCGTCGGTTACGTCTTTCAGCAAAGGGAAGTCACCCTGGAAAACAGGGTGGAAAAGGCGATGCAAAGGGCCCAGAAGATGGAGGCCCTGGGCACCTTCGCGGGGGGGATCGCTCACGATTTCAACAACGTTCTTGCGGCCATCATGGCTTACGCGGACATGGCTCTGGAAGACATGGATCCGGACCACCCCGCCGTCCGTGACTTGACGCAAATCATGAAGGCTTCCTGTCGAGCCCGGGATCTCGTCAATCAAATTCTCACATTCGCTCGGCACAAAGAGGAAGATCTCCGTCCTTTGAAAGTCATGCCCATCGTCAAGGAAGCGGTGAAATTCCTGGAGGCCTCCGTACCCAAGAACGTGGAAGTTCAGCGAAACCTGTCGGCTTCCTCGGACACCGTTCAGGGGTCCCCCACCCAGATCCATCAACTGATCATGAACCTCTGCGCCAACGCCGTTCAAGCCATAGGAGACAAGCCCGGAACCCTCGAAATATCCCTCAACGACGCGCAATTGAACGGCCGATCCACGAATGGATTCCGGAAGCTCGAAGAAGGCGCTTACCTGGAGCTTCTTGTAAAAGACACGGGATGCGGCATGGATGAAGCTCTGATGGAGCGTATCTTCGAGCCCTACTTCACCATGCGTCATTCGGATGACGGAACGGGCTTGGGTCTGGCGATGGTGCACGGCATTGTCCGTCGGTTGAAGGGGGGCATCCAGGTCGAGAGCGCTCCGGGAAGAGGCAGCGAGTTCCGGGTGCTTCTTCCGTGTTTGCAGGTGGAGCCTCCCTCTTCCGAAGAAGCCGATCGACCGCCTCTTCGCAGGGGGCGGGAAAGCATCCTTCTCGTGGACGACGACAGGGCCATTTTGGGAATTTTCAAGCGTATGCTGCGAAGCCTGGGCTATCGGGTGACGGCCGTGGCTTCCCCCGCGAAGGCCCTGGCCGTTTTTCGAAAGGCCCCCCATCGCTTCGACGTGGCCGTTCTGGACTACATGATGCCCGTCATGAACGGTCTGGACCTTGCCCGGGAAATTCGCCATGACATGCCGGAGATTCCCGTCGTTTTGTGCTTGGCCATCGACAAAATGGATATCCACGCCGAGGCTGCCCGATTGAACATCAATCAAATCGCCGCAAAGCCCTTGACGCTCCACGATCTGTCCCGCGCCGTCGAAAACGTTCTCGAACCCGAAAACACAGGCAAGGATTTCAATGGCCCGGATTCTCATCATTGACGACGATCACTTTCTTTGCGACGCCCTGAACCGCGCCATTCAGCGCATGGGGGAGCACGAATCCCAGTGCGCGTTGAACCTCACGCAGGGCCTCAAAACCGTCAACTCCGCGAAATTCGACGTGGTCCTTCTGGATGTGGGCCTTCCCGACGGCAACGGCCTCAGTGCCATGTCCCAAATTCAGCAATCTCCGGGCGAGCCCCAAGTGATCATCATCACGGGGGCCAGCGATGCCGAGGGAGCCGATCTAGCCATCAAAAACGGGGCGTGGGACTACATTCAAAAGGCCTCCTCCCCCAAAGCCATGACCCTGCCCATCCTCCGGGCCCTCGAATACCGCAAGGAAAAGCAGGCGAAACCATTCACAAGAGAGCTCGACCGGGCCGGCATCCTGGGAAGAAGCCCCAAGATCCTGGAATGCCTGGAATTGCTGGCTCAAGCCGCCAACAGCCAAGCCAACGTTCTGCTCATCGGCGAAACGGGGACGGGCAAGGAGCTCTTCGCCAAGGCCCTTCACGTCAACAGCATCCACGCAGACAAGCCCTTCGAGGTCGTGGACTGCACCACCCTTCCGGAAAACCTCGTGGAAAGCCTTCTTTTCGGCCACGAGCAAGGGGCTTTCACGGGGGCCAACCGCAACGTGGACGGCCTGATCAAGCAGGCCAATGGCGGGATTCTCTTTCTGGACGAGGTGGGGGAGCTTCCTCTTTCCGTTCAGAAAGCCTTTCTCAGAGTGCTGCAAACGGGGATTTTCAGGCCGCTGGGAAGCAACAAGGAAATTCACAGCCGTTTTCGAGTGGTGGCCGCCACCAATCGAAACCTGCAGGAGATGGCTCAAGAAGACAAATTCCGCAAAGATCTATTGTACCGCCTTCAGTCCATCACCATCCACCTCCCTCCTTTGAGGGAGCGCCCGGAAGACATCCGTGAAATCGCCCTTCACTACACTTTCAAGCTTTGTCAAAGCTATCGGCTTCCCGCCAAAGCCTTTTCTCCGGACTTCCTGGAATACCTGACCCGCTATCCCTGGCCCGGAAACGTGAGGGAGCTTGTCAACACTCTGGAAAGAGTGATCGCCGTGGCCCGCGACGAAAAGGCGATCTTTCCGGCTCACCTGCCCCCCGAGCTGCGTGCGGAGGTGACGAAATCCCGCATCGCCCCCGACACCGTCCGAAGCGGAAGCAAGCCCTCTGAAAACGCTTCCGGCCTGTGCTCCTTCGCTCAATTCCGCAAGGAAATGATTGAAAGTGCCGAAGCCCGATACTTGATAGAGCTCGTCAAGACGGCCGCCGGAGACATTCGCAAAGCCTGCGCCATTTCAGGCCTTTCGCGCTCCCGCCTTTACGAGCTCCTTCAAAAGCACGACATTTCCCTGAAGCACGGCCTCCTTCGGCCGCCGGACAGCCATGGCAAGCTCGAGAATTAAGGGGCGAAAGGATGAATGCGAAAGTTTTCCATGCTTTCACTTTCGACTTCCGCTAAGTTGGTCCGCCGGCAAAAGGGACGGGCTTGCAGTCCGTTCAACGCCATGAAGAAGAGGAGGGCTTTTTCTTCACGGCCTTTTGAAGGAGAGCCAGGAATCGCGAGCGGGGAAGCTCCCTGGCCCCGAAGCGCTGAAGGTGGGAAGTGGTCATCTGGCAATCGACGAGCTCGTAGCCCCACTGGTCGAGGGAGCGGATCAAATGGATCAGGGCCGCTTTGGAAGCGTCCGTAACCCTCGTGAACATGGACTCCCCGAAAAAAACGCAGCCGATGCTCACGCCGTAAAGGCCGCCCGCCAATTTCCCCTCTCGCCAAGCTTCCAGAGAATGGGCGTAACCCAATTCATGCAAGCGGCAATAAGCATCCACCATTTCCGGAAGAATCCAGGTGCCCTCGCCCCGCTCCCGGCGTACCGCCGCGCACTCTTGTATCACCCGCCCAAAGGCGTTGTCGGTGGTGACGCGAAAAAGGCCCTTTTTCATGACGCGGTCCAAGCTCTTGGGAACTTTCAACTCCGAGGGGAAAAGCACGAGGCGGGGATCCAAGGACCACCAAAGGATGGGCGTTTGCCGCGAATACCAGGGAAAGATCCCGGATTGGTAGGCAAGGAGAAGTCGCTGAGGCGACAGGTCCCCTCCCACGGCCAGCAAACCGTCGGCATCGGCAAGATGGGGAGGAGGAAAGATCAGGGAATCCCCTAGGCGAAAGACGGTCATGAGAGATTCTGCAGCCCCCGGACGGCTCCCTCAATCAACCCCCGGAATCCCGTTCGAACTGGAACACGAGGTTCTTGGTGACGAGGATGTCTTCGGACGCCGGAGGCGGCTCCTCCGTCCGGTCGATGCGCACTTTCCCTCCATGGAGAAGGCGTCCGAACAGGATTTCGTCGGCCAAGGCGTCCTTGATCTCCACCTGGATGAAAGGGGCCAGGGGCCGGGCCCCGAATTCGGGATCGTAGCCGTTTTCGGCCAGCCAGAGGCGGGCCGACGAAGAAAGGCGTATGCGAACTTTCTTTTCGGCCAGTTGCCGCTCCATTTCATCCATGAACTTGTCCACGATCCGTTCCATGACATCCACGGTAAGGCCGTTGAAGGCGACGGTCCCGTCCAGCCGGTTGCGAAATTCCGGACTGAAAAGCTTCTCCACGGCCTTCATGCCCTTGGCCGTCCGGTCGTCCCGGCCTTGGCCGCCGAACCCGATGCTTTGAGTGCTCATTTCCCGCGCCCCGGCATTGGAGGTCATGAGAAGCACGACGTTGCGAAAATCGGCTTTCTTGCCGTTGTTGTCCGTGAGGGTCGCATGATCCATCACCTGAAGCAGGATGCTGAAAAGATCCGGGTGGGCTTTTTCGATCTCGTCCATGAGAAGGACGGTGTAGGGGTTCTTGCGGATGGCGTCGGTGAGGAGCCCTCCCTGGTCGAAGCCGATGTAGCCGGGAGGAGCGCCGATGAGACGGGCCACCGTGTGCTTTTCCATGTACTCGCTCATGTCGAAGCGCAGAAACTGGACTCCCATGATCTCCGCCAATTGCTTGGCCACTTCCGTCTTGCCCACTCCCGTGGGGCCGATGAGCAGAAAGGATCCGATGGGCTTGTCCGGGACCCGCAGTCCCGCCCGGGAGCGCTTGATGGAGGTGACCAAGGCCTTGATGGCTTCGTCCTGGCCGAAAACCTTGGACTGGAGCTCTCCCGCGAGGTTCTGCAGCTTGAGCTGGTCCGAGGAGGACACGGATCGAGACGGGATCTTGGCCATACGGGCCACCACGTCTTCGATGTCCCGGGCGTGCGCCACGCGACGCATGCGCCGATTGCGCCCCAGGCGCAAGCTGGCCCCCGTTTCGTCCATGACGTCGATGGCCTTGTCGGGCAGATGCCGGTCGTTGATGTGGCGGGCCGCCAACTGGGCGGCCGCCTTGAGGGCCCCGTTGGAATAGCGGATGTCGTGGTGCTCCTCGTAATAAGGCTTCAACCCTTGCAGAATCCGGTAGGTGTCGTCCACGGACGGCTCGGAGATCTCCACCTTCTGAAACCGCCGGCTCAGAGCTCGGTCCTTTTCGAAGTGGTTCTTGTACTCCTCGTAGGTCGTCGAGCCGATGCAGCGGATGCCCCCCGCCACCAGAGCGGGCTTGAGAATGTTGGAAGCGTCCATGGAGCCGCCGCTGGTGGCCCCGGCCCCCACGACGGTATGAATCTCGTCGATGAAAAGCACGGCCCCTTTTTTGCCCTTGAGCTCGTTGATCACCCCTTTGAGACGGGCTTCGAAATCTCCCCGGAACTTGGTTCCCGCCAGAAGGGCCCCCATGTCCAGGGCGTACATCTCCGTGCCATGGAAACTGCCGGGAACTTCCTCGCGATGGATTTTCAGGGCCAGCCCTTCGGCCACGGCCGTCTTGCCCACGCCGGGGTCCCCCACGAAGATGGGATTGTTCTTGGTACGGCGACCCAGGATTTGAAGGGTCCTGAGAATCTCGCTCTCTCGACCGATGAGAGGATCGATGAGACCGTCGCGAGCCTTCTCAAGCAGGTTGATCGTGAAGGATTCCAGGGGGCTCGCTTGGCGCTTGCCCTTTTTCCCTTCCTGCTCGGGACCGGGGGCGGCATCGCCGTCCGGACCTCGCTCGTGGTCCTCGCCGATCTTGGAAATGCCGTGGGAAATGAAGTTGAGCACGTCCAGGCGCGTGACGCCCTGGGTTTTGAGCAGGTACACGGCGTAGGAGCGCTCCTCGTAGAAGATGGCCGCAAGGATGTCTCCCGCGTCCACTTCCTTTTTTTCGGCCCCGTGCACGTGCATGATGGCCCGCTGAAGCACTCGTTGAACCCCGATGGTCTGAACGGGGTCCTGCTCTTCGTCGCTGATCACCCTTTCCAAACGCTCGTCGAAGAACCTTCCCAGCTGGGCCTTCAGCTCTTCCAGATCCGCGCCGCAATGATAGAGGATGCGCCGCCCGGTCACGTCGTGGATGAGGGAATAAAGGAGATGCTCCAAAGTGAAGAACTCGTGCTTCCTCACCTTGGCCTCCTTGATGGCCGCCGCGAATGCGATTTCAAGCTCTCGACTGATCATTTAGGCTTCTTCCATGCTGCACTGTAAAGGGAACCCGTTCTCCCTGGCCAGATGATGCACCAGCTCGACTTTCGTTTCCGCGATTTCCGCCGTGTAAACGCCGCAAACGCCTATACCGTTCTTGTGGACGTTGAGCATGATGTGGGTGGCTTCCGCAGGGGATTTATGGAAGACTCTTCGCAACACTTCCACAACGAACTCCATGGTGGTGTAATCGTCGTTGTGGAGAACCACCTTGTACATGGGAGGCTCCTCCAGATCTTCTTCAATCCCCCCTTCCAGCTCCTCTTCATAGTCCGGCCGAAACTCACTCACTCCGAGATCCTCTCCTGCCTGGCTTGAGTTCGAACCTTCAAGACCGAGCGGCCTCTTCATCTCCCGCATAGAGCTAGGATAACGCTTTCACCGCGATAGTCAAGGCGACTTGCTCTGGAAGCGGCCCCGGGTGCCCCTTCGTCGCACTTCCCCCCTTCCCCCCCCTCTCAAATCTTGATACCCAGTTGCTCCAGCATCCCGTCGGCGAAGTTGATGATGTAGCTCCTCTGCCCGGGGTCGGCATAGGCGATGCATTGGCAGCGCAGCTTCTCCCGACTCCGGATCAGCCATTCGAAGGCCACCCGATTGCGATTGAGATTGACAGCGATGTAGTAGGGCTGGCAATCTCTATGATCGAGCTGAATATCGGAATAAAGATGTCGGGGAAGATCCAGTTGGAACAGGCCCTCCATGAAGGTGCTTCGGGCATTCCGCTCCAGGAAATCGAGGATTTCAAGGTAATCCGATTCTCTGAGCTGATCGATCACATACTGCTTCATCGTGTCTTCGTCTCCTTTCTCTCAATGACGCCCACGCCTTCATACTGGATTTTTCCTTCCGAGTGTAGTATTAAACGTTTTTTTTTAAAAGACTTCCGAGCAAGCTCGTCTCTCGATCTTTCGAATCCCCATCCGTTTAGAGGTCGCCTGTGGGAAACGGTTTGAATCCCCCGAATCTTGATCGCTTGAGCCCCTCCGCCCGGGAGTGGCTTCGGCGGGTTCACGTGAACCTGCCCTGGCGTCACTGGCTTCAATACCGGGACTTGGTGCTGGAGAAGAAGATCCACGTGGAACTGG
>Ga0180430_10003174_pt1 | contig 14283 bp, 13 predicted proteins | sample SS_ome_9_FD_132999 | JGI IMG/M metagenome (GOLD analysis project Ga0180430, IMG submission 132999) | Hypersaline lake sediment archaeal communities from the Salton Sea, California, USA - SS_1_S_2 metaG | ecosystem: Environmental > Aquatic > Non-marine Saline and Alkaline > Hypersaline >... | reverse complement strand
GAGGGGCGCTCTGTGGAGCTGATTGTGCCTTACGATTCGACGGCGGGTGATATACGGGCTGTCATCCAAAAACACCCGCAGGTGCAGTACATTGATATGGGGGTGGTACCCACCAAAGCCCCGCCCGGCACCCGCACCGCCAGCCACGAAATTTACGATGTCCGCTCCGCCTGGGGCATGCGGGCCGCCCGCGGCCGGATTATCGCCGTGACTCAGGATTGCTGCATTCCCGGCCCCGATTGGGTGGCCCAGACCCTTGAGGCACACCGCACCCTGCCCCACGCGGCCATCGGCGGCGCAGTGGAGCACAACAACAAAGGCGCGCTGAACTGGGCCATCTATTTTCTGGATTACGCCCGCTTCATGCTGCCTGTCAGCGAAGGCCCGGCCGACTACCTGACCGATGCCAATGTATCGTACAAACGGGAGGCGCTGGAAGCGATCCGGCCAATATGGGAAGACCGCTACAAAGAAGTGACCATCAATTGGGAACTGCTGCGCCGCGGCGAGGTCATGTGGATGAAGCCGGAAATGGTGGTGTATCAGGATCGCGGCCCCCTGACCTTTACCGATTTGCTGGAAGAGCGGTATTACTGGGGCCTACTGTTTGCCGGCATTCGGGTGAGCGAGGTGTCGCTGTGGCGACGATTATTTTACATTTTGTTGGGATTAGGCGTGCCGCTGGTTCTGTTGGCTCGCCCTGCCCAAAAAGTATTCACCGCCGGCCGGAATCGTCTGCAATTCTTGAAATATTTACCCCAAACGCTGGCGATGGTCGCTCTTTGGTCGCTGGGTGAATATGTGGGCTACCTGACCGGCAAAGAAGCCTCACTGCAATAGATAGGGCCGTAGGGGATGAAGAAGCCCCTCGATTTTTCGAGGGGCTTTTAGTGAGAAGCTACGTTGCAATGACAAATACAGTCGTTGTTTTTTTTATGATTCCTTAGCCGATGATTTTGCGAATGTGGGGGGGCGGTGTGAGCGGTGTATCGCTCCACTTTACCGCCGCCAACAATCGTTTACGGGCCGCGGCCAGCGTATCCTGGCTGTGGGCGTGGATGGTGAACAGCGGTTCGCCTTCAGCCACCTGATCCCCAACCTTGGCATGCAGAATAATCCCGACCCCGTAATCAATCGGATCGCCTTTTTTGACGCGCCCCCCGCCCAACATCACGCCGGTCAGGCCCACTTCTACCGCATCGAGCATGGCCAAATAGCCGCTGCGGGGGGCCGGTACAACTTCGACCAGGGAGGCTTGCGGCAACAAGCCGGGGTCGTCCAGAGCGGTCTGATCGCCGCCCTGGGCAGTAATCCATTCCACAAATTTTGTCCAGGCCGAGCCGTCATCCAGAGAAGCGGCCAGCATTTCTTTGGCCGCATCCAGCGTGGGCGCTTTGCCGCCCAACTCCAGCATTTTGCCGGCGACGGTCAGGCAATGGTCCCGAAAATCGGCCGGGCCGCGCCCGTGCAAAGTCTCGATGGCTTCTTTCACTTCCAGGGCATTACCCACCGCGTTGCCCAGCGGCTGGTCCATATCGGCAATGACCGCGGCCACGTTACGCCCCACGCCTTGCCCAATTTCTACCATCAGATGCGCCAGTTCTTCGGCCTGGGCCTCGGTTTTCATAAAGGCGCCCCGACCCACTTTCACGTCGAGCAAAATGGCATCCGCCCCGGAGGCGATTTTTTTGCTCATAATACTGCCCGCGATCAGCGGCATACTTTCGACTGTGGCCGTTACATCCCGCAGCGCGTAAAATTTGCCGTCGGCAGGGGCCAGGTCGGCGCTTTGGCCGGAGAGGACAAGGCCGTGATTGGCCAGCATATCCATAAATTCCTCAGTTGACAGGCTGACTTTGAAACCGGGAATCGATTCCAACTTGTCAACAGTGCCACCGGTAAAGCCCAGGCCCCGGCCACTCATCTTGCCTACCGGCAAATTATGACATGCCACCAGTGGGGCCACCACCAGGGTTGTTTTATCGCCCACACCGCCGGTGGAGTGCTTGTCTACCACAAAGGGGGCGATGTGATGCAAATCCAACATATCACCACTGCGGGCCATGTGCAGGGTCAGGGCTGTGGCTTCGGCGTGCGTCATACCCTTGAGCAGAACTGCCATGCACCAGGCGCTGGCCTGATAATCGGGAATATCGCCGTTGGTGTAGCCCGTCACAAAAAATTCCAGTTCTTCGCTGGTTAATTCCAGCCCGTCTCGTTTTTTGGCAATAATATCTACAGCTTGCATTTTGAATCACCTGTTTCGTTTGATTTTATGTCACTCTGCTGAATATTCAGGCGGCGATACGCCCGGTGGCTTCAAGCAGGCTCAAGGCCTCGTCAATGGCCCGGCTCAGAATTGGATCAACCTGCTCGTTGCGGACCAACGGGCTATCTGGGGCGCGATTGGCTTCAAGCATCGAAAGCCCTTGCAACACCAGTTCAACCCCTTGCGCCGGCGACAACCGGGTGGTGTTGACGCCCAGGTCATACAACCCGGAGTCGGCCCAATCCAGGCCATAAAAAGCTCCAATGTATTTGCTCCGCTCGGTATCAAGCCGATCAAGCATAGTTTTGGCTTGCTTTAACGACAGGTTATGGTCTTGTTGCAGACGCGCGGCCCGCACTTTGCGCCGGGCTGTAACCCGCACGTTCAACACATCGCTGTAGTCGCGCAACACAGTAAAAGCGTCGCGGCATACAATCACTATGTTATCACGAGCAGCCAGCCCCTGCATAATACGTCCAATCAGTTGCACAATCTCCTGATTGCGACGGCTATAGCGCTCCAGCAAACCGGGCGCGTGCTCGTAAATGTGTTCAAATTCATCCTGCCGGATCCCGTATTCCAAGCTGACCTCGTGAATAAGTTCCCGGTCAACGTAAAAGTATCCCAACCGTTCAGCCAACTGCTGCCCAATGTTACTGCCCCGGGCGCCACTTTCGCGAGAAATTGTAATCACTGCCATAGGAATTCTCCCGTATTGTGCTGATATTTAACCTTTTTGTACTTCCTGCATAATTTGGACCCCGGCGCTGGCGCCCAGCCGATTGGCCCCGGCAGCCACCATCTTTTGAGCATCGGCCATAGTTTTGATGCCGCCGGAAGCCTTGACGCCCATGGCCGGCCCTACCGTCTTTCGCATCAGAGCCACATCTTCGGCGATAGCGCCTCCGGCCAAAAAGCCGGTTGAGGTTTTGACAAAGTCGGCCCCGGCCTGTTGGCTTAGCTGACAGGCCCGCACTTTTTCTTCGTCGGTCAGCAACCCGGCCTCAATGATGACCTTGCACAACGCGCCTCGGCTGTGCGCGGCGCGGGCCACGCCGGCAATATCCTGTTCCACCAGTGTGTTGTTACCCTCTTTAAGCGCGCCCACATTGATCACCATATCTACTTCAGTGGCCCCCAACTCAATAGCCTCTACCGTTTCGCGGGCCTTGTCTGCCGGGGTCGAGGCCCCCAGCGGAAAGCCGATAACCGTGCATACTATCACCGGAGTCTCAGCCAGCAGGCTGGCAGCCTGTTTAACGTGGATCGGGTTGATGCAGACCGAAGCAAATTGATATTGTTGCGCCTCCTGGCAAAGCTGCTCAATTTGCGCAGAAGTGGCCTCCGGTTTAAGCAGCGTGTGGTCAATGAGCCGGGCCATCTCGCTGCTGTCTTTTTCGATGCGGGCCTGCCATTCGGCGGGAGTAATGCTTTCGCCGCCGGGCAGCGCGGCGACGATGCTGCGCACCAGCCGCACCAGCTTTTCGCCGGCTACCTGGGCCATCGCCAGCACATCTTCGTGACTGTCCGGCTCCTGGTCCTCGCCGCCGGTGGCCTTGTTGGTAATGGCCGATAGCCCCAGCACCTGCATCCCGGCATGGTTGGCGGCAATCACCTCCGGCACGGTAGACATGCCCACCGCGTCCCCGCCGATGATCCGAAAGTGGCGGCGTTCCGCCGGTGTTTCAAAGGTTGGCCCGGAACAGGCCACATACACGCCCTGGCGCAACAGCACCGCTTCTCGTTTGGCAATGGTGCGGGCCAGTGTTTGTAAATCGGGGGCATAGGCGTGGGTCATATCGGGAAAGCGCGGCCCCAGCTCATCCTCGTTAGGGCCGATGAGGGGATTATCGCCCATGGCGTTGATGTGGTCGGTAATCAGCATCACGTCGCCCGCGTCAAAATCCGGATTTAACCCGCCGGCGGCGTTGGTAACAATCATAGTCGAGGCGCCCAGGGCGTGCATCACCCGCACCGGAAAGACTACTTTTGACATAGGATAGCCTTCGTAATAATGAAACCGGCCCTGCATCACCGCTACTTTTTTGCCCATCAGGGTGCCCAGCAGCAGTTGACCGGCGTGTCCGGCCACGGTTGAGACTGGAAAGCCCGGAATTTCGGCGTAGGGGAACGCGACGTCAACCTCAACGTCGTCGGCCAGCGCGCCCAGGCCGGAGCCGAGGGTGATGGTCAGTTCGGGTTTGATGGTGGTGCGGGCCTGGATATAATCACGGGCCGCGATGATTTTTTCCATTTGTTCGCTCATAGTCTGTTCTCTTTCATCCTAATATTTTTGATTTGAAGCTGACGCCTTGTAGCGGCGGCGCCACCCCCAGCGTCTCGGCGATAGTGGCGGCCAAATCGGCAAAGGTGGCCCGCACCCCGATGTTCACCCCGGCGCGAACTGCCGCGCCGCTGATGAGTACCGGCACATACTCGCGGGAATGGTCGGTGCCGGGGGTGGTGGGGTCGTTGCCGTGGTCGGCAGTGATGACCAATAAATCATCATCCGCCAGGGCAGCCAGAATTTCCGGCAACCGTTGGTCGAATTCTACCAGGGCGTTGGCATACCCGGCCGGGTTATTTCGATGCCCAAACTTGGCGTCGAAATCAACCAGGTTGGTGAAAATTAGCCCCTTTTCCCGATATTGGCGCATGGCGGCGATAGTTTTATCGACACCGTCCATGTTGTGCCGGGTGTGAACCGCGGCGGTGATACCCTGCCCGGCAAAAATATCCTCGATTTTGCCCACGGCGTATACCATCTGCCCGGCCTCTTTCAGGATGTCCAGCACAGTTGGCTCCGGCGGCAGTACCGAAAAGTCGTGCCGGTTGGCCGTGCGTTCAAAATTGCCGGGTTGGCCTACAAAGGGCCGGGCAATCACCCGGCTGACCTCGTGCGGCCCGCGCAGAATTTCCCGAGCCGTGCGACAAATACGGTACAATTCGTCAATCGGAATAATTTCTTCGTGGGCGGCAATCTGGAACACGCTGTCGGCAGAGGTGTACACGATGGTTTTGCCGGTGCGCATGTGTTCCTCGCCCAGCTCATCAATGATAACCGTGCCGGAGGCCGGATAGTTGCCCAGCCAGCCCCGGCCTGTTTCGGCCTCGTAGCGATTCATCACTTCCGGCGGAAATCCATCGGGATAAACCGGAAAGGCCTGGTGCAGATGGATGCCCATCAGTTCCCAATGGCCGGTGCTGGTATCTTTACCCGCGGAAACCTCAGCCATTTTGCCGTAGGCTGCTTGCGGTTCGCGCTGTGGGCGCACGCCTTCCATAATGGCGATGTTGCCCAGCCCCAACGCTTCCATATTTGGCAGATGCAAGCCACCCACGGCGTGGGCAATATTGCCCAGGGTGTGGCAACCCACATCGCCAAACGCGGCGGCATCCGGGGCCTCGCCGATACCAACACTGTCTAATACAATGACGATTATGCGGTTAATTGGCATAGTATACGTCCTTTAAGCAAATTTGCGAATCTACGAATTTACGAATAGCAATTTGGATAGCGGTATACACCCCTGCATCCTTGCTATTTTTCATACGGCACGCCTGACGCCGCCGGCGGATTGGAGCGACCAATGAAGCCGGTCAGGGCCACCAGCGTCAGCACGTAGGGCAGCATCAGTAGAAAATCGCTGGGGATGTTGACCCCCGCATTTTGCAGAGAGATTTGCACCGCGTCGGCCAGGCCAAACAGCAGGCAAGCGCCCAGCGCGCCCCACGGACTCCATTTGCCAAAGATGACCGCGGCCAGGGCAATGTAGCCGCGCCCGTTGGTCATCCCCTCGGTAAAGATGTTGAGCTGGCCCAGCGACAGGTAAGCCCCACCCAAACCGGCCAGCACGCCGCTGAGGGCCACACCCAGGTAACGCAACCGGAAGACGTTGATACCCACGGTGTCGGCGGCTTTGGGGTGTTCGCCCACAGCCCGTATCCGCAAGCCCAGTGGAGTGCGGAACAGCACAAAGGCAGCAACCGGCACCGCAATGAGGCCGATGTACACGATGGGCGGCTGGTTGAAGAAGATCGGCCCCAGGACCGGAATGCTGGCCAGGCCCGGAATCGGCGCGGCCGGCAGGTTGGGCACGGAGGGCGAGTTCCCGGAGGTATTGAAAATCTGTTGCAGCAAAAAGCCGGTCAGCCCCAGAGCCAGAATGTTGATTGCCACCCCGCTGACCACCTGGTCGGCCCGGTAGCGAATGGACACCACAGCGTGGATCATCGAAATGAGAAAACCAAACACCATCGCCCCGACAGCTCCGGCCAGCGCACTGGCCAGCGGCGGCAGTCCCGCCTCCCGGCCCAGATAGCTGATCAGCATGGCAAAGAAGGCTCCAATCAGCATGATGCCTTCCAGGGCAATGTTGACCACGCCTGACCGCTCGGAGAAGATACCGCCCAACGCAGCCAGAATCAGAGGCGTAGCGGCCCGGATGGTTGAGGCAAACAGGGCGACACTGAAGATTGAAATTAGCATATCCATTAGGCTGTTCCTCCTTCCATTTGAGCGCCTTCAGCCGCGGCGGCCGCGGCAGCTTTGCGTTTGGCCCACCAATCGGGTGCGGCCCGGACAATTTGCGGCGCAGCCACAAAGAAGATAACCAGCGCCTGGATAATCAGCACGGTGTCTTGCGGCACACCCGCCACGTTTTGCATGCCCAACGCGCCCTGACTCAGGGTGGCAAAGAGCAGGGCAGCCAGCACCACGCCCGGCGGGTTGTTGCCCCCCACCAGCGCTACGGCAATAGCCGTAAAGCCGTAGCCCGGTTCAAACCCGTGTTGATAGCGATAAAACAGGCCGGTCATGATGATGGCTCCACCCAGGCCGGCTAATCCGCCGCTAATGAGCATCGCCAAAAACATATTGTAGTTGGGCCGGATGCCGGCATACTCGGCGGCAAAGAAGTTTAGCCCCACGGCTCGTACCTCGTAACCGATGGTGGTTTTCCACAATAGCCACCAAATAAAGCCGGCCGCCAGTAGAGCAATGATGATGCCCGCCGACAGTCGCGACGGGGGCATAATTTTCATCAACTGGGCCGTGGGTAAAACTCGGGCGGTCTGGGGAATATCCAGTGCGGAAACTTCTTTCATTGGCCCGGTGACCATATAGCTGATAAAAAAGATGGCGATGAAGTTAAGCATAATTGTGCTGATAACCTCGTGGACACCGCGGGTGGCTTTGAGCAGACCGGCAAAGCCACCCCACAAACCGCCCACAATGGTCCCGGCCAGCAGCGCGGCCAACAGGTGGATACCGGCCGGCATTGGCAGGTTGATGCCCACCCAGGTGGCAGCCAGTGCGCCCATCAAAAATTGCCCTTCGGCGCCAATGTTAAAAAGTTTGGCCCGAAAGGCAAAGGCCACAGCCAACCCGGTGAGGATGAGCGGGGTGGTGTTTTCCAGCGTTTCGCCAATGGAAAAGAGATTGCCAAAGGCACCCTGCACCAGCGCAATGTAGGCCGTAACAGGATTTTTGCCGATGAGCAGAATAAAAACAGCCCCCGCCAGCAGCGAAAGCACAATGGCTCCCGCCGGCAGAAACAGTTGCTGCAAAATCGGCGCCACAACGGTCATTATCCGTTGTTTTACAGTTGTGGTTGATTCTTGAGAAGCTGTCATCAGTGTTCCCCTCCTTGTTCCGGCGTGTTGCGTTTGGCCCCGGCCATATACAGGCCCAATTCGTCTTCGGTGGCCTCGGCAGCCGGCAATTCGCCTACGATTTCGCCGTGGAACATCACCAAAATCCGGTCGCTGAGGCCCATCACTTCATCCAACTCATTAGAAATGACCAGTACCGCTTTGCCGGCGTCCCGCTGTTCGATGATGCGTTTGTGGATGAACTCAATCGCGCCCACATCCACGCCGCGGGTGGGCTGGGCTGCAATCAGCAAGTCTGGGGCGCGGCCCATTTCGCGGGCAATGATGACCTTTTGCTGGTTGCCGCCCGATAAATTTTTGACCAGTACCTCCTGGTTGGGGGTTCGTACGTCAAATTCTTTGATGATTTTATCAGCGTAGGTTTTGATCGCGCCGAAGGCCCGTCGAATCCAGCGGGCAAAGGGAGGCTGATCGTGTGACCCCAGCACGCCGTTATCGGCAATGCTGAAATCGAGCACCAGGCCGCGATGGTGGCGGTCTTCCGGGATGGTGGCAATGCCTTTGGCAATAATGTCTTTGGCGGGGTGATTGGTGATGATTTGGCCGTTGAGGTTTACCGAGCCGGCTTTGGCTTTGTGCAGTCCGGTGATCACTTCGATCAGTTCCGATTGACCGTTACCGGCCACGCCGGCAATTCCCACAATTTCGCCGGCCCGCACCTGAAACGAAACGCCGTTCAGTACCGGCAGTCCGCTGTGGTCGGTGGCTTGCAGGTTGTTCACATCCAGCACCACGTCTTTGGGCTGGCCGGTACCTTTATCAACTTGCAGTACCACATCGCGGCCCACCATCATGCTGGCCAAAATTTGGGGGGTGGCCTCGGCAATGTCAATCGAGCCGATCATTTTGCCACGGCGGATTACGGTTACGCTATCGCAAATTTCCATCAGCTCTTTAAGTTTGTGCGAAATAAATATGACGGGAAAGCCTGATTTGGTCAGGGTCCGCATAATTTTGAACAGACCCCGGATTTCCTGCGGGGTGAGCACCGCGGTCGGCTCGTCGAGGATGAGAACCTGCGCGCCGCGGTACATTGTTTTGAGAATTTCTACCCGTTGGGCCATCCCCACGGAAATATCTTCAATTTTGGCGTAGGGGTCCACATCCAGGCCGTACTGCTCAGAAAGGTCCTTGATTTTTTGCACGGCGGCCGCGGTATCCAGGGTGCCCAGATTTGAACGCGGCTCGGATCCTAAAATAATGTTTTCGGCCACGGTAAAAGGCGGTACTAACATAAAATGCTGGTGAACCATCCCGATGCCCAACTCAATGGCTGCCCGCGGTTCTGTAATTTCAACCGGCTTGCCGCGCACAAAAATCTGGCCTTCGGTGGGTTCGTACAGACCGTACAAAATACTCATCAACACACTTTTGCCTGCCCCATTTTCGCCTAATAACCCCAGAACTTCGCCTTCGTACGCGGCCAGGTTGATGTGGTCATTGGCAATAACGCCGGGGAAGACTTTAGTGATGTCCCGCATTTCGATGACGGGCACTCTGTCACTCATAAGCTTGCCTCCTCCTGAAATATAGATGGTTGGTTAGCCGGATAAAGTCGAAATGAAAACCAGCTAACCAACCAATAAACCAATTAACCGATTATTGCGGAGGGGTAAATTCCGCCAGTTGTTCTTCGGTAGCCGGAACTGCAATTTCGCCGTCGATAATCATTTGTTTTAGTTCCTCGGCCTGGTCGATGATTTCTTGCGGGGTGTTATTGCTGGTGGTGGGGGCCAGGCCTACACCATCTTCTTTTAACCCAAAGACCACAGTTCCGGCCTGGAACGAGCCTTCCTGGGCGGCTTTGATGGTTTCAAACACGGCAATGTCAACCTGTTTCATCATGGAGGTCAGGGTGTTTTCCGGGGCCAGGTCGTACTGGTCAGAGTCCACACCGATGGCCCAGAAGCCGGGGCCTTTTTCCTGGGCGGCCTGGAACAGGCCCAGGCCGGTGCCGCCAGAAGCGTGATAGATGACATCGGCGCCGTCGGCGTATTGGCTCAGGGCAATTTCTTTACCTTTGCCGGGGTCGCCAAAATCACCGGCGTATGTGACCAATACCTGGGCATCAGGATTGACGGTCATAACGCCAGCCCGGAAGCCCGCCTCAAATTTTTTGATGAGCGGCACTTCCAGCCCGCCGATGAATCCAACCTTGTTGGATTCAGTCATCAGGCCGGCAATCGCGCCCACCAAAAAGGAGCCTTCTTCCTCTTTAAAGAGCAACGAAGCGACGTTGTCGGCCTCAACCACCGAGTCGACGATGGCGTATTTGGCGTTGGGGTTTTGGGGAGCCACATTGGTCAGGGCGTCGGTTTGCAAAAAGCCGATGGCAAAGGTGATGTCGCTGCCTTGCGAGGGGGCCTGGGCCAGGCTCGGCTCGTAGTCGGACGGCTGCGAGGTTTCGTACACCTGGGTTTCAATGCCCAACTCTGCCTTGGCTTGTTCCAGGCCGCGGTTGGCCGAGTCATTAAAGGACTGGTCTCCCAGGCCGGCGGTGTCCAGCACAATCGCGGCCTTAAAACTGTCGTCGCCACCGGTTTCGCCACCGCCACAAGCGCCCAGCGCCAAGCTGACCAGCACCAATACTACCAATACATTCCACAGTTTAAAACGGGTCTTCATTGTTTCCTCCCTCAAATATTGGTTTGGATAAATAGTTAATTTGGTAATTCTCGGAACAGAATTTACCAGTTATCTGGGGTGTAAGAAATCGGGAGCAAGGAAAAAATTGCTCCGCACTCCTTTAATTAATGTGGCATCTTTTCAAATTTTACCTCCCAAAAATTAAGATAGATTATTGCTTGCCTGGGGTAATACTAATATCACGGGCAACAAGGGCGCGGAATTTTTGCAAAAAAATCTCTGGCGGATCGTTTTTGCTGGTGATAGCATTATTTTGAACTGTTGGTGCGGCAGATGCGGATACATCGCCAAGAAGTAGTATTTTGAGTGCTTGATTATGGCTGTGAAAAGCTGGAAATAATTCGGTGGTTGGAATGCCCGGGAGACGACTGTCGAGGATGATAATATCGGGCTGGGTGGATTGGGTCAGTGCCAGTAACCCTGCGGTTTCACTGACACTCCCCACAACGGTAACGCCTGGCTCTTTGCTTAAGAGGATAGCCAGGGCCAAACGAATGTCGGGATGTTGATCGGCCAACAATACGCGCATCATTGCATTTTCTCCTATTATACTCATTATAGGAAAAAACCGCCACAAATGCATCGGGCAACTATCCAGTTTTACCCTGTACAATCAGCCAGTCTTTACGCCAGGGCCTGGACAGATGTACAGGTGTACCGGCTCAAAATTCTTATTTTTGGTCATTCCTGCGGTAATGTGATATGATAGTGAGGGCTTTCACTACCCAACTTTAGGTGAAATCATATCCGTTGCAACAATAGAATGTATCGCTAAAATGTTAAAATTGTTTCTGTTGTTTTTGTCATCAGGGGTTTCTTTTTTGCTGGGGGTGTATGCGCGCCGCTACGGCCATCGCTTTATGCGAGGGCTGTCTGGCCGCGAGCCGATAGATTTAACGCCGGTAGCACGAGATAAAGTCGTCGAAAGCATGGTCGATGCGGTTATTGTTCTCGATCCTCACAACAAAATTGTTGATATGAATCCGGCCGCCCAGGCCCTGGTGCAGCAGCCACTGAAGGCGGCGCTCGGACAACGATTGGTGCAGGTGATGCCGGCCATCCACACAGCTCTGGAACAATTGCCAGACACCCCGGAACCTCACACCCACCTCACACTGCCCGCAAAATCTCAAACGTATTCTTATGAACTACGGCTGACTCCGCTTTTTAATCGGCGCAAGCGGTTAAGTGGTCGGCTGCTGGTGTTACACAACATCACCGCTTACAAACAGTTGGAGCAACAGCAGGAACATTACGCTCAACAAAATGTCCGCCTTTTTCAAGAGGAGCAGCGCCAGCGCCAGGTAGCCGAGGCGTTGCGCCAGACTATGCTGGCCCTTAGCAGCAGTTTGGACCACAACTCTATTGTCACCAAAATTTTGCGGCAAGCGCAACAGCTTGTGCAGTACGATAGCGCCGCTTTTTTTATGCAGGTCAACTCCGATTTGTGTTTGACCCACGGCACCGGTTTTGATTACGCTGTAATTGATTCGCGCATCCCCCTGAACAGCCTGAACCGGACGGTACTGGCTTTTAAAAATATGAAAACTTATGTGATCCCCGATGTCAGCGAAGACCCTCACTGGCAGCCTTTTTCTGACAATGAGCAGGTTCACAGCTGTATCGCCACCCCGCTGGTTATTGAAGATGAAGCCATTGGGGTGCTGACCGTTGACCGCATTGAGCCGCGGGCCTTTACCGATGAAGATGCTCAGATTTTGCAGGTGTTTGCCAATCAGGCGGCTATCGCCTTTAGGAATGCGCGGCTTCATCAGCAGGCCCAAACTGCCGCGGCTCTGGAAGAGCGCAACCGGTTGGCCCAGGATTTGCACGATGCCATCAACCAGACTCTTTTCTCGGCGGCCATTATTGCCGAAGCGCTGCCGGAAATCTGGCAAGAGGACCCGCAACACGGCTCTCAGGTGTTGGAAGAATTGCGGCTGCTGACCCAGGGCGCTCTGGCCGAAATGCGTACTCTGCTGCTGGAATTACGCCCGGCAGCTCTTATCGAGAAAAATTTTGGCGAGCTGCTCCATCACCTGGTTAAGGCTTTTACCAATCGCACCCGGATTCCGGTTGATTTACAGATTGAAGACGACTGCATCTTGCCGCCCGATGTGCAAATAGCGTTTTATCGAATTACGCAAGAGGCGCTCATGAACATCACCAAACATGCCGGCGCCACCCAGGTTGCGGTTAAGTTTGATGGCGTGCCGGAGGAAGTCGCGCTTTTAATTAGCGATAACGGGCGCGGGTTTGACCTTACCCGGATTCCGCCCGGACATTTTGGCGTATCCATTATTCACGAGCGGGCCGAAAAAATTGGAGCAAGTTTGAAAATTGATACCCAGCCGGGGGCCGGTACCAGAGTTATGCTGGGGTGGGGGCAGGAGGCATAATTTATGTCCGATAGAAAAATCAGGGTGATGATTGTGGATGATCACATGGTGGTGCGGCGGGGGTTAACGCATGTCATCCAGACTTTTAAAGATGTTGAATTGGTGGCCGAAGCGGAGAGCGGCGAGGAAGCCCTTTTAGGGTGCCGGCAGTATCAACCCGATGTGGTCTTGATGGACGTGAAAATGAAGGGGGTAGATGGTATTGCCGCGACCGAAGCTATTGGTAAATTTTACCCCAATACCAAAGTTATTGGCCTCAGCACCTTTCACGACAAGGAATTGGTTGAGCAAATGATTGAAGCCGGGGCTATTGGCTATCTGCTCAAAAATGTGTCGGTGAAAGAGTTGGGGCAGGCCATCCGGGCCGCTTACATCGGCAAAGGGAGTCTGGCTCCGGAAGCGGCCCAGTCGCTTAAGGCCGCCAACAGCGCCAATCTGGCTGATACAGATTTAACCGACCGCCAGCAAGAGGTGCTGGGTTTGATGGTGGCCGGTTTGAGTAATGTTGAAATCAGCGAGCGTCTGGTTATTTCATTATCTACTGCTCGTTACCACGTTAGCGCCATTCTGGCCAAACTTAATGTCTCTAATCGCACCGAAGCTGTAGCCCACGCTATTAAATATGGTCTGGTTAAGGATTAATTTTATACCAGAATGAAAACAACTGGATTTTGAGCGGATTATGACAAAACCTGTCAAGTCTCTTGGAAATTTTTGAACACAGGTTATTGTGGAGGTGACTCCCGAAAAATACCAAAATTGACTGGTCCGTAGCTCTTTTACCCCAAATTGATGGAGATTTGGCCAGAATCGATTGAATTTGGGCCAGAGTTTTAGTAGAATCATAAAAGGTTTCTCCATTTTCATCGCCGTTATAATATTCTCTCTTTTTCGGCGCTTCCCAATCTTGTTGCAACCCCGTTGATGACCTCTTTCATAAGCGCAGAATTCAAATCACATTAAACGTAGTGCCGCCTGAGAGCAAAACAAAAAAGCAAAATCTGTTCAACGCAGATAATGACGGCCCCGGGAGAAAGGTTTATGAATATTCTATTGATTTATCCCGAATTTCCGGATACCTTCTGGAGTTTCAAGCACGCTCTGCGGTTCATTCGCAAAAAAGCCTCGTCGCCGCCGCTTGGGCTGTTGACCGTGGCCGCCCTGCTGCCGCCCGAGTGGGCCAAACGGCTGGTGGATGTCAACGTGGAGAGCCTGAGCGCGGATGACCTGGCCTGGGCTGATTACGCCTTTATCAGCGCCATGACGGTACAGCGAGAATCGGCCCGGCAAATTATT
>Ga0180430_10003173_pt1 | contig 14291 bp, 10 predicted proteins | sample SS_ome_9_FD_132999 | JGI IMG/M metagenome (GOLD analysis project Ga0180430, IMG submission 132999) | Hypersaline lake sediment archaeal communities from the Salton Sea, California, USA - SS_1_S_2 metaG | ecosystem: Environmental > Aquatic > Non-marine Saline and Alkaline > Hypersaline >... | reverse complement strand
GCGACGACGTTCGCTTTGGCCTCAATAGGGTCGACGCCACGGTCTATGGCTCGCGGGGCCAACAGCGTTCAGTCGCCTTGGCGCTCAAACTCGCCGAGGTGCGCCTCATGCGGCGACACACCGGCGAGTCTCCCGTGCTCTTGCTGGACGATGTCATCTCGGAACTGGACCACAGCCGCTGCCAGCTATTGCTGCAATCCGTGAGTGAGGCCGAGCAGGTGCTGATCACCACCACCGATCTACAGGCCTACGGGGCGCGCTTTCGGCAGGATGCCGTCCTCTGGCGCGTCGATGCGGGGGCGGTCGAGCGATTGGATCCTAGTACCGCATATAGTGCCTCAGCTCCCAGTCTGTGACCTCTTGGCAATAGTCGGCCCACTCGCTGCGCTTGGCGTCCAAAAAGCTGCGATAGATACGCAGTCCCAACGCCTCTTGGATCACCTCGTCTTCCTCCAACGCATCCAGCGCTTCCTTGAGTGTACTGGGCAGCCGCCGAAAGAGGCTGCCGCGCCCGAATCGCGGCGAGAACAGGTCCTCATCGGTGGCCTCAGGGGGATCGAGGCGTCGGCGGATGCCGTCCAGTCCTGCCGCCAGCATCACCGCAAAGGCCAGGTAGGGATTGCAGCTCGCGTCGGGGCAGCGGATCTCCACACGCGTGCGTTCCGGCTGCATGGCGCGCGGAACGCGGATCAGCGCCGAACGATTGATGCGTCCCCAGCTCACATTGATCGGCGCCTCAAAACCCGGTACCAGCCGCTTGTAGGAGTTGACCAGCGGCGCCAAAATGGCGCACATGCCCCGCGCGTGGGCCAACTGCCCGGCCATAAAGTGCCGCGCCAGGTCCGATAGCCCATGCGCATCGCCGGCGTCGGCAAAGGCGTTGACCTCATCGGCGGCATAGAACAGGCTCTGATGGACGTGCATGCCGCTTCCACTCACAGCGCGAAGGGGCTTGGGCATGAACGTGCCATAGAGGCCGTTCTTTTCGGCCACCATCTTGAGCGCCACCCGAAGCGTCATGGCATTGTCCGCCGAGCGCAAGGCATCGTCATACTGGAACTGGATCTCGTGCTGACCGGTGGCAACCTCATGGTGCAATGACTCGACCGCGATGCCAAAGGCCCGTAGAGCCACCGTCATTTCCCGGCGCAGACCCGAGGTGATATCGGTAGGCATGTCGAAATAGCTGGCCGAGTCGCTGGGCCGAGGCGGTATCGCCCTCTCGTCGCCGTTTGGGCGCAGCAAAAAGAACTCCATCTCGGGGCTGGTTTTGAAAACCAGGTTCATCTTCCGGGCGCGCTCCTGCATCTCATAGAGCACGCGTCGCGGATCGCTCAGGGCCGGCTCGCCGTTGGGCGTGCAGATGTGACAGATCAGACGGGCCGTGCGCCCCTCTCCCTCGGTCCAGGGGATCACAGCAAAGGTCTCGAGGTCTGGCACGAGGTACATGTCGCTTTCGGCCACGCGCGCCATCCCCTCGATCGACGAGCCGTCGAACCAGATGCCCTGCGCCAGCACTGTCGCGAGTTGATCACTGGGGATGGTGACGTTCTTGACGACCCCCATCAGATCGGTGAACTGCAGATCGACAAAGGCGACGCCTTTCTCTTGCACACGCTGCAAAACATCTCGCTGCCCTTTGGTCAAAGTCTGTTCACTCATGGCAAGGCTCCCTTGAGCGCCTGAGCGCCAACGGCGATCAACACGATCGCGGCCAACAACAACACGCTGATCCCCAGCGCCACCAGCGTCTGAGACTGCCAGGCGGGAATGCTGCGCGCCTTTGTTTCGGTTTCATCCAGCACCTGCAGGTCGACACGCTCCGGGTGTTGCAGATCAAGGATCAGATCGCGCACATCCTCATAGCGCGCCTCGGGATGACGTCGCAGGCAGCGCGCCGCGATAGCGGTCAGGTGTTCCGGTACCGTGGGGTTGACGGCGTCGGCGCGCGGGATGTCACCACGCAGCAGCTGGGCCATGATGGCCAGATTGCTGTCGCCGCTCACAGGCGGCTCGCCCGTCAACAGCTCAAACAGCATCCCCCCCAGGGCGTAAATGTCGGTGCGCTTGTCGCCCCGCTGCCCCTCGACCTGTTCGGGGGCCATATACTCGGGGGTCCCGGCGGCCGCGGATAGGCTGGCATAGGTAACCCGCCGCGCGTCGCGCAGCAGCGCCAGACCAAAGTCGAGCAGCACCGGCTGGCCCTCGGGCGTGATGATCACATTCTCCGGCTTGAGGTCGCGGTGCACCACGCCATGGTCGTGGCAATAGGCGATCCCTTCGGCGATCTGCCCGATCAATGCTGCCGCCCTGTCCGGCGAGAGGGGCGCCTCTGCGGCGACCAGATCGCGCATCGACTGGCCCTCGATCCACTCTGTCGCCAGGTAGGGCACCCGATTGTATCGTCCGGCCTCGACCCCGCGCTGAACCGCCGGATGCTCCAGGCGGTTCATGATCTCGATCTCGCGCTTGAACCGCTCATACTGCGTTGGGTCACCGAGGATCGTGGCATCCGGAATCTTGATTGCCACGTTCCTACCCGTCAACAGGTCATCCGCCAGGTACACGTCGCTCATGCCACTCTGCATGATGTGTTTGCGGATCGTATAGTGATCGATGCGATCGCCTATCTGCAACATTCCGCGCTGTACTCTCTCTGTCTAGTTCGCGTGTCGAACCAGTCGGCTCAACCAACCCAGCAACTGCCCGGGCCAACGACCCACAGCCCGTCGCGTCGCCGGCAGGGCGCGTACCCAAACTACCACCACCGAGCGGTCATCCTCGCTGCCCTGATCACGCGCTAGGCGCACCAGGTCCTGGCCCAAACGTTCGACCCAGACCCCTGGCGGGTCGCCAGTAGCCTGGGCATGCCCTATCGCCGAGGCTGCAGCCAAGCGTATCTCGTCCATGCGCAGCGCCGACCAAAAACCGTCGCTACAGAGGATGTACATATCACCCGCCTCGGCGCGTGTCGAGACGATGTCGGGCCGCACAAAGGCGTGAATGCCAAGGCAGCGGCTGAGCACCGATCGTCCGTCGTGCTGGCGCACCTGTTCATCGGTCAACAGCTTCATGTGCGCCAGGTCGCCCACTGGCGTATGATCGCGCGTCAGGCAGGCGATCTCACCCTGGCGCAAGCGCAGCACCCGACTGTCGCCGACGTGCCCGATGGTGATCGTCGGACCCTCCAGGTGCAATCCGATCAGGGTCGTGCCCATACGAGATTGGCGCTCGAGCGCGGTGGCGAATACTGTCTCGTTGGCCGCCTCCATGGCCGCACGCATGGCGACCTCGGGCCGCGCCCCTGCTCGGCTGTAGAAAGAGGCGATCAGGGTCTTGGCGGCCAGCGTGCTCGCCTCATCCCCGGCGGTATAGCCCCCCATGCCGTCGGCCAGGCAAAAGAGCCATCCACAGTCGTCGACAGGATAGCGGTCCGGGTTGGCCACCCGCACCGTATCCTGATTCACCTCCCGTCCCACGCCCGTACGGCTGACTGCCGCCGACGAGATCGGGGGATGCGCCTGCGCTCTGTTGCCGCCGAGTTCCCGAGGCAAAGGCTACTCCCCCGCCTTGCCCGTCGCCATCTTGCGCGTCGAGCGATACAGGTACAGTCCACTCACCACGAACCAGACGACCGCGATGACGATGGCAATGACCGCCGAGCGTGTCGTGTCGCCGCCCGCGCTCAGGCCGATGATCAGCAGACCCACGGCCATCAGCAGGTTGAGCACCAACCCCGCCAGCGGCACCACGCCGTGTCGCCAGAAGCGGGTCCCCTCCTGGCCGCGCGAGGCCCAAAAGGTCAGACCGCATACCAGCATATAGAGGCAAAAGGTACCAAAGTTCGAGGCCAGTGTAATGCCCAACAGCGTCACGCTGCCTCCGGCCACGCCGACCGAGCCAATCAGGCCCGAGACCAGCACCATCAAGATGATGCCGATGTAGGGCGTGGCATACTTGCCGTGCAAAAAGCTCATGGCCGCCGGCATCTCTTTGTCTTGCGCCATGGCAAAGCTGATGCGCACACCGGTGTTCATCGCCGAGAGGGCCGTGCCCAGTAGAGCAATCGCCACGGTGATGGCCACAAAGATCATCAGCGCAAAGCCGTTGTTGGCCAGCAGTGCGTTGCCGATGGCAATGGCCATATCTCCGATCGGCGCTCGCGACGTGGCCGCCGCCGCCATCGAAACGGTGCTGCCGTCCGCCGAGACCAGCCAATCGCCCATGGCATAGTTGGCGGCAAAGTACTGGAACAGATAGGCCAAGACGCCCTGCAGCAACAGCGAGAGCACAATAGCCCGCGGGATGTCGCGCCGAGGGTTCTTGGCCTCGGCGCCATAAGCTGCCGCCGACTCGAAACCGACCAGGATGATCATCGCCAGAACGGCCTGATAGAGCACGCCCGATAGACTGTGCGGCATGATGACCGAGAGCGCGCTGCCGTGGAACCAGCCGCTGGCCGGTACGCCAAGGGGGTTTGCCACCCGGAAATAGATCGCCAGGCCGCCAAAGAACAGCAGCGATGTCAGCTGGACCACATTGATGATGATGCTCAGCTTGGTCGAACCGGTGATGCCGCGCACCGCGATATAGCCCACCAATGCCGCAAAGAGCCAGGCGATGGCCATGCGAAACGGCAAGGGCACGACGGTTGTTGGGCTGTACTGTGAGACGATATAGCTCACCAGCGTGGCCATGAACCCCACCATCACACCGGGATAGACCCAGTAGAACAGGTGCGAGGCCCAGCCGGTCACAAACTTGATGGCGCGCGCCAAGGGTGCCCCCTCGGGCATTCGCTCCAGCACGGCCCGCTCGGCATAGTAATAGGCGCCGCCGCTGCGTCCGTCGCCATAGCGCCGGGCCAGCTCGGAAAAGGACATGGCCGTCAAAAAGGCCACCACCAAAGCCAAGACGATGCCGGCCCACATATCCTGTGCGCTGCCGTGCGTGCCGCTACCCGCCTGCAACTGAAAGGCCAGCCACAGGAACGCGCCCGGCGCGATCAGCGCCATGGCATTGACGGTGATTCCCGCCAATCCCAGCGTTCGCGAGGGACCCTTGGCGGACGTACTCTTGTCACTCATGATTCCACCTCCCCAGACCAAAGGACCATGCCCACGGCCGGGTTCATTCCGCTCGTTCTATCCATCATGCACGTTTCCCTAGTCCACCGCAAAGACCGTGGCCCGAAAGTAGAGATAGACAAAGTAGATGCCCACAAAGTAGAGGGCGCCCCACTTGCCGATCTTGCCTTTGCGGAACCAGAGGATGACCCACAGCATCAGACCGGTCAGCGTCTCCCAGGGCAGGTCCCAGGTGATCAGTGGTCGAGGCACAAAGTAGGTCGAGACCAATGCGCCCCCCCCGATGGCCACCAGCGGGTTGGTGATGTTGCTGCCGATCAGCGTTCCCAGCGAGATGCCCTGCTCTTTGTTGCGCACGCCGGAGATGGCCGTGGTCAGCTCTGGCAGCGCCGAGGCGATACCCAGCGTCAGCACACCGATCAGCGATCCGCCGATGCCGGTGTACGAGACCATCTTTTCGGTCACGTTCAGGACGATCTCTGCCGCAAATATCGTCAGCGTCATGAACAGCAGTGCGCTAAAGGCATAGGTGGCCGCCTCGCGTGCGGTCTGGGGACCCTCCGCCTCCTCGGCCTCGTCGTCTTGCAGGGCCACAGTCTCACTGGCTGCGGTGTTCCTGCGGTCGTCGCGATACAAATAGTAGGAATAGGCGATAAAGCTGCCGAACAAGATGGCGCCGTCGACCCGCGAATAGACGCCGTCAAAGCCCAGGATGATGCACATCAGCGTGGTGCCGATCATCGGAAGCATGTTCTTGGTGAGGAACGAGCGCTCAAAAAAGAGGCTGCCCGCCAAAAAGACCACGATGCCCATGATCAGCGTCTGCTGCACCACATCCGAGCCAATGTTGGCACCCAGCACGATCGAGGAACCTACCTTATAGTCCAGGGTCTTGTCCAGGATACCGAACGAGGCGGTCAAGTGGGCGCTGATCTCGGGAATGCTGGTTGCCAGCGACACCACGGTCATGCCCACAAAAGTGGTCGAGAGATTAAAGTAGTTGGCCAGCCCGACCAGCCTGTCGACGGCCCTGTCGGCGCTGACAACCAGCACCACCAAGCCAACTACGCCGATGAGTATGCTCAGCGGAAGGCTTGCCGACTCAACAAGTACACTCATAGTCGCACCATCGTTTCCAGAATACGATGCCGGGCACACTGCGGGTTCAGAGGCTGGCTCGTCGCCCTACAGTGTGTCCCGGCATCTTTGCCTAGGGGATCTAGACACGGGTGATATCGAATTGTCGTCGCTGCGTCACGGCTAGATCCGTGCTAGGACGTCTCCACAAACTCGGGGTATGAAGGCGCGCCGTGGTACGCAGCATCGATGCCGCCCACGCTCTGCTCCACCTCGGGCTTGACGCGCAGACCGTTGACCTTTTTGATGATCACAAAGGTGAGCAGCGCCAGCGGGAACACGAATGCCGTCGCTGACAGCACGCCGAGCGCCTGCACCCCGAGCTGAGCAAAGCCGCCACCATAGAACAGGCCCGCCTCGGTGTGAAAGAGACCCACCGCCAGCGTACCCATTGCGCCATTAAGACCGTGAACCGGAAAGGCGCCCACAGGATCGTCGATCTTGATCTTGTCCATCAACTTGACGCCGTAGAACACGATCACACCAGAGAGAATGCCCAGAATTAGCGAGGCGTTCGGGGTGACAAAGGCGCAGGGCGCCGTGATGATCACCAGGCCGGCCAAGCTGCCGTTGAACGCCATGCCCACGTCCCACTTTTTCGTGTACAAGTATGAGAGCAGGATGGCCGTGATGGCGCCGGTGGTGGCGGCAAAGTCGGTGTTCAGCACGATCAGGGCGATCGCGTCGGCATCCATCGCGCCCAGCGTCGAGCCGGGGTTGAATCCGAACCAACCCAACCAGAGCACAAAGGTTCCGATGGCGGCCAGCGGGATGTTGTGTCCCTCGATCATCTCGCCCCAGACCTTGTCCTTGCGCTTGCCCAGCATAATGCTACCGGCCAAACCGACCAGGGCGCCAACCAGGTGGACGACCGTCGAACCGGCAAAGTCGAGCATGCCCAGCCCGGCCAACCAGCCGTCGCCGCCCCAGATCCAGTGGCCAACCACCGGGTAGAGGAACGCGCCGACGACCAGACTGTACATCAGGTCAGCCACAAAGTCGGTGCGCTCGGCCATCAGTCCAGAGGCGATAGTTGAAGCGGCCGCCGAAAAGGCAAACTGGAAGAAAAAGAACGCATACGGGGGCAAACCGTTTAGTTCCGCGGGGAGCCCCTTTAGGAAGAACCACTCTCCGCCCATGAACCCGCTGCCGGCGCCAAACATGATGCCAAAGCCGACGGCCCAAAAGCCGATCGTGGTCATGGTCGTGTCCAAAAAGTTCTCAGCCATGATGTTGGTGACGTTCTTGGAGCGCACAAACCCGGCCTCCAGAAAGCCGAAACCGCACTGCATAAAGAACACCAGGAACCCGGCGATCAGTACCCACATGGTGTTGATCGACTTGGCCAGCTCGAGGGCGGTGTACTCACCCTCGGCCAAGGCCGCCAAGGGGCTGATGGCCGCGATGGCCATCGATATCAGTAGCGTACGAATCAACCAGCGCTTTAATCTCTTTGACATGATAATCGCTCCTGCTAGTGTTGAGCCAACTACAATACGACCTGCGGGGACGCTCTCCCCGGCTACCTGTGATCGCTCACTGCGACCTGTCTAGATTGTTGATGCATTGGCCCTCCCTTCACAGGATGAGGCGATGCCGGCTGGACTGCCGTGGCGCAGCGTTCCGACACAGCGGAACGGCAGTCCAGGGCGTAACCAGCATCACCCAACCAACGCCTCTGTTGGCTCAACGCTCGACAACGAGCGCGGTCTTGTCGGGTTCCATTCTAAAGGTTGCGGCAGATCAGCACATTGGGCAGCCTGGCTACAAGGCCTCGGCCTTGACTTGTGCAATCCGCCCAAAGGGCAGGTCCCCGGCACCAAGACGCGTCGGTCCCAGCCTCCCGGAGGTCCCTCCGACTTGCTCCCCTCCGTGCCTAGTCTTTGGCTCGCAGTGCGCTGGTTGCGCAACCCTGGCCGCTCTCCCGCGTAAAAGGTGCATACGACAACATATCCGTCACCATCTGAGCACTCTGGGGAGACAGCACCATGCCGGGAGACACCCACAAACTGGCCGAATCGGCCACCCGCTCCGAAAAGCTCTTGCGCGGCAAGAGTCCTGCCGTTGTCATCGGCGCCGTGATGATCATCATGGGCCTACTGCTCTTTGTCGGTCAGCTTTTTGGCTGGTCGCTGTCGGGCCTGCTCTGGCCGCTGTGGATCATCGTGCCGGGCGCCGCAGTGCTACTCTTTGGCTTGACCGCCAAGGGCGACGCGGGCGAACCGCTCTGCATCGTCGGCAGCATCATCACCACCGTCGGTCTCGTGCTCGTTGCTCAGAACCTGACCGGCCTCTGGGCCAGTTGGTCCTATGCCTGGGCGCTGGTGGGGCCGACGGCCTCTGGTGTGGGCGTCTGGCTCAACGGCGTGCTCAAAAACCACCCCGACAAGACCAAAGAGGGGGGCGAACTGATCCGAGTCGGACTGACTCTCTTTGTGGTCGCGTTTGTGTTCTTTGAGCTGGTCTTGGGCATCAGCGGCTTTGGCCTGGGGCGCATGGCGCTACCGGTGGCCCTGATCGTGCTGGGGCTGTTCTTTTTGGCGCGCACCCTCCTGGGTGGCCGCACCGAGGAAAAGTAGCCAAACTTGCCGAGCGGCAGCGTCGCCGCGCGCAAAAGGAGAGAGAGATGACCCAAGAAAACCAACCGGGCCCCCAGTGGGACGACCGTCCACCCAGGCAACAGCGCTCCCTGTTCTGGCCGGTGCTCTTGATCGGCGTCGGTATCGCCCTGTTACTCAGCCAACTCGGCGTGATCGCCGCCATCAGTTGGGGCCTGCTGCTCCGATTCTGGCCGGTGCTCCTGATCGTCGCTGGACTGGACCCGCTTCTCGGCCGCCGCGCCCCGATCCTGGGCACGCTGCTCGGCATCCTGGTACTGGCCCTGGTTCTGGGGCTGTTGGCCCTTGGCCCGGCCGCTGGCTGGCTCAACCTGCAGCGTAGTGACTGGGACCTGCCCAGCATCAATGTGCTCACCGAGGTGCGCCACAGCCGCCTGGAGGAGCCGATCGACGGCGCCCGCGATGCGCGCGTGACTCTCGATTTGGGTTCGTTCCGCACGGAGGTGGATGCCACGTCGGACGATGACCTCCTGCTGGAGGCCGAGATCGATCACCTCGGTCAGATGCGCTTTGACGTCAGCGGCAAGGCCACGCGAACGATCCTTCTCGACGAGGTCAGCACCGGGATCAACTGGAGCAGTGTGACCGGCGATCATCGCTGGGAGATTGGTCTGTCGCCCGAGGTGCCGATGGAACTGACCATCGACGCTGGATCCGGCCCCGTCGAGCTGGACCTCGAGCGCCTCAACCTGACCGAGTTTGCGCTGGACGGCGGCTCGGGTCCCATCGCGGCCTCGCTTCCCTTTGGCGACTATGAGGTCTCTGCGGACCTCGGCTCGGGACCCACCTCCGTCGACCTGCCGGAGGGCTCGGATGTCGTCATGCGGCTCGAGACCGGCTCGGGTACGGTCGACTTGCGGGTCGGCGATGCCGCCGATCTCAACCTGACCGCGGTCGACCTGGGCAGCGGCTCGTTCACGGTCCGCATCCCCGAGGATAGCGGGGTGCGCCTGCGCGTACGCGACGACGGCTCTGGCGCCGTCAGCGTTCCCTCCGAGATGGACAAGGTCAAAGGCTCCGCCAACAGCAAAGAGGGCACCTGGGAGACTGACCGCTTTGACCGCGCCGACCACCAGGTTATCATCGATGTCTATGACATGGGCTCGGGTTCGCTCCGCGTCCAGTTTGACTAGTTAGCGCCTGCCAGCGCGAGAGGAGTGTCATGTCGCAAGAGAAACCGGAAAAGAAGCAGATCGGAGACGTCCGCGCGGGCGCGGCGCTCATCTTGATCGGATTGCTGCTCGTGCTGCAGCGCATCGGCTGGATCTCGCTGACCAACTGGTGGGCGCTGTTCATCCTCATCCCCACCGCCAGCGCCCTCTGGGGCGGAATGGCCCTGTGGCGCAAGAACGGTCGCTTTGACGCCGCCGTCTGGTCTACCTTTCAAGGCGGCCTGTTCCCCCTGCTGGTGGCTATCATGTTCCTGTTCGATCTAAGTTGGGAGCGCTACTGGCCCCTGCTCGTGCTGTTGGCCGGATTCTCCTTCCTGACCAATGGTCTGATGCAACTCGTCTCACCCGGCGAGAATCCTGACCGCGTCTGGCGCCGCTATCGCGCCTGGCAAGTCTTTGTGGGGATCGGGGCCCTCATCCTGGGGTTCGGGTTCCTGGGGCAGACGACCGGCCTGTTCGATCCCGCCTCCTTTGGCCAGCGCTGGTGGGCCTGGTGCATGCTCATCCCGGCTCTCGGTGGTGTGGTCACGGCGCTGCGCTTGAGCCTGGCCGGTCGCCTCGGCGCCGAGACCTGGATCAACCTGGCGGCTGCCGCGGTCATCGCCATCCCAGGCGTAGTGGCCATCGCCGGTATCTCCTGGAATCTCATCGTCCCGCTGATGATCATCGCTATGGGTGTGGTGCTGCTGCTCTGGTACGCCGTCGGACGACGCGAGTCGGACTAGCCGCACGCTACGGCGTGACGCCGGGCACGGGGCCCCACCCCCGTGCCCGGCTTGTGTTTGGCCGCTTCTTGGCCAAATCGGCCCGCATCGGCTAGAATGAGCGACCGTGCGTGATCCGATTCCGCCCACATCGAGGTGCCATGGCGGCGCTGTCCTTTGTCCGCATCGCTTTCCGACGTCTCAAGAGTCGCTGGGGTCTGACCCTCCTTCTGACCTTTAGCATTGCCTGCGCTATTGGACTGCTTTCCTGCATCCCCATCTTTTCCGGCGCCGTCAGCCTGCGCATCATCCAGCAAGAGCTGCAACAGCGTGCCGGTCGCAAGAGCCAGCCGCTCATGTCGCTGCGCATCTATGCCATGGGGAGCCGCTCTCGCCCCATTTCGCTGGACGACGCCGATGGATATGGCCTCTGGCTGCGCGATCTGGCCTCGCGTGAACTGGGTCTACCGGTGGGCTCGGTGCAGCAACGCGTCGAGAGCCCCAGCTATCGCCTGCTCCCCGCCTCGGACAACAGCCGCTACACCAAGGCGCTCGATAGCGTCATGGTCGTGCAGGTCGACGATCTTGCCGCTCATGTCGCCATCGAAGGGCAGCCCCTGGTCGAACCCGATCCGTCGGCGGTCATGGACGTCTGGCTCGAGAGGGCCTATGCCGACGGGCTGGCGCTACAACTCGGCGAAGCGTTTGTCCTCGAGCGCTCAGCCACCCGTGACTTGGACGATCTTGTGGTGCGCATTGCCGGATTCTGGACCGCCACCGATTCGGATGACCATTGGTGGTATCAGCTGCCAGAGGCCCAGTTCCGCCATGCCCTGGTCACCACCCGCGACCAGTACGAGCGGCATATCTATCCCCGCCTGTCCCAAAAGGCCGCCTTTTGCGGCTGGTATTTGGTCTGCCCTGATCGCCGCGTCAACCTCGGTCGCGCAGAGCAGTATGTCGAGGCCCTCGAGCGGATCGACCGCCTGGTTGAGGAACGCCTCCCGGATGGCGCGATGGACAATACCCCCGTCGAGGAGCTGGTCAAGGGCCAGGAGCGCAAGGTCGCCCTCACCCTGGTGCTGCTGGGGTTCAGCGTGCCGGTGATCGTCATCATGATCTATTTCATCGGCGTACTCTCATCGCTGATGGTCCGTTTCCAGCAGCTCGAGATCGCCGTCTTTGCCAGTCGGGGCTCCAGTCGCGGACAGATCGTCTTGTTGACGCTCGTCGAGACACTGGTGATTCTGGCGGTCGCTACACCGGCGGGGGTCTGGCTGGGGATGCAATTGGCGCGGCTTTTGGGCCATGCGCGCGGCTTTTTCCGCTTTGTGCCCGGCGAGCCGCTGCCCGTCCTGCTGACCTCCCTCGACTGGCGCTTGGTGGCTGCCGCCGTTCTGGTGATGTTGGCCTCCCGCCTGATACCGGCCTGGCGTGCCGCCGGTACCTCGGTCGTGCAGCAAGAGCAATCGCGCGCCCGCCGTCGGCTCGTCCTGGGCGCCACCCGTCTCTTTGGCATGGCCGCACTGGCCGGCGCGACCTACTATGCCTACCAGCAACTGGCCAAGGTCGGCACCCTCGGCTTGGTGAGTTGGGAGCCGGGCGATCCGCAGCACGACCCCCTCTTGCTGCTGGCGCCGTCGTTGTTCCTGTTGACCGCGCCGTTGATCGCCAGCGAGCTGTTTGTCTGGCTGGCCTGGCCGCTCTCCTGGGTCGGACGACTGTTTCGCTCTTTGGCCGCCTATCTGGGCCTGAATGACCTCGGTCGCGAGGGCGGAGCCTATCGTACTCCCATCTATATGCTGGTCCTCTGCCTCAGCCTGGGCATCTTTTACGCCTCGCTGGCCAAGAGCGCCGACCAGTGGCTGATCGATCGGCGCGCCTATCAGGTGGGCAGCGACCTGACCTTTACCACCGAGATCGACTCAGACCTCGAGTCGTATGGGCTCACTTCTGCCGAGGTGATCGAGGTGCTGGGCAGCCCCTCGAACCTGCCCATCGAGGCCTATGAAGCCGTCGAGGGGGTCGCGCAGGCCATGCCGCTCGGCGAGTATCGCTTGTCCTATCGCTCGGGCCGTTATCACCGCTATGTGCAACTGCTGGCCATCGACCGCATCCGCTTTCCGTCCATCGCCCATTTCCGTCGCGACTATGCCAAGGCGCCTCTGGGCGAGCTGATGAACGCCCTGGGCTCCGCCGACAACGGCGTGCTGCTGCCGCAAACCATGCTCGACGATCTCGAGCTACAGATCGGGGACACGATCAAAGCCGACCTGCGCCTGGAGGACGACAGCTCGCACGCGCTAGCGTTCCAGATCGTGGGCGCCATCGACTATTTTCCGACCTGGACCGACCGCGAGGAAGAACCGGTCTGGGTCTGCAACCTGGACCATATCAGCCTCGAGACCTCCAACATGCTGCCCTATGGCATCTGGATGCGTCTGGAAGAGGGCACCATCGCCCACGACGTGCTGCAGACCGTGCGCGACAGCTTTCAATTAAAGACCGGCATGGTCGGAGATCTGCTCGGCACCGTCGGCGACGACCAGATCAAGCTCGAGCGGGTGGGCATCTTTGGCATGCTCTCGGTCTGTTTCTTTGCGGGGGCGCTCATGTCGGGGCTGGGCCTGCTGGTGCAAAGCACCGCCACCATGCGCGGGCGCTCGCTGCGCTTTGCCATCCTGCAAGCCCTGGGGATGGCGCGCAGCACGCTGGTGGGGACGTTGTTCGTCGAGTATCTGGCGGTTCTGGGCTATGCCATTCTCGGGGGAACCGGCCTGGGGATCCTAACGGCGCAGCTCTATGGGCCTTTTTTCCAGCTCACCGACGAAAAGGCCATCCCCATCCCGCCCTATCTGCCGCTCGTCGATCAGGAGCGGGCCATGCTGTTGGCTGCCATCATGGCCTTCACGCTCATCATCATCGAGACCGCCCTGGTCATCACTCTGCTGCGCACCAAGGTATTCGAATCGCTGCGCCTGGGGATGAAAGAGTAGCAAAAGGTCCCCGGCACCTCCAAGGTGCCGGGGACCTTTTGCCGTATCCCCTGCGTTGGGCCGCTCCTCGCCCCTACCGCCTCAGAATCAGCGGCAGTAGCACGGTCACCGGCATTTCGGGGGCGCTGCCCAGCGTATAGGTCACCACCAGGCGTGGCCGTTGCGCCGGGACGGTCCAGTTGCCGCTGCGGAAATAGTGATAGGTCGTCCGGCCGCTGTTGGGCGTCAGAGCCATCCCATAGTTGGGCACGTCGTTCTCCACCCAGTCGCGAACTGCGCCGGTCGCATCGATCGATACCAGCCCCGTCGTGACCGATTGGTCGATCCACGTCCGTCCGACCACCCCAACATAGGGATCACCATAGTCGCTGGATAGGTCGATCTCTCCGCCCGCCCGCGACCAGGCCTCATAGGTCGTGGCGTTGTTCCAGGTGGCGCCGTCGGGGACATAGCCCGCACCGGGCCAAAAGTTCTCGCCTGTGCCCTCCACCCAGTCGCGCGTTAGGCGGTACAGCATCACGAGCTGGTCGTTCTCGGCGTCGCCGTCATAGCGCCAGAGCTGCAGCGTGGCCCCCTC
>Ga0180430_10003172_pt1 | contig 14293 bp, 7 predicted proteins | sample SS_ome_9_FD_132999 | JGI IMG/M metagenome (GOLD analysis project Ga0180430, IMG submission 132999) | Hypersaline lake sediment archaeal communities from the Salton Sea, California, USA - SS_1_S_2 metaG | ecosystem: Environmental > Aquatic > Non-marine Saline and Alkaline > Hypersaline > Sediment... | reverse complement strand
CTTCATGAAATATCCGGATTATTTTGATGACGAGACGCATGAATTCATGCGCACCGGCCAGCACCCGGCACTGACATTCCCGGGTTTACAGTATACGCGCGCTGTGGCGGAATCAAAAGCGATCAATGAGCGTGATGATCCGATGGTCATCATCTCCGCATCCGGCATGGCGGAGGCAGGGCGTATCTTGCATCACCTGATTCATAACATTGGCGATGCGCGCAACACAATCTGCATTGTTTCGTGGCAGGCGCCGCACACGCTTGGCCGCAGGCTGGCTGAACGGCAGCCGCGTGTGCGTATCTTTGGAGAAGAAGTGGATGTGAGAGCGGAGATTGCCACCATCGGCGGTCTTTCCGCGCATGGCGGTCAGGCGATGCTGTTGGATTACGCGCATGCTGCAAACGGAAATGGATTGAAGCAGATTTATCTGGTACATGGGGATGAAAAGCCGGCCCAGATTCTGATGGAAAAGATGCAAGAAGAAGGCATTACGAATGTTCATTTTCCTGACCGTGGAGAAAGTGTAGAAATATAAACCACCGCATTTTTTTCTATACAGGATATGAACATAGGAGATAAAGGGACGGAGTTAAGTAAAGAAGACAGGGTGAGATGGTAGACGGATATCAACAATTTGACATTTTTACAGCCAACCGCAAGTTTATCGCGTTTGATCTGGAGACGGAAGAATTCACAGGTTTTGGCGACCTTGCAAATGTGGGGATTACCTGCGCGGCGGCTGTCAGTGATGATGGCGAATCGCAGCTGTGGTATGGCGGAAAAGACGCAGGGCAATTTAATGAGAAGATGGCGCAAAATGAAGTGATCGAAATAGTCGATTATCTATGGGGGAAGATGAACGATGGATATCAGATCGCGACCTGGAACGGGCTGTCGTTTGACTTTCAGATTGTGTACGGCCAATCTGGGGGTGATGCGCGTGTGAAAGAGATTGCCATGAAGCATGTGGATATGATGTTCCACTTCTTCTGCATCAAGGGGTTTGCTATTTCACTCGAAAAAACCGCGCAGGGAATGGACATCGAAGGGAAACCGGAGGGGATGGATGGAACATTGGCACCCGGAATGTGGAAAGCCGGGCAATATCAGAAAGTGCTGGCGTATGTGGCACAGGACGCGCAGGTAACACGCGAACTGGCACAGCAGTGCGCACGGTTGAAAGAAGTACGCTGGGTCAGCAAACGCGGAATTCCTAATAAGGTTGCGCTGCCAGCCGGGTGGCTGAGCGTGGAAGAAGCACTGGGCCTGCCGGAGCCAGACACATCCTGGATGGATAACCCGTGGGAGCGGACACGCTTCACGCGCTGGATGGTATCCTGATGGGGATGACTCATCATTAAAGAATAAAGGGATTTTATGAATAGTGATGCAATAAAAAGCACCAAAAACACAAAATTCTTTCGATCGCCGCACGGAAAGCGGATTGCGTTATGGTTGGCATATTTCCTATTCTGGGGTGGATCGGCCGCTTTCATGGCATATATATCTTTGTATTACGAAAGCGTGAACCTATCAGGGCGGCAGATCGGGCAGTTATCAAGCATCCCTTTTTTTGTTACTTTGATCAGCAGTGTCGCTTTTGGTTTTATATCGGATACCAGCCGGCGCAATCACCTGCTATTGCGGATTGTGGTGGTGTGTCTAATCGCTGTGCTGCTGGTCTTCCCGCGCGCGCAAACCTTCTGGCTGTTGTTCCCTACTGCACTGATTTATTCCATTTTTCAAGCACCAACCAATCCAATCCTGGATGACGTCACCCTGAACACGCTCGAACAGCCGGAGAATTACGGCAAGGTGCGCCTGGGCGGGTCAATCGGATGGGGGCTGGTGGTGTTGCTGACAGGAATGTTGATTGATAACCTTGGATTTGGAATACCGGTTATTTTTTACATCAATATTGCCTTTCTGCTGCTATTTTTCCTGGCCATCAGCCTGATTCCATCCCCAAAGAAACCAGCCACAACAAGTGAGGAGAAGCCGACGCTGAAGACATTGGGCAAAATGGTCACCAACCCGGGAGTGTTTTTGTTGTTTGTGGTGATCATCATCTGGGGTATGGGCGAAGCCAGCATCAGTAATTTTCTATTCCTGCATATCAAACACCTGGGCGGCAGCTCCACCCTGATGGGCACCGCGCTGTCGATCTCGCTGGTGGGCGAAATCCTGACATTCAACTTTGCCCACCATATCCAGAAGAAAGTGGGCGAGTTTCGGATGGTGCTGATTGCTTTTGTCGTTCTGATCATCTGGTTGAGCGGGCTGGCGCTGATCAAAGACCCGAATCTGATACCTGCGTTCCAAATCTTTGGCGGGGCGGGGTTCGCATTGATGCAATCCGGGAGCGTTGCCTACATCAACCGTAAAGCGCCGCCTGAACTGGGAACAACCGCACAGGCATTACGGGGTGGGTTGTATGCCGGGCTGGGGAATGGGGTTGGCACGATCATCAGCGGCGCGCTGTATGAATTTTATGGTTCTTCAATGATGTACCGCATCATGGCTATTGTGCAGGTGTGCGGGCTAGCCTTCGGAATCTTTGTTTACCTGCGTGACCGGCGCAACCGCGCCCGCAAATCAGGCATATAAAGAAAAACCGGGAGCGTTTGCTCCCGGTGGTGCCAGTTTTTGATCTGGCTGGCCTTTGGCGGCTGCAACCTTTTATATCCAGCAAGGTGGCAAAGCTGCCGCGCGCGCTGCCCTATGCTGAATGTTGTGTGAATCCCATCCGCATTATTCTTCGGATGGCGGTTGTAACCCTAAAAGACTCATGGCCAGGCAAATAATACTGACACATGCTACGGTAATTCGTGCGATGACAGCCATGGTTCACCTCTTCTTCTCCAACCACAGCGGGCCGTTTTCATCAGCCGGCGCAGCAACCCGTGCGGGTGGTTAAATGGCGGCTGGTCACCAGCCGCCGGTATGATAATGTGCGATGAATGCAACATGCTTAACTTAACGCAAAAACGGAAAAAAAGTTCCGCTTTACGGTGGCCAAATTACGAAAAGAGGTTTATTTCCACACTCCCGCAATGGGCGTGCCGCAGCGCGGGCAGGTGCCCTGGGGTGTGATGGCGTTGTTCTTGACTGTGTAACCGTACCGTTCGATCAGCAATGTCTGGCAGGAGGGACAATAGGTGTTTTCCAGCGAACCAACCTGCCCGGGTAAGTTGCCGGCGTAGACGTAGCGCAACCCCGCTTCCTGGCCGATCTCAGCCGCGCGCTGGATGCTTTCAGCCGGGGTGCGCCCGCTGCCGGTGTGTTTATAAGTCGGGTAGTAAGAGGTGACATGCCAGGGTATATCTGAGGAAACCGTATTGATGAAGCGTGCGCTTTCCCAAAGCTCCTCATTGCTGTCGTTGAATTCTGGGATGACGAGCGTGACTACCTCGACCCACATCCCGCGTGTGTGTGCGCCGCGGATGGTCTCCTGCACCGCTTCCAGGCGCCCGCCTAGCGTGCGGTAATGATCATCACTGAAGCATTTTAGATCGATCTTGAAGCCGTCCAGGTAAGGGCTGAGGGCATCGAGGGCTTCCGGTGTGGCGAAACCGTTAGAGACATAGACACATTTGAGATTGTTTTTTTTCGCTTCTTTAAAAATCTCTATTGCCCATTCGGTTGTGATGAGCGGTTCATTGTAGGATGATGCGATGATTTTCGCGTCCTGACGCAGGCCATACTCAACCAGCTCTTTTGCGCTGATATCCTGAATATAGCGGCTGCTGCCATTAGCGGCAGGATCGCGTAGGGCTTGTGAACTGACCCAGTTCTGGCAGAAATCACAATGGAAGTTGCAGCCGAGCATGCCAAAAGTGAGCGCGTTCTGGCTGGGCAGGAAATGCATGAAAGGTTTCTTTTCAATCGGGTCGACGTTGGCGGCTGCGACATAACCCCATGGAACAAAGAACTCCCCATCCTGATTAAAGCGCATCTGGCACAGGCCGCGTTTTCCGGGCTGGATGCGGCAGCGGTGGGCGCAAGCCAGGCACTGAACTGCATCGCCATCCTTTTTTAAAAGGGTTCCCGAGCGTGTGCGCGCGTCGAGGATGTCCGCTAATTGTTTCATACTTCCATTATAGCAAGCAGCAAAACAAGCAGGCAGTATAATCAATTTGAAATTGCAACCAACGGAGAAAGAAGCTATGCCAGAACGAATGCCTATTCTAATTGGGGATGAAACGATCCCTGCTTTTCTTGATTTCTGCCGGGAAAAAAATCACCAGAAATTGCTGATCGTTGCGGATGAAAATACCTATTCTGTGCTGGGTAAGCAGGTGGCGGATGCAGCCAAGGGGGCCGGGCTGGATGCCATTGTTTGTATGCTGGACCCTGAGGGATTGCATACGGATGGGGTATCAATTTTGCGTGTATTGAACGCGTATGACGCACAACCGCGCTTATTCGTGGGAATTGGATCAGGAACAATCACTGACATCACCCGATTTACAAGCCACCGCACACAAAACCCATTTGTTTCTTTTCCCACTGCTGCTTCTGTGGATGCATACACTTCAAAGAATGCACCAGTGACGATCGGCAACCTGAAAGGGTCAATCTATTGCCAGGCACCAATAGCGATTTTCACGAATCTGAAGACGATTGTGGAATCACCAATGTTTCTGACCGCGTCCGGCTTTGGCGATCTAGTCAGTAAAACGACCGCGTCCACCGATTGGAAAATCACGCATCTGGTATGGGGCGCAGAATTTGATGAAGCCATCTATGCCAGTGCGCTGCATGCCGGGCGGAGTGTAATCGCAGTGGTGGATGGCATTCGCAAGGCGGATGCGGAGGCGATGGATGTGATGATGCGGGGTCAGTTTGAGAGTGGGTTTTGCATGGCGGATTTTGAAAACAGCGCACCAGCCTCCGGAGCAGAACACCATATCGCGCATGTGTGGGAAATGATATATCACTGGGAACACAAGGAAGGGTTGTTCCATGGACACGCGGTTGGCGTGGCGGCGATCATGTCCGCACAATGGTATCAGCAGCTGAAAGCGTTATCCCGGACGCAAGCCGCTGCGCTGCTGGAAAAGACAGCCATTCCAGCGCGCGCGGAGCAAGCCCGATCCCTGCGCCAGGCACTGCCGCAGATCGCGGATGAGATGATCGCCAGCGACCCGATCTATATGCAGCTGGCAGAGGCAGAGAAGTGGGCCGAGACCAGGAAGCGTATGATTGACCATTGGGATGTGATCCAGGCGGCGGCGCAGAATGTGCCTGATCCAGACGCACTGCGTGGTTGGATCCGGTCCCTGGGTGGCCCGGTTACACCGGAAGAGCTGGGAGTGAGCGCGGAGCAGATTACGCTGGCAAAAGAATTCGGACACTATCAGCGAGAGCGGTTCTCGATCAACATCATTCGAAAATTATTTGGGTGGGATTGACCTTTTAAATAATGGAGTTTTAGCTATAATCTAGGCATGGAATTCCATATCGCCCGCAAAGCCAGAAAGAAATATGATTTTGAGGATTCCCTTTTTTCTTTTAATGGGGAAGCAATCTTTGCCAATTTCCACGCCGCGCGTCTGTTCACGCAAAAACTGAACGCGAGCAAGGACCTGGTCGCGCACCCGGCCACTGCCGCCAAAGCTGGGGATGTGAACGCGATGGGGCTGATCGACGAGATCCTGCACCATGTGATCGCACTTTACCGCGCGCAGGAATTGCCCTCCCTGTATCACAATCTGGAAGATGCGCTGCTTGCAGAGATGGGTAAACGCAAGCTGGATAAGGTGATCCGCAGCTTTGTGCATGACTTTCCACCTACCCCGGTTTACCAGGGACAAACAAGTGCCGCGGAATATCTTGCGCAGGAAAGCATCGGCATCTCCAATCGCTCGCGTGTGCTGGAAGAGATATTGATGTTGTGGCTTGGAAATCAGAACCCGGCCTACCTGCCCTATCTTGAATTATTTGAAGACAGCCGTTTGAGGGAAGAGAGCGCGTATGATGAGATGATGGAGCAGATACGCATCTTTTTTTCGATACAGTCGACTTTTGGCCCGGATAGCCAGAGTCTGGTGGATATGCTGCGCAGCCCGGCTATCGCAGCGCCGTTGTCATTGCGCGGACAGCTGGATTACATTCGCACGCGCTGGGGCGATCTGCTGGGGCATTATCTGCTGAAGCTGCTGGGCAGCCTGAATTTGATCCTGGAAGAGGAACACCCGCATGGCCTGGGTCCGGGACCGGTGCGTATCCCGATCTACACTGGCGATCCCGCCCAGCTGGAAGCGGAACGCTTCAGCCCGGATGCGGAATGGATGCCGCGGCTGGTGTTGATGGCGAAAAATACATATGTCTGGTTGGACCAACTCAGCAAACGTTATGGACGCCTTATCTCAACATTGGACCAGATACCGGATGAAGAACTGGCACGCTTGGCAACATGGGGTTTTACCGGCTTGTGGCTGATCGGGTTGTGGGAGCGCAGCAAGGCATCGGCACGCATCAAACAATTATGCGGCAATCCGGAGGCGATCGCATCTGCCTATTCACTGAAAGAATACCGCATCGCGAATGACCTAGGCGGTGAAGCTGCGCTGGAGAACTTGCGCGCACGCTGTACTGCGCACCATATCCGCCTGGCAAGTGATATGGTCCCAAACCACATGGCGATCGATTCCAATTGGGTGTATGAACACCCGGAATGGTTCATCTCTCTCAACTATCCGCCATTCCCATCGTATACATTCAACGGGCCTAACCTGAGTGAAGATGGGCGCGGCGATATTTTTATAGAAGACCACTATTATGACCGCACAGACGCTGCTGTGGTTTTTAAATACCATGGCCGCGGCAAACATCAGGACTATTACATCTATCATGGCAATGACGGTACAACCATGCCCTGGAATGATACCGCCCAGCTGAACTACCTTGATCCGAATGTACGCGAGGCAGTGATCCAAACCATCCTGGATGTGGCCCGCCGCTTTCCTGTGATCCGTTTTGACGCGGCCATGACGCTTGCCAAGCGCCATTACCAGCGTCTCTGGTACCCGCTGCCGGGTGGTGGATGTGATATTCCTTCGCGCAGCGACCACGGTATGCCGCAGGAAGTGTTTGACCAATACATCCCGGAGGAATTCTGGCGTGAGGTGGTGGATCGGGTGGCAGCTGAAGCGCCGGACACGCTGCTGCTGGCGGAGGCGTTCTGGTTGATGGAGGGATACTTTGTGCGAACACTCGGTATGCACCGCGTGTATAACTCGGCCTTTATGAATCTGCTGCGCGATGAGGATAATGCCAAGTACCGCCAGGTGATGAAGAATACGCTCGAATTTGACCCAGAGATATTAAAACGCTATGTCAATTTTATGAACAATCCGGATGAGGAGACAGCCGCTAACCAATTCGGTAAAGAAAATAAATATTTCGGCATCTGCACGCTGATGGCGACCATGCCGGGCATGCCGATGTTCGGGCATGGGCAGGTGGAAGGCCTGATGGAAAAATACGGGATGGAATATAAACGCGCGTACTGGGATGAACAGCCTGACCAGCAGCTGATCGACCAGCATATCTGGCGTATTTTCCCGCTGTTGAAAAAACGTTATTTATTCGCGAATGTGGATCAGTTCTATCTATATGATTTCTACGATCAGTCCGGCGCTGTGGATGAGAATGTGTTTGCTTATTCAAATATATTCGGCGGCGAACGGTCGCTGGTGGTTTACTATAACCGCTTTGGCGATACTGCCGGATGGGTGCGGACAAGCGCGGCTTTCATGGATAAAAAGGTCGGTGCGCTGCGCCAGGTGGATTTGCAGACCGGTCTGGACCTGCCGGATGATCAGCGTTCTTATGTCATCTTCCGTGACCAGTTGAACGGGCTGGAATATATCCGTAACTGCGCGGAGATCAAAGAAAAGGGTTTATTCATCCAGCTGGATGCATACCGCGCACATGTGTTCCTGGGATTTCAGGTGGTGCGCGATGATGCGCATCACCATTGGCAGAATGTGCATGACCATTTACGCGGGCGCGGGACGAGTGATATTCACATGCTGCAATGGGAACTGCCGCTGCAGCCGGTGCTGAAACCCCTGCGGGAGATTGCAAATAGCGGTAATTTTCATTACCTGCTTGAGCAAAAATCACACGTGTTTAGCGGGCAGATTTCAGACGCGGTTGTGAACGAGGGGGAACATAAGCTGCGCAACCTGATCCACGGCGCTGAAGTGATATTGCAAAGAGAACCCCAAAGCGATGCGGCGTGTGACACATTCCGGCGCAAGCTGAGCGTGTTATATCAATTTGAGTGGTTGGATCACCTGCGGAAAGATTTGCATTCAACGCATCTAACGCAATTGGCAAAATGGCTACGCGGACATCGTGAAAATGATCTATGGCTGGTGCAGGTATGCTGGATCTATCTGGACTGCCTGCGCAGCGCGCTGGAGATGGAAGCAGATGAATTTTTACAATTAGTACAGGAATGGCGGCTGTTCACCGTGATCGAAAGCGCGCTGGATGAAAGCGGCATGTTGCTCGGATCTGCGCAGGACGTTACGCGCGCGATCATCACCTTGTTCCATCTGGATGGATGGCACCTGCGCATGGATGAAAACACGATCCTCCCCTGGCTGCGCTCATGGACGGATCACGCATTTAACCGCAATTTCCTGGCTGTCCATGAACAGGGCGGGGTAACCTGGTTCCGGCAGGAGAATATGGAGCAACTGCTAGCCTTGATGGCATTCAGCGCTGTATCCGCTATCCTGCAAGTCTACAACCCCGGAACGAAACGCGCGCATGCGCGGCTGAAAAAAACAGCTGGGATCATCATGCTTTTAGCGCAGCGTGTGGAAGACAGTGGTTATGATCTAGGCCAATTTTTAGCCAGCGCCGATTAAACAGAATCCTGGCGGAAAAGAGTCTCAAATTTCTTCAGGAACCCCAGGAACATGATGTCTGCGGTGAGACTGGATACTTCGCTGCGCGCCCGCGCGGCGATGTCGATCAATTCCTGTGATGGGTCAATGCCGGTGGCGCGTTCGACCAGACCGGCTGTGTGTGCGGCATATTTTAGGGCATTGAGTGGTTCAATCCGGTCAAGATCATAAAAAAACCAGGCGTCGGAAGAAAACATGCGCAGCCGTTCATATTGCGCTTCCAGCAACAATTTTACAATCGCGGTCTGTCCGGGTGCCAGCTCGCGCGCAGCGTGCTGTGCGATCAGGCCATCAACACTGATGTCCCCCAGTAGCACATCGATGTAATCATCACGCAGCGCCCAAACGTCCCGTACCCAGCCCGAGAGATGAGACGCGTAAATTGTATCAATCACGATAGCCATCTGATCCAGAAATTCCCGCAGCGGTTTTTTCCAGGTAGCGTTAGGTGCATCTCCACACACATTGCGCCAGCGCTCGATGCCGTGGTGGCAGCTCCAGGACGTGTTCTCCAGAATTTCTGTTGTTTGGCTTGCAGGTTGTTCACGCAGCCAAAGGGCGGGAAAGGTGTGGATGATGCCGGCTTTTTCCACGGCACCGTCCAGCAGGTAACTCAGAAAGCGGTCTCGATGGGGCTGGTGGTGGCCATACAACTCGCCATCCGACGCAGCCAGGAGGAGCGTGTTGCCAGTCCCCTCTATGGATTTTGATTGGGGAATGAGCCAATTTTTGACAAAGTTATCAGCGTTCTCACTGGCAGTGGGGTTAAAGCTGATCTCGCCGGACAAGAACCCGTTATAAAAGAAAGCATTGATGTTATCGCCATCAGCAAGCGCAATGCGATATGGACGGGACTTATCCAGGTTGGGATCTTTGGCCTGCCAGGGGGCGAGGATCGTAAAGGTAATGCCGTGCCTGGCTAAATCAGATAAGGAAGGGAGGTCGACTGCGGTTTCCGGCAGCCACATGCCCTGCGGGGCATGACCAAAGCGCTTCTTATATTCACGGATGCCCCAGCGGATCATGGTGTCGCGGTCACGCGAGTTGGCAAGCGGCATGATCAAATGGAAATAGGGTTGGGCAATAGCATTGCTAAAGCCGGTGCGCTGCATGACCATTTGTTCCTGATCAGCGATATCCGCGATGGTCTCAGGGTGATATTTTTCCATCCAGGCGAAAAGGGTTGGCCCGATATTGAAGCTCATCTTCTGAAAATTGCCGGCACGGACATTGGGCAGATAACATTCATGGTATATGCGTTCCGTCCAATTGCCGTGCGGTCCTGCACCAAATTCTTGCGGGATGACCCCGGTGAAAGCGTCTTCACGCGGGGGCTGGTAAAAATGTCCGTGCACACAAAAATGTGTTGTTGCCATCAATAATTAAAAAATCCTTTAAATGTTATTTTTAAACCAGCTGATTGTATCGTAAAAAACAGGAATTTCTATCAAGATGGGTGAGAAAAGGCTGACCCATTTGTTCCAACATCTGCTTCAATGATATGCGCCCGTGAGTAAAACCGCTATAATTGGGTGCGCAATGGATAGTAAATCGATTAAAACCTTGGAGTTTCCAAAGATACTGGAACAGCTGGCAGCTTTCACAGCGTTCAGCGCATCGGAGAAACTGGCGCGTTCTTTACGCCCCTCAAATCAACTGCATATTGTGCAGGAGCGGCAGTCGCTGACCACAGAAGCGGCCAGGCTGTTAAGCGAGCAAGCTGATATCAGCATTGGCGGTGCGCGTGATATCCGCCCGCAGGTGAATCTGGCCGCGCGCGGTGGTGTGTTAATGGCGGAAGACCTGATGGAAATCAAGGATACGCTGATCGCCAGCCGGGGCTTATTCCGTTTTTTCAATAAACTAGTTCTGGATGTGCCCGGTCTGAAGGCGATCGGTTTACGATTGCAGCCCCCTGAGGGGCTGATTGAAGCCATCTCACGCGTTCTGGATGAAAAGGGTGAAATCAGGGACGATGCTTCGGAAAAACTATCTACGGTGCGTGGTGAACTGAAGAACGCGAATCACCGTGTGCTGGATAAATTGAATGCTTTCATCAACTCCCCCAGCACAGGGCGTATGCTGCAGGAGGCGATCATCACCAAGCGCGCCGAACGGTATGTTGTGCCATTGAAAGCGGATTATAAAGGACGGATCAAGTGTGTGGTGCAGGACCAATCTGCTTCAGGCGCGACACTGTTTGTGGAGCCGATGGCGGTGGTGGAACTGAATAATGCGCGCATCAGCCTGGCAAAGGAAGAGAAGGATGAGATCCAGCGCATTCTTGCTGCTTTATCGGCGCTTGTTGGGAGCCGTGACGAGGAAGTGCATGCCGTGGTTGCGGATATTGCGGCGCTGGATCTGGCGCTGGCTTGCGCAAAATATGCCTTCTCGCTGGATGCCGTTGAACCGGTACTTTACGCTTTTCCGGAAGAGCGACATGAGGTCCCTGATCCGATCATGCGATTACTGCATGCACGCCATCCATTGCTGGATGAAAGCGAAGTTGTCCCGATCGATATCCTGCTGGAGAAAGGTACCTTTGCCCTGGTGATTACCGGGCCCAATACAGGCGGAAAAACAGTATCTCTGAAGACTGCCGGGCTCCTGGCCCTGATGGCGCAATCCGGCTTGCATATCCCCGCTATGTCAGGGTCACAGCTGTGCGTATTTACCAATGTGTTCGCTGATATCGGCGATGAGCAATCGATCGAGCAATCCTTATCAACATTTTCAGGCCATGTGACCAATATTGTGCGCATATTGAAACGCGCTGGGCGCAGGACGCTGGTACTGCTGGATGAGCTGGGCGCAGGAACCGATCCGCAAGAAGGGTCCGCCCTGGCACGGGCAATTTTGGCATTTATGATGAAGCGTCAGACACCCTGCCTGGTGGCGACGCATTACCCGGAACTGAAAACGTTTGCCCACAGCGCGGATGGCGTGCGAAATGCGAGCGTAGAATTTAACCCAAAATCGCTGCGTCCGACTTACCGCCTGCTGATTGGGATTCCCGGCCGATCCAATGCGCTGGCAATCGCCAAACGGCTTGGAATCTCGGAAGAGATCCTGGATACGGCGCGGGGAATGGTGGATCCGCAGGAAATGCGCGCGGATGGATTGCTGGATGATATTCACCAGCAGCTGGATCTCGCCCGCGAAGAAAGCGCACGGGCGGAAAAGATCCGTGTGGCGCTGGAACAGGAAAAACGGGAATTGCGCCAGCGCTTGGCACAGATTGAGGAAGAACGGGTTCGAGTCCTGGAATCTGCACAGGCGGATGCCGCGCTGGCACTTGAACAGGTGTATGAAGAGATCAATGCAATGAAAGAACAGGCCGGCAAAATCAACCAGCCTGATGTGAAAAAAGACCTGCGTAAAAAAGCTGAGCAGCTGAAAGAAAAGATTCAACAACCCGTTGAAAAAAAGCAGATTGAAAACCAACCGCGCCGACCGCTGCGTAAGGGTGACCGGGTATATCTGCGGCGATTGGATACCACGGGCGTAGTGACAGAGATTGGGGACGATGAGATCGAAGTGCAGATTGGAAAAATGCGTATGCGCACTGACTTGCGGGATGTTGAACGGGCGGATTCTGAAAAACCAGAAAAAGCGAAACTTGTTGTGGAAGAACGAACACCTTCAAGTGATCCGGTATTTTATCCTTCGCCTGGAAATGAATTAAAACTTTTGGGTATGCGGGCAGAAGACGCTCTTCTGGCGCTGGAACGGTACCTTGATTCTGCCCAGGCAGCGGGCCTGCCCTACGTGCGTATTGTGCATGGCAAGGGCAGCGGCGTGCTGCGGCAGGTGGTGCGCGAAAATCTTCCAAAGATGCACGCGGTCAATCACTGGGAAGAAGCGATGCAAAATGAGGGTGGTGAGGGTGTTACAGTTGCTTTTCTTGACCATGATTGATTAAAAAAGGAAAAGATCGATAGTGGCTGACCTGACTCACTATCGATCTTCCTCCACGGTTTCCCTTTGACCGTGCTGCAATGTTCTAAGGATGTTGAATAATGTCTCCGAAGTGTCGATATTATACACGATCATAGATAAATTGCAAGGTTGTCATGACAACATGACGAATTGATTTATACAAATATCAAGCAAAAATCAGTAATATGTCACCGCGTTTTTCAGGATCTGATCTATTGATACGCAAAAGCCAGAAACGCGCCTTCGCTGAAGGCTGTCAGGCTCCCTGTGGTGATATCAAAGCGCAGCAGGCTGGCATCTTCCCAGTTATCTGCGCGCACCTCGATCAGCAAACTCTCGTTATCAAGCCACCCAACCGGCTGCAGCATGGTAACCGATTTTCCGCCGATAACTTGGTTCACAGCGGTGGCTTCCACCACCTGCACCACGCTGCCGGTCTGGATATCGCCAATGCGCACGCGCGGTTGAAAGTCATACGGATCAGAAATCATTGACCCGGTTGCCTCCAGCCAGGCAACGTGGCGGTTATCCGGTGAAAAGACAGCCCAGCCAGCGCCGCGGTCCGTGGCGGGGTCAAGCGGAAATTGCTGTGTCTGTTGGTCAGCCAGTCTGGTGACGGACAGCGCGCCATCACTGGCGCTGCCGGCGTCAACCAAAGCGGCAAAGCCAAGATCAGGGGAAATACCCTGCAGGCTGTGCACATCATTTAGCATCTGTACGTTGTCACCGCTGGTTAGATCAAAGAAGTATAAGCCGCGGTTGATTGGGAAGATCAAGTCTGCGCCGCCAATGCCCCAGGCGGTCTTGACATACCAGACACCCTGCGGTTCTCCAGCCACCGTACCAACGCCAACTGGTTTGAGTGCCCAATAAAAAGGTTCATCGACCAGGTCGAAAAACGCTGGAACTGTGTTGAGGCTGTCAATTTTTCCTGCAAACAGGAAACCGTGCGGGAAAGTGTTCTCATCCAACACAACTTCCGAAAACGCAATCGCTGCCTGGCCAGGCGCACCCACCAGCGCGAGAAATGCATCTGATATTCGTGCGCTAGAGATCTGGCCATCCTTATTAACCATCAAACCCTGGTTAGGCATCCAGCTGCGGTAAACGACGGGCGGAAATGGACCACCTGGGACAAGCGTTCCGGCAATGGCGACATCTTCCGGCCCAATGCTGATGATGCCGGGTGTTTCGATCTCGCTTGCGTTTATCCCATCCGCATCTACAAAGGTCAGGCTATTCTCGCTGGTGGTGCTGACGAGCACGCCATCCGGGATCAGGTCTCCGCTTTTATCCGGCAGGGTTTCTGCAGGCAGCGCGGGATCATCTGCCTGGTCGACATCATCTGCAGCAGGCTCTGCCGGCGCCAGCTCGAAAGAAGCCTGCCCACAGGATGAAAGCAATGCCAGTAAGCAGATAACGAG
>Ga0180430_10003169_pt1 | contig 14316 bp, 8 predicted proteins | sample SS_ome_9_FD_132999 | JGI IMG/M metagenome (GOLD analysis project Ga0180430, IMG submission 132999) | Hypersaline lake sediment archaeal communities from the Salton Sea, California, USA - SS_1_S_2 metaG | ecosystem: Environmental > Aquatic > Non-marine Saline and Alkaline > Hypersaline > Sediment... | reverse complement strand
GGCGGTGTTGGCACCAGCCATGATGATCGTGCCGCCGCTGGCATCGAGGTCGAGCGTGTGGGCAGCGGCGCCGCTGATCGTGCCGCTGAACTCCGCCTGCAATGGCATGGCAAGCGTGTGCGTCCCCACCGTTGTGTAGTGATGCACCGTGTAGCCCGTAGCGGTGCCGGTGCCGCTGGCGACCGCGCCATCCACCGCACTGGCGCCGAGGTAGCGCACGACAACGGTGCCCGAGCCACCCACGCCACCGTTCGCACCGGTACCGTCTCGGTGGCCTGCACCACCGCCGCCGCCACCGAGCCCGTCGGTACCAGCCTCGGCAGTGCCACTGCCGCCATCACCGCCACCGCCGGCACCACCGCGTCGGCCGCCTGATGGCGTTCGGTTGTTTTCCGGCCCGCCGCCACCGCCGCCGCCGTAGTAGACCTCCGCACCCGTGATCGAGCTGGGCAGGCCGTCGCCGCCGTCGCCGGGCCTGTCAGCGGCAAGGCCATCGGTGCCCGGCGCTCCCGCGCCGCCGCCGCCACCGCCGCTGCCACCACCGCCCTTACCGCCCTTGAAGCCCTGGCCCGCAACCGGGTCGCCGCCCGCTCCGTCCCCGCCCTCGCTTGCACCGCCACCGCCCGAGGCTCCATCGCGGCCATCAAGCTTGCCTGTGTCCCCACCGCCACCGCCACCGCCACCCTCGGCGGTGAACTGCGCGAAGGACGAGTCTCCACCATCTCCGCCTTGAGCTGATGCGGCGGTGCCCCCAGCGCCGACAGTGATCTGCGCACTGGCAGCCGTGAAGTTGGTCGTGCCGGTCAGAAAGCCGCCGCCGCCGCCGCCGCCGGCATTGTCGCTCCCGCCACCGCCGCCGCCGCCGACGACCAGGTATTCGACGCTCGTGTCGAAGACCACGCTCACATCGCCGGTGAGCGTGATGTCGTTGGCGATCTCGGAGACGCCGCGACCGACCGTGATGTCGGCATCACCGATCGAGAGCGTGCCGTCGCCCAGGGCATCGTCGTGATAGATACCGAGCGTGCCGCCGCTGACGGTCATGCCGCCGGTGTGGGTGCTGTCCCCCGTGAGGTTGATCGTGCCACGGCTGGAGTCGAGGGCGAGGGCTCCGGCGCCACCGATCGATCCGGTGATCGTGGTCGTGAAGTTTTCGGTGACGTCAAACGAGCCACTGCCCGTGAAGGTGTGCACGGTGAAGACACCCGTGCGTCCCAGGCCGCTGCTGCTGACCGCACCGCCCGTGGCCGTCGCGCCGCCCGCGTAGCGAACGACCACAATGCCCGAGCCACCGTCGCCGCCATTTACCGGAGGATCAGGCGAGACTGAAGAACCTGATGAGTCGCGGCCGCCTCCGCCACTACCAGTATTTGGGTCGCCATGATTAATGGCTGATGGGTTCGCTGCACCGCCGACGGCTTGTCCACCAATGTTATTACTTCCGCCATCAGCACCTGTATCGAAGCGACTACCGCCGCCACCACCTGCAGCATAAATTACTGTAGAGCCGGTTATGCTGCTTGTTTTGCCTGCGCCACCCGGACCACCAGCTGAAGTGTTTGCGTTGCCACCAGCACCACCTGCACCACCGCCGCCCCCAGCGCCCGGGTAAATATCAGCGTCGCCCCCGTTACTGCTGGAGCCTCCCGCATTTCCATAACCGTCAGCACTTTTAACTGCATTGCCACCAGATTTGTCGCGTGCACCACCGCCACCGCTGCCGCCAGCACCACCGACTTCACCCGTACTACCGCCAGCACCACCGCCTTTTGATGTCACGGCGCCAAACTGAGAGTCGCCGCCAGTTCTGCCTGCAACCGTTGACTGCGAAGCATCGCCACCAGCGCCTACGACAATACCGTAAGTGTCGTCAGTCAGCGTGACGTAACCCTCACGGAACTCCCCTGCGCCGCCTCCCCCGGAGGGTGCAGGCCAACTTGTTCGCTGACCACCGGCACCACCGCCACCGACCACGAGGTACTCAACCTCGAGATCCGCAAAGTCGATCGTGGCGCCGCCGGTGCCGACGTCGACATTCGTCGCGAGGGTGGTGCCATGGGCGAGGCTCAGCGTGGTGCCGCCACTGAGGTTGAGCGTGCCTGTGCCCCTCACGAGCCCCGAGCCAGGCCGCAGCACGAGGCCGCCGGTGCCGGAGCGGGTGACGTTGGCGTTGATGACGATGTCGGTCGCCGCCTTGAGCGTGAGGTCGTGGGCCGAACTCGACGTGAGGGCGCTTGCCACCGTGATCGTGCCCGCTTGGCTGCCGGCCGAACTGTTCGTGCCGGTGCTCACTGTCACATGGCTCGTGCCGAGGGCCAATTCGAGCGTGGCGACGTTGATGATGGCGTCGTTGCCGGAGCCGACGTAGCTGCCCGCGGTGCTGTCGTCGATGCCCGCGTCCGCGGCACTCGAGATCGTGATGTTGTAGGGATCGAGCAGCCATTCGCCCGTCTGGCCGAGCGGGGCGAGCGTGCTGACGGTGATGCCCGCCACATCGAGGCCGTAGCCCGAGGTTTCGATGCGGCCACCGTCGCCGCCGGAGAGGCCGCCTTCGGCCCGCAGACTGCCGGCCACGCTCGTGGAGCCGGCGGGGTTGTGGATGTCGCTCCACACGACGATCGTGCCGCCGTCGCCCCCTTGCGTGGCGCTCGCGTCGAGCACCGCCCCGGCCGCCACCGTGGCCGTGACCGCCTGGCGGATCGACTCGTCGCTGTTTTGCCAGCTGCCACCGACGAGGATCTCGCCGCCGCCCGTGGTGCCCGTCGCCGTGAGGCCGGCGGTGCCACTGATCGCGATGTCGTTGCCGAGGATGATGATCGAGCCGCCCATCGCGCCGTCGCCGGCGGTGATGCTGCCGGCCACGCTCACGCTGCTGCTTTCCAGCCGCACGCCGTCGGCTGCCTCAAGGCCCGCCCCTACGGCCAGCGAAATGCCGCCGGTGTGGCTCACATCGCCAAACGCAAGCTCCGAGATGTCCGCCGCACTGAGCCAGTCGAGGGCCCGATCGCTGACCCACAGCGCGTTGGAGGACCCGGCGACCGTGCCGCCGAGCACGATCTCCTGCTCGGGCCGAGAGCTGGTGATGGAGACATCTGGCCCGCCGGCCAGCGCGACATCCGCCGAAACGATGATCGGGCCGCCAAAGTCGAAGCCGGCAGCGGCGAGACTGATCGTATCGCCGCCGAAGGTGACGTCGGCTGCGAAGGTGATGTCGCCGGCAACGCTGAGCGACTCATGGATGATCACGCCCGCCGGAGCCGCCACATCCAGGCTCTCCAGCCCGCTGAGCGAGCCGATGACCACATCGCCAAGCTCATCGCCGGTCGCCTCATCAGCGACCACGACCACATCCCGGCCCTGCAGCATGTCGGCATGGGCTGAGAGATCGAGATCGTCGGTGCCCAGCGTGAAGGTAAGGGGGGCGACAGTGTCGCTTGTCGCTGAATCGGCGTGGTCGAGGTTGGGATCGACCCAGGTTGTCGAGAGGGCCAACCGCACCTCGAGGGGCTCGCCGCCAACAAGACCAGAACCGATATCGGCCGAACGAGATTTTCGACCGCGACGCCGCACAACCGGACGACCTCCGGCAGAACCGGCTTTGCCGCTGCGACGCCACAGAAAGAACGACCACCAACGCCGTCGCTGCGGCGCCGATGCCTCGAGCGAAGAGAGGATTTCAGCAAGCGACGCCGATGCGACGCCGCTGGGCGTGATCGTGCGCGGACCTTCCTTTGCACGGCCACGAATTCGGCGCCACAGCCTCAATGTCAGGCGACGGGCCGAAGAAAAACTCGGCAGTGATCGAAGCATTTTCGAGCAAGGCGGCAGACAGCCGCCGTGATTGGGGCGCAGGTTCTCCGTAACGATGCAAAACTCGTCACGAACCGCGTGCGGCACAGAAGCCGCGCAGCCCCGCCTGTCGAGCGTTCGGTGTGGATTCTAAATCCCGACTGCAAGCGTGTCACGAATCCGGCGCTTGTGGCTGTGACACGCTCCACATCTTCACCCTACCCCGCCGTACGCATTCAGGCACACAAGTGTTTTCCTTATACCCCGTGCGGGGTACAACGTTTGCGATTTTTCCAGGTACCCCGGATACGGTATTGTACGCCCGTTGGGGCATCGCCTGTAGAGTGGTGTTCTGTGAACGAAAATGACTTCGCTCCCGGGTCCGATCACGCCGGCCTCTTCGCTTCCGCCTCTCATCGACTCCAAGTCAACCGGCCACATGGACGTCCCTCTCCACACCACCCGTGTCTCTCTTCTCCAGCAGCTCAACGACCAATCGGCCAGTAGCGCAGCATGGGAGGAGTTTGTGCGACTCTACGGCCGCCACGTGCTGCGGTGGTGCCGCGGTTTTGGACTCCAGGAGTCGGATGCCGAGGATGTCGCCCAAGACGTGCTCGTGCGGTTTTGGAAGCGGGCTGCCGCGTTCCGTTACGACCCGCGGCGGAGGTTTCGTAGCTACTTGCGGAAGATCGTTACCTCGGCCCTTGCCGACTGGTCGGCCAAGCGGAAGGAGAAATCGATGCCCGTGGGGGGCGACGCTTCCACTCCGCTCGACACGCTCCCCGCCCGCGACGACCTTGTCCGGCGGATCGAAGATGCCTACGACACGGAGCTGCTCGCCCTGGCCATGGACGAGGTTCGTGAACGCGTGAAGCCCCGCACCTGGGAAGCTTTCAAACTTTTAGCCATCGAGCAGCAATCGGGCGCCGAGGTGGCCGATAGGCTTGGCATCGATGTGAGTCTCGCCTACGTGGCCCGCAGAAACGTCCAACGCATGCTTTACGAGACGGTCGCCCGCCTCGAAGGCCAGCAGCCTCCTGACCACAGATGAAATACTTCGCACAACGTGGCTCAGGCGACCAGATCGTGGCCGACGCCGGCGACACCGAAATCTTGCGGCGGATGATTGCAACGCCGCCCACGATGACGTCCGTCTCGGGAAATGGCCGGGATACCGCGGCGATTCCCCGCCCGCTGCCGCGGATTCCCGGCATCGACCACCTCGAACCAATCGGAAGGGGAGGCATGGGGGTCGTCTTCCGCGGAGTCGAGACGAGGCTCGGCAGGACGGTTGCGGTGAAGGTGCTGGCAGCCTGGGCATCGCTCTCGGAATCCGCCCGGCGGCGAGCCAAACGGGAGGCTTTGGTGCTCGCACAGATTTACCACCCGAATGTGGTGAATATCCATTCGGCCGGGGAGTCCGAAGGTGTCCCCTACATCGTGATGGAATGGGTGAACGGGTCGAGCCTGCAGCGGCGGATTGTCGACGGGCCACTGTCGCCCCACGAGGCAGCGACAATCGCGATACAGCTTGCCCGGGCACTCCAGCGGGTCCATGCCCTGGGCGTCATCCACCGTGACATCAAGCCCGACAATGTGCTCATTGCCGTGAGCGACCACGGCTGCCATACGCCCAAGCTCGTCGATTTCGGCCTCGCATGGTCCGGAGACGTTTCTCAGCACCTGACCCAGGCCGAGGAGGTGGTTGGCACGCCCTCTTACATGGCAGCCGAGCAGACCGGCCTCGAACGGTCCCTCGCGAAGCCGGGACCGGCCACCGACATCCATGGCCTTGGCGGGGTGTTGTTCGCAATGCTTACCACACGCGCCCCTTACGAGGCCGCCACGGTGATCGAGTCGATGCAGCGGTCACTCCGAGGGGAATTCGTGCAAACATTGGAGCAAAAGCGGCTGCCGGCCGATCTCCGCAGGATCGTGTTCCGCTGCCTCGAGCCAGCGCCCGACCGGCGGTACCGTTCGGCAGGTGAACTTGCTGATGACCTGCAGCGGTTTCTCGATGGGCGGCCGGTGCTTGCCAGGCCAATCCTGCCCCCGGAGAGGCTTGCCAAGTGGGCCCGGCGGCGACCCGTGACCGCCACTCTCGCCGCGGTGGCCGTCTTCGCGGTGGTGGCAGGACTCGGTGGAATTGCCTACCACGTGCGGAGTCTGGAGGTGGCCAACCTCGCGATCCGTCAAAGCCACAACCGAGTCGCGGTGGCACTGGAGCTCGCCAAGCGGTCGATGAACCGGCTCTCTGGGGCCGAAATCGAGCGGATGCTCCTCCGAGGCGGGGCGGTCGATGCTGGGGATCGGAAGTTTTTTCTGCAGTTGGCCGAAGAGCTTCGCAACTGGCCGCAGGGCGACGAGCCGGTCAAGGCTCTCTGGTTTCGCTGCCGAGGGCTCGCGCGGCTGGCAGACCTGTTATTTGATGTGGGCCAGTATGCCGACTCGATTCACTGCCGCGAGGCCCAGCTCTCGGTGCTTGCTGAACTCGACGATCTGCTGCCCGCAAGCGAACAGGTGCTCCGGCAGCAGCTCAACACCCATTCGATGATGCAGTTCACGCTGCAGCAGCTCAACCGGACCGATGAGGCAATCGCCTCTATCGAGAGGTCGATCGCACTGCTCGAGCAATCCGATGCACAGCTACCCGATCGAGAATGTGAGATCATCGATCAGCAGAACTGCCTCGCGGGCTTCCTTAATGAGAACGGGCGGTACGAGGAGGGAGATGCGTTGCTCGCGAAAGTCTTTGGCAGCCTGCGGAGCCTGCGGGCCCGCAGGCCTGACGAAATCGACCTTGCCGTACGGGAGGCTCAGGCCGCCTACATGGCACAGCTCTCCGTCGCCAACAGGGGCCTGGACCAGGAATGGCGGCGGAATGTCGGGCGACTGGTCGCGATCGGCGAGGAGGCGATCAAGCAATTTGCCGATCACTGGCAGTCCCGCGAGCAGCGGAGCAGCCTGCTGAGGCTGCTGAGCATCGGGCTAGGCATGCAATCACAGATAGCCCTCGATGATGGCGATTTGGCACGTGCCGGCGGGATCGCCGAGCGACGGAGGAAGGTCTGCCTCGACTTCCTCAACAGCCTCGAAGCTGGTTTGATCGACGATGTGCACCTGGAGTTCGTTGAGGCCGATCTGCAGATATCGGGACTTTTGCTGCGGGAGGGCCGGCTGTCCGAGGCAAAGGCGGTGACGAGAGAGGCTGAGGGGGTGGCCGAGGTGCTTTGGAGTGGGCAGTCGGCGGTGTGGGACCTTGCCCGGCTACGGGCGAGGGTGTTGCATCGCAAAGCCGAACTGGCGATGGCAGAGGGCGATACAGCGACTGCAATGGCCGACTTTGACCGGGAGATTGAACTCCTCGAGCCGTGGATCGCCTTTGACGGGCAAGCCAACGATGCGGCCGCGTTTCTCGCGGAAGCTCGCCGGCAGCGACAGGCCCTGCCGAACGCCAGATAGGCCCGTGGAAAAAGCGATCCCTGGCCCCCATGCCCCAAGCTGGTGCGGCCCAATCGGCCTGGAAAATCTTCTTTTAGATTTTCACCGCTCAAGCTGTATTGGCTGTAGGAAATCCTGCTGGCCGCGGCGGAGTGTCGCGAAACGCGATTCCTGCCAAAGCTGCATGTCTCAAAATCATCCATCTTCCTCGAGCAACGGTCGGGCATACGAGCCGCTTTCTTGCGTGATTTTTTCGGAGCAGCGGATGTTCCGCGAACTGCTCGCGAGCGTGCTGATGATTCGCTCGGCCGTCAAAGTGCTCGGACAGGCAGGGGAGCCGACAGAGTTTCGGCGTCTCTGCCGCGAGCGGCCCTTCGAACTCTTGGTGCTCGCGATTGCGGCAGATTCGTGGGCTGATCAGGGGGTGATCGAGGAATTTCTCGCCTCCAACCCGCAAGGGAAAATTATCGTCATCAGGGATTCAAATGACCCGTTCAAGGCTCCCGACGGGCTCGGTGAGGATCGAATGGCGTTGGTGGACCGCTCTGAGTCGCTTCGCAATCTCTGGACGGCGATCGATGCAATCGACGGGAGGCGACTGTTAAGCAGCCGCAACGGTGAGTCAACGCTCCGCAGCCGTCTTGGCGGTCAGGCTCTCTCGCCAAGAGAGTCGCAGATCTTCGGCCTCATTGGCGAGGGACTGACCAACAAGCAGATTGCAGAGAAACTCAATCTCTCTGATCATACCGTCCGCACCCACCGCAAGCGGCTTGCCGCAAAGCTCGGAACCGAGGGCGCGGAGTTGACCCGGTGGGCGATCGTCTCACGGCAGAATGAGGCGTCTTCACTCCCGCCGGGAATGTAGGCTCTTCGCATTGCAACCGGGAGCCGGTTCGAGCCGCACCGGTCTGCTTGAAGCCACACCGTCGTCGCGTCAGCGGCGGATGCCGACGTTGAACGAGAGCCCCAACAGTCCGATCGAACCTTGGCCGTCGGGCGTCGTGCCGTCAAGGATCGAACCAAGGCCGGTCATCCAATACTGGGCCTCGGCGTTCCCGCCAGCAAAGAGCAACGCCCCGCCGCTGATCGGCCGTTCCCAGCGGGGCCCGACGGCAATTTCCAGAATCCCACCAACCGTGCTCGGCTGGTAACCGATCGGGTCGACCTGCGTCTGGGCGAGGCTGTTGCCAAACACGCCCGAAGCCTGCAGCCAACCCTGCCAACGCCAATATTCCCACCGCCGGCTGCGACGAACCGCCTGCAGGCCCGCAGTCACACCGGCCGCATCCATCCGCCAACGATCGAAATCAGCCGCACCAACCTGTCCGAGATCGACCTCGTTGCCGATCCAGGTCACACCTCCCGAGAAGAGCAGATCCCAGGTACGGTAGCGAATCAGCTGAGTCGCCTCCACGTCGAGCTTCTGGAAAATCAGCCGCGAGAACAGGTCAACTCCCTGGTCTTCGGCATTGGAAAACTGGTCATACTGCCACCAGCGGACACGCCAACCAAGTCCTTCGGCGTCGGTGTAACCACCCCACAGCCGCCAGGCCGGGAGAAAACTGTCGGCTCCGGTCTCGGCAATCACCTCCTGGACCGTTTGTCCCGCCTCGCCAAAGGGCTTGAAGAAGATCACCTCCGCCCCGCCGTAATAGCCCCCAAGTGGCACCGCCGCCGGAGCCGTGCTGACATTTGTTGGGGGAAGCGGCATTGTGCCGAAGTCTTCGGGCACCAACCCGATTTCACCGGGCTGACGGACCAGCTCAACCTCGGCGACCGTGTCGAGGTCGATCGGATGTGCAGCCTCCAATTCCCCCAACCTGGAATCAACCGGCTCCCAGAGTTCATAGGCTCCCGCAGGCCGCAGCACGGAGCCCCACATCAACACTGCCAGCCCCAGAATGGCACTCGGGAAAATGTGGATTGGCATAACGGATAGTCACTTCGAACACTGCAAACCAGGAACACTGGGCAGCCGCCGAGCCCCTTTCCCACAACAAGATCGGTCGTTTCAGCCCGCCGACTCCAACACAGAGCGGCCGAGTCGCCGCCGGCAATGACGAACGAGGCCACAAGGTCGCGCCAAACCCGCCAGCCTTCACCCCGCCGCGGGAGCAGGTCCGCTCATGTTTGCCCCTGACGCGGTACAGGGGTTTCGGCGATGAGTCAGATTGGTGAAAATGCCGCGTGAGATGGCCCGGCTGGAGAGAGCTGGGCAGTCGTCTACCTCAAGGAGCCCCCAAATGCCCGAAAGTCCCCTCGAAAACCTGGTGATCATCGGCAGTGGCCCGGCCGGCTGGTCGGCGGCGATCTACGCATCGCGGGCACAACTCGAGCCGGTGGTCTACGAAGGGGCAATCACCGAGGCCAACCGCATGGCCGGCACCCTGCCCCTGGGCCAGCTGGCCCTCACCAGCGAGGTGGAGAACTACGCGGGTTTTCCCCACGGCGACCTGGGAGCCTTCCTCGACTCGGCCCTGCCGGCCGACCGCCGCGGCATGATGGCTCCCCACGCCGGTGAGGGCGTGACGGGGCCGGAGCTGATGGAACTGATGCGACAGCAGGCGGTCAACTTCGGCAGCCGTGTAATCACCGACGATATCGTGAAGGTCGACTTCTCCAAGCGTCCCTTTCGGCTCTCTCCGTCAGGCGGCGGCGAGGTCCTCGCGAAGAGCGTAATTGTGGCCACCGGGGCAAGCGCTAACTGGCTCGGCCTGGAGAGCGAGGAGCATTTCAAAAATCGCGGCGTGAGCGCCTGTGCGGTCTGCGACGGAGCCCTGCCACGGTTCCGCAACAGAGACCTGGTGGTCGTCGGCGGCGGCGACTCGGCGGTGGAGGAGGCGACCTACCTCACGAAGTTTGCCAGCAGGGTGCACCTCGTGCATCGCCGCGACGAGTTGCGGGCAAGCAAGATCATGGCCAAGCGGGCCTTTGACGATCCCAAGATCAAGATCCACTTCAACGCCGTCCTCGACGAGGTGCTCGGCAACGATGAACAGGGTGTGACGGGCGTGCGGCTGAAGGGCACGGTGCCTCCGGCCGACGAGACGACCCTCGAGGCAGCCGGGGTGTTTCTGGCGATCGGGCATACGCCCAACACGGCATTTCTCGAGGGCCAGCTCGAGCTGACACCCAAGCAGTACATCGTGTGGACCAAGCACTTCCGCACCGCCACGAGCGTAGACGGGGTGTTTGCCGCCGGCGACGTGGCCGACGACTACTACCGTCAGGCGATTTCAGCAGCCGGCACCGGCTGCATGGCAGCCCTCGATGCCGAACGCTGGCTGGCCCACGGGTAGTTTCGTAGGCCGGTGCGGCGCCGTGGGCCGGTGCGGCCCCGTAGGCCGGTGCGGCCCGCACCGGCGAACAGCCGGTTGCAGCGCCGTAGGCCGGTGCGGCCCGCACCGGCAAACAGCCGGTTGCAGCGCAACCGGCCTACAAACAGCCGGTTGCAGCGCAACCGGCCTACAAAAAACCCGGCCGGGGATGGCTCCCCGGCCGGGCATCGTTCGCTGGACTGACCTCAGGCGTTGACCTCAGGCGTTCACATAGGTCACGACGATGTCGCCACACTTCTTGAAGCGGACGATCACCGACACGCCACAGCACCAGTCGTACCGCACCTGGCCCTTGCCGAAGAGCGTGCAGCGGGCCTTCTCGGCCGGGCAGCCTTCGCAGCAGCAGGGAAGGCAGACCGGCACGCAGACCGAGCAGCAGGTCTCCGGGCTGGTCACATTCAGCACCGTCTCGTAGGTCGGCTCCGGTCCGCAGCAGCTATCGTGCTTGCGGTGGCAGCCACGGTGACGGTAGGTGATGCAGGGCTCCTGCGGGCAGCAGGGCTCGGCACAGCAGGTCGGCTCCGGGGCGCAGCAGGTCGGCTCGACCATGCAGCAGGTCGGCTCCGGGGCACAGCAGGTCGGCTCAGCCATGCAGCTGGGCTCGGCACAACAGGCGGGCTCGGCGGCACAGCCGGGCTCGTGATGCCGGTGCCGGAAACCGGCATCGGCGGTGGCGGCAAGACCGACCACCAGGGCAATCGCGGCAAGGCCGCTCGTGGCAAAACGGGACATCGTGGTTAGCCTCCTTGGCATCAAACTCGAGGGACGGGCAAGCGGGCGGGGCGAATCGCCCGGGAGGTCGGCATCGTGCCGGCCCTCCATTCAAACTCTGGCACACGCGGCAGGGTTGTCAAAAGCAGCGAAAAAAACGGTTTGCCAGGCAGCAGGCAAAAAGGCCGTATCCTGAGCGACGACAAGCAGTTAGAACATCCGGGCGGGAAATGCCTCCACCCCGACGAGCCGCCCATGGCCACCGTGCCGCAGCCACTGATCGAGTTTACGCGAGCCTGCCTGGAGCGGGGGATTTCTCGCGGCGACGTGGCCGCGGCCCTCGAGGCGGCAGGCTGGTCGGCCCGCGAGTCAGCCGCGGCGGTGGATGCCTTTGCCGAGTCGGCACTGCCGGTGCCGGTGCCCCGCAAGCGGGTCTCGAGCGGACCCAGAGAGGCCTTCATCCATTTTCTGGCGATGGTCCTGCTCTACCTTGCTGCGATCGCCTCGGGGACGGTGCTCTTCCTGTTGATCGACCGGCTCTTTCCCGACCCGGCCCGCGGAGCCTACGTGATCGACTTCAGTCGGTACCTTGCCCGCTTCTCCGCGGCAGTGCTGATCGTGACCACGCCGCTGCTGGTCCTGGTGCGGTGGGCAATCACTCGCGAGCAGGCCCGCAATCCGGCCAGTCGGATCGCAGGCGTGGTTCGCGTGCTGGCCTACCTGACTCTGCTCGGCACGAGCCTGGTGATGGTGGGAGACCTGATCTCGGTGCTCGTCGGGTTTCTCAACGGCGATCTGACCACGCCCTTTCTGTTCAAAAGCGGGGTCGTGTTGTTGCTGGCGGGAGGCGTGTATCTCTGGTATTCCAGCGGCCTCGTCCGGGACGAGCGACTTGCCGAGCGGCCCTCCATCGAGCCGGCCGAACCGGCCTGGCGACCGCGGCTGGCCGCCGCGGGATTGGCCCTGGCGATCGGATGCCTGATCACCGGCCTGGTGCTCTCGGGCAGCCCTCTCGAGCGGCGGCTCGTGCGGCTCGACCAACAGCGGATCGCCGATTTGCGGCAGATCGAGGCCGCCATCGAGCGGTTCCACGACCGCGAAAAAAAGCTCCCGGAATCGCTCGCCGAACTGGAGCAATCACCGCAGACATCGGTGGGCAAGACGGCCGACCCGGTGTCGGGTGGGGCGTATCGGTATCGGGTGGTCGACGAGCAGACCTACCTGCTCGGAGCGACCTTCGACCTGGCGACTCCCGACACCGAGCCTGACAACTGGCAAAACTCGCAGGGCTTTTTTCGCCATCCGGCCGGCGAGCACGAGTTTCGGATCACGGTCAAGTAGGCCGGTTGCGCTGCGGTAGGCCGGTTGCGCTGCAACCGGCTGCCTGCCGGTGCGAGCCGCACCGGACTACGGACCTGCCGGTGCGAGCCGCACCGGACTACGGACCTGCCGGTGCGAGCCGCACCGGCCTACGGACCTGCCGGTGCGGGCCGCACCGGCCTACGGACCTGCCGGTGCGAGCCGCACCGGTCTACAGACCTGCCGGTGCGAGCCGCACCGGACTACGGACCTGCCGGTGCGGGCCGCACCGGACTACGGACCTGCCGGTGCGGGCCGCACCGGACTACGGGGCCGCACCGGTCTCCACCGCCGGGTCGAGCATCCTGCGGAAGCGGTCGAAGAGATAGGCCGAGTCGTGCGGGCCCGCGGCCGCCTCGGGATGGTACTGCACGCACGCCGCCGGATGCCTGCGATGACGCAGCCCCTCGATCGTGCCGTCATTGAGATTGCGGTGGGTCACCTCGAGGTCGGCCGGCAGCGACTCCTCGTCCACCGCAAAGCCATGATTCTGCGAGGTGATCTCCACCCGTCCGGTGGCCAAATCCATCACCGGCTGATTGGCCCCCCGGTGGCCGAACTTCAGCTTGAAGGTCTTCGCCCCGCAGGCCTGGGCGAGCAGTTGATGGCCCAGGCAGATGCCGAAGATCGGCACCTTGCCCACGAGCCCCCGCACCGTCGCAATCGCATAGTCGAGCGGCTCCGGATCACCCGGGCCGTTGGAGAGAAACACCCCGTCAGGCTTCGCAGCGAGCACCTCCTCGGTGGTCGCCGTGCCCGGCAGCACCGTCACGCGGCAGCCGCGGCTGACGAGATGCCGGGCGATATTCCACTTCATGCCGTAGTCGAGAGCGACCACATGCCGCACCGGCAGATCGCCGACAGGCTCTGCGGGCATCTCGCCCCCCTCGGCCGGCTGCCGCAGGGGCTCGGCGAGCGGATCGAGCGGTTCGCTCCACTCGCTTGCCGCGGCGGGCACCACTTCGCGAACCATGTCGCGGCCCACGATCGATCCGGCCTCACGGGCCATCGCCACGAGCCTTGTGGCATCGTCAATCTCCGACGAAAGCACGCCGGTCATCGCCCCCTGCTCTCGCAGCCGGCGAACGAGGGCCCGCGTGTCGATTCCCTCGATGCCGACCACGCCCGCGGCGGCGAGATACTCTCCAAGCGTGCCGGTGGCGGTGAAGTTGCTCGCCGTGCGGCTCGCCGAGCGGACGACGAAACCGGCCATCTGGAGGCGACCACTTTCCACATCAGACTCGTTGACACCGTAGTTGCCGATCTGCGGCGTGGTCATCGTGAGAATCTGGCCGCGGTAGCTCGGGTCGGTGAGAATCTCCTGGTAGCCGGTCATCGAGGTGTTGAAACAGACCTCTCCGGAGACGGTACCGACCGCACCGAAGGCCTCGCCGACGTAGACCGTGCCATCCTCGAGTGCGAGTGTCGCCGTCGCCACGCTGCCTGCCTCCTCGTCTACCGTATCAGGGACTTGGTCGGGCCGCCGGCCGCACCGACGAGCCCCGGAAACCGGCACCATCCTAGCCGAAGACCCGGGTCGCAAAAGCCGCCCGTCGCCGACCGGCTCACGGATCGATGTCGTAGCTGCGAACGACCGTGCCGTCGGACAGTTCCAGAAGCGTGAGCCCGTTGCAGCCTGCCAGCAACCGCCGGCCGTCGGGCGAGAAGGCGAGCCGGT
>Ga0180430_10003162_pt1 | contig 14349 bp, 8 predicted proteins | sample SS_ome_9_FD_132999 | JGI IMG/M metagenome (GOLD analysis project Ga0180430, IMG submission 132999) | Hypersaline lake sediment archaeal communities from the Salton Sea, California, USA - SS_1_S_2 metaG | ecosystem: Environmental > Aquatic > Non-marine Saline and Alkaline > Hypersaline > Sediment... | reverse complement strand
TTGTTTTGGAAGATGGAGCCACAGCAACTGTAGGTTCATTGACAGGAGAAGTTTCCGTAATCTGGAATAGCTCGGACCCAACACACATTGAAAGCATTTCCCTAGATGGAGTGGAAGGAGTATGGAGTGTATCCTCAACCAGCGAAGGATATCCTGTATGTCCAGGAGATGTTGGCAAAACACTTACCGGAACCGACCCTTGCGCAAAAGCAGACGCCATACCTGCAGCAAGATGGTTCATAAGCTTCAACGGAGATACTTACGTAATTACGGGGGTAAATCCCCTTTAGAGGCTAAAAAAAGCTAAAAATAAAAAAAGTAAAAGAGAAACTATCTTCTCTTCTTTTTCCTCTTTGTAAAGAGCACATACAGAATCCCAATTACTATTAGAACAAATAGCAATAGCCATACTCCGCTAATAATTGATTCCCAGGCAGAAGCGGGAGCTTCTGCAGTTGCAGCAACTCTATCTTCTCCGGTTGCAAAGCCGGGTTTAGTTACCACAACTGTATATTCTCCTTCCTCATTTGCAACAAAGTCTGCATTCCCATTTGCATCGGTGATTGCACTTCCATACTCTTCTCCATTTAAGTAGATTGAAACTGCAGCCCCCCCAACTGGAGTGCCTCCGCTAGTTACTGAAATTGATACTTCGTCTCCCACTTCTGTCTCTGGAGGCATGTCTACATCTATTGGTTCGTCTCCTGAAATTGGAGGCTCAACTGCTTCCTCTTCACACTCATGGACATCCAGGTTGCAGAAATAATTTTCATTGTATAGCCTTACACAAGTCATGTTATTGCAGCACTCAAAGAAGTTGCACTCATGCTCAATTACTTCTCCGCAGAAGCATGGGACATCCACACAGGTGCCTGAGCTGCACTCCTGGGTTGCAACACAATCCGAATTGCTTGTGCAGGGATTCCCAGGTTCAGGCTCAGTTGGTTCTCCAGTTGGAGTGCACTCATAATCTATGCAAGTTTCTCCTTCTGGGCAGTCTTGGTCAGTAAGGCACTCTACTTCCTCACACATGCAATTTATGCATGCAAAGAGTGGCTCGAAGAGCTCATCATAGAGCTTTTCTTCAGTGGGAAATTCGTCGCTGATAATTTTCTTCTCAGACCCTTCATCTTTGCGCACATCAGTATAGATTTCGTCTCCGCCTCTTCGCAAAACTTCTTTGGAGCCAGTATATCCGATGCAGTCTGAATCAAAGCCGCACTCATAACCAGTTGCAAGAGTACACTCATTGTCTGCTCCGCAAACAAAGCAATTATTTAGTGAAGCCACGCACTCTGAATCTATTGTGCACTCAACAGATTCAACATTAAATTCATCTTCAGCATCTTCATAGCCGCTGCGCTCTGCATGCACAGTATGCTCGCCCCCAACTTCAGGAGTATACCCGATTAATCCAAGGCCGGAGGAGTAGCCAATATTATCACAAGTTGCTGGTGCTGGGGGGCATACTTCTACTGCTGCATTAGCAACAGGGGAGCCTTCACTAGTCACAGTAAAGGTTAATTCTTCACCAACAATCCTTGGAAGGGAAACTGAAATTTGCATTTCTTTATCCTCATCGGGCCCATCATCGCTTGAGCCTGGGCTAGGAGGATTATTTGAATTTAGCGTAACTGAATCATTGGAAGTTACATTGTCCCCATTTAGCGGAACACCAGTAACATTCACCTCATTTATCTTGGCTCCGGTAGAATCCACAGTTACATTATATTCGATTATCCTAAAGTCTCCAGGAGTCACATTCAGGTAAACATTGTCCCAATAGATTACCTGGCCAGAACTAGAAGTATTAGCAGGAACTGCTTCTACAAAAGTCATTCCAGGGGGCAAAGTATCCAGGGCATAGAAACTGAGGTTTACTTCTCCGGTATTGGTAATATTTAGTGTGTAGGTTATTTGGTCTCCTACAGTTGGAGTGTAGTCTGAAGCTGTTTTAACCACATTGATTGCTGAGGAATTAATTCCAACAGCCACTGAATCAGTATCAGTAACATTATCCCCATTTGGAGGCACTCCCTCCACACTAAGCTGGTTTGTGTAAGTTCCCGGGACAATTGCTGAGCTTACGTTCGCCCTCATTGTAATTATCTGGTTTGTGCCAGGGTTAAGGGATATTGTCCAATTAACCACCTGCCCAGCAACGCTTACTGGAAGGGTGTTGGTTGAGTCATAAGTGAAACCAGCTGGAAGCGTGTCTACTACGCTTATTGGACTTAGAGTAACGTTTCCAGTATTGGTTATTGTAATTTGGAAGTCCACCTGCCCTCCGGGTGAAGGAGGCAGAACTGTAACATCTGCCTTGACTCCGGTTACATTTGCATAGTAAATTGTTGCATTTGCATAGCTTTCTCCAAATACATTTGAGCTTAGGTTGGATGAACCGGTTGCATTTATGTAGTTAGTTAAGTTTACAATTTCATTAGTTGGATAAACTACTCCTGCATCTACTGTTGCATTAAGATAAATTACAGCTGAGGCGCCATCACTAATTGGGCCGACATTATTCCAGGTAACTATGCCTCCTGCAACTGAGCTTTGTGCTGGGTATGCAGAACTAAAAGTAAGCCCGCTTGGAAGCTGGTCCCTAACTAAGACTGTGTCCAGAGTAATGTTTCCAGTGTTGTTAATTGTAATATTGAATTCTACAATTCCCCCTGGTGAAGGCTGCAGAATGGTTTGGTTTAATTTCAATACTGAAATGTTGGAAATATACTGGAGGATTCCATAAATGTTGGAGCCGCTTGGAGGCGTTAGTGGAGCCTGGTCAAACTGGTGGTTGATTGTGTCTGCACTACTGTTGACCAATTGCCATGCACCCGCAGTATAGCGAACCAGGCTGAAAAGGTTTTCATTGTAGCCTCCTGCAATTACTTCTGCATTTGTCCACTGCCAGAGCACCTGGTCAATTGAGGGTGTTCCTGCATGCACAGTAATATCCACAAACTTGTAATCAAATGAAACTGAGTCGCCTGGCACAGTGGCACTGCTCCAGTTAATTGAATACTCGTCAGTTGTTGCACACACATCTATTATTGTGAGGTTTGTGTAATTGAAGAGTGTTCCTGAGGGGTTTAGGAAAAGTGTTTCAGTTAGGTTGTGTTCAGATGCCACACCATCTGCATCTGTATAGAAATCATATTCATTATTGTAGAGTGTTGTTCTGTTGAAACTGAGTTGGTAGCAGGATTCTAGGTAGATTCCATTGCCAGAATTATTTGCAATTGTATTGTTGCTTAGGTTGGAGTACCTCGCATGCGCCAGATACATTCCTGAATTTCGGTTATCGTGGATTGAATTGTTCCATAATACATTGTAATTGGAATTGTAAAAGCGAATTCCATTTGTGTTGTTGTATACCTGGTTATCAATAAAGTGGTTATATCCATTGGAAGACAAGTAAATTCCATCTCCTCCATTATTGCAGACTAGGTTGTTGGTGAAATTTACAAACTGGGTTACGACCCCTCCCAAATACATTCCTGTTCCGCTGTTGTTGCAAACAGTATTGTTCTCTACCAAGTTGGGGCCCCCCCACATAAGGTTCGCAAGGCCGATTCCATTGTTGTTTCCTTCAATCCTGTTGTTGGTAATGTTATTGTTATAGGAGTGATAAGATGCATATATTCCGTCCCCAGCGTTATTTAGGAGTGTGTTGTTGTCAAAGAGGCAGTAGTCACTTTGGTATAATTCTATTCCATTTCCGGAATTATTTACTGCAGTATTATTTACACAGAGTGTATCATGAGCATGATAGTAAAACTGGAAACCATCTCCTGAATTGTTCCTTGCAGTATTATTAATGAGGATATTGTCATTTGAAGAGGTTGTTCCTGCCCTCATGCGGAAGCCCGTAGCAGAATTGTTTTCGGCTAAGTTAGTGAGGAATGTGTTGGATGTGCCTCCATCATAGCCATGGAAACCTTCGTCTATATTCTCAAAAGCGAAGTTTGTTATGAATGTGTTGTATGTTGCTCTGCGAAGGTAAAAGCCTGAGCCTCCATTTTCATACGCGCTATTGTTTGTAAAGTTATTGTAAAATGACCAATAGAGGTAAATTCCGTTTCCTGTATTATTGTAGAAGGTGTTGTTGAAGAACCTATTCTCCCTTGGTGCAGTTGCAGTGGAGGCGCCTCTGAGGTGCAAACCATAATATCCATTTCCTGCACCCACATTCTCAACTAGTGTGTTGTTGTGTGCAGTTATAGCTCCAAGGTAAAACCCTGTGTGCGTATTATTGAGGGCAGAATTGTTTGTAAGGTTGTTGTATGCCCCGCTGATATAGAATCCTGAGCCATAATAAGCAGTAAAAGAATAGCTGTTGTTGTATGCCTGGTTATCCGAGAGGGCATTGTGGTCTGCTCCAAGTGCAAAACCAGAGCGGTTGTTTCTGTAAGCTTCATTCTCCATTAATGTATTAGAGTCTGATGCGCTCCAGAAGCTAAATCCATACCAATAGTTATCATATGCTTCATTGTCCACTAAGACATTGTAAGTGGCAGCATCCAATCGGAATCCGGACCTGCTATTATTATATGCAAAGTTTTCGCTAAGATTATTGGAATTGGAATTGGTTAGCCAGAATCCATAATTAGTATTGTTGTGGGCAAGGTTATCTGTGAAGTTATTTTCATCTGAGTAATAGACAGAATATGCATATTCATTTTCAGTGGCAGTAGTATTGGTTATTATGTCTTGGGAAGTGCGATGGAGATAAATGCCTCGCTCATAAGCTGAAACTTCCGGGCAGTCCTGGATTGTAACATTGGTGTGGTTTGTAGCTGCAGAGCCATTTACCAGGATTCCTGCTGCATCAGCAGTTCCATCATTGGTAATGTTGTATCCATTGCAGCTAAAGAGAACGTTGCTTGAATTGATTACTATGCACGCCTGTGTGATAGAAGCAACTCCTGAAACAGAGATATTTGCTCCGGAAATGCTCTCATTAAGTTCATAATGCCCTGAGGCTGCAATCACTTGGCATCCCGATACATTCGTCTGCGCAAAACTAAGGCCAAAAAGAAAAACCAAACTAACCAATACGAAGATAAGCTTCCCACTCATGGTGCAAAAAATCACAGAGAAGGTATAAAAAACCTCCCATCAGGCCTTAGGCATCCTTCCTCGGGGTTTTGGGGGCTTGATATCTGTATATTGCTTGGATAGCATCAGCCTGTTTGCAAAAGGAAGCACCTTGAATTCCCGCAAAACTGCGTGCATAAGGTAGGCATTTTCAATTTTGTTCCATTTTTTATCAGGAAGAGTTGCGATTGCTTCTCCGATTGTTGCATAGCTCTTGCGCTTTCCTTTTGTGAGCTTTTTTGCCTCAGTATCCAGGGCTTCTGTATCAATTTGTGCAAAATCGAATGCTTTCTTAATTAGGGTCTCGTTGATTGCGCATAAGGTTCCTGAAACTTCATAATCCTTAACTGCAGGGTCAATTGACATCTTCTTGATTGCAACCCAGCTCTTGTACTTTGCAAGAAGTGCAATTTTTCCTTTTGGGTGGGTTTTTTCGCTGTGGAGCTTTCCGCTAAACATTCCAGGTTCTGCCAGTACAGGAACACTATACTTTTTGAAGAGCAGGTAGAAGAAATAGGATTCGGCTGCGGGAGTTAATTTGTCTAAGTCGCCTACGGCATCTTTTAGCATAGCGCGAAGTGCTCCGGTTGAGATTCCCTTGAGCGCACTAGAAACATCCGTTGCAGAAATTCCATTAACAAATTCCTCAACAAGCTCCATTTTGATTCCTGAGTAGGAGAACCCTTTTTGATTGGTGTATTCTGAGACGACTGAAGCTGCATGGGCAACATCCTGCTCTGCAGCAGACTCAAGGTTATAGTTAATTCCGTGTTTGTCCCCTTTGTAATCCATTTCAAATTTTAGTTCTTCTGGCATAGAAATCCCCTTAGCACTTCCTATGTTAGAGAAAATACTTTAATTCTTTTTGTGCCAAGAGGGCCAAAAACAGGCCAACTAAACAATTTGGTAAGATCCACTATCCACTTTGGGCTCAGTCTGCTGGGTGCTGGGGGCAATGCGGTCATATGCAAGGTTTCCATAGAGCCTCAGTGCATATGGCTTTGTGGGAGCACCTTCGCAGGCAGCATCATATTCGCATTTAAGCTTAGCCATAGTTCTTTCGAATTCCTGAATTTGTCCAGATGTTGATAGAGAATATAATTTTCCAAGAGCACTAATATATTCAATATGGTAGTGGGCAAAAAAGAGGTTCTGCTCCTCAGTAGAAAGGTAATTGGCAGCATTGGTTGCCCTTGGAAAATGTTTTAGAAGATTATCACTTAGTTTGCCAACTTGGGCAAGTTCTTCTCTAGTGGGTGGCCTCTTGATTCGGGCACCTTCATTTGGCCTAAAATCAGGAGTTGGGCTAAAGCCACTGGAGCGATATATCCTCAAAATTGAAGTGGAAACTTGGAAGGTTAGTGCACTGAGGCGGGAATTAGAATAGCTGCTTTTGTGCAATTGGAGGAGGTAGCCCAATTGATGATTCATTGCTTCTTCAGTTCGTGCAAGAAGCCTGCGGGCTACTTTTGCCTGCGGAAGCATTGTAATTGGGCCCCGCTTTAGGTGCAATTTTAGAGGGAGGTTCAGTTGATATGTTCTGTGCGCCTCCTTTGCTCTCGAAATATTTACCATATATTACTATATTATATAACACATTATATTTAAATATATGGGTTGGAAAAGGTATATAAATGAGGAAGTGGATAAAATAATGCTATGGATGAAGTTCCTCCGATAGGGGCCCAGATAGAGCGAGCGATCACGAGAATGAAAACCGAACGCCTAGAGAGGCGTGCGGGGCTACGGAGGGGCTTGAGGGGAAGAAGCATTCTCTCTGGAGAGGGAAGGTTTATTGGCAGAAATTCAAAGGGGGAGCTGCGCCATTTGAACTGGAGGACTGATTTAGGCATTAGGCCACTTAATCACGGTTTAATCACAATTTTAGAAAAGGACCCAAGGAACCCTGGGAAGGCTAAGGAAAAAACAACAGATATTTTTAGCGCACCGCGCTCCAGGATGAAACTTAGGAGGAGTCTGCATGCAGCGCAAGAAAACAGGGACTTGATTCTGGACCAGATTTGCGAGATGGAGGCTTTGGTTAAAGCAGTTGGCCCAACACTCTCTCCATTGGAATTGTATGCTAAGGTTTCCCGGGTCCGGGCACTTTTGGGAGAATTGGAAGGAAGCATCTCTATTACAAAGCAGAATGCTGTGGGAATTCTGGAAACTACTGAAGAAGCACTGCGTGAAGCTTCAGTAGAGGATAACCCTAGGAAGAAGAAGGCCTTCTTGGAATTAGCAGTCCAGAATATGGGTGCATTCAGGAGGCAATTAGGGCAAATTCGGGATGGTGAAGTCCAGCACTCCCTTGCACTAAACAGAGTCAGAGAATACGTTTTGAGGGAGCAGAGGGATGCAAAAGTCTTGGAGCTTCTGGGGCAATGGATTAGGGAATACTCATCCCAAAAGGCATTTTTCTTTGAGAGGGATCAAGAGTCAGATTTGGAATTTGCACAAAGGTTAGAAAAACTGGCAAGTTCCAATGTTGCACAAGGCAAAAAATTAAGTGCAATTACTGCCCTGAAAAAAGAATATTCTGTATCAGAATATGGAATTCGCGAGTGTAGGCATGAAATCATATCCTTACTGGGTAGTGCAGAAACTGAATTTAGAATTGGAGAAAAATCCAACAGAACTCTTGCCAATAAACTGCTCAGGAGGGCCGCATTGGTGCTCTCAATTTGGAAACCCTCTTTTGTAGCAGAAGAGCTCCAGAAGCCCCCTTACGAAGTATACCTTCATGTAGGAAGCAACAAAAGCATTGTATCCTATATCCAGGCAGGGGCCCAATTGGCCCAGAGAAATGTATTTGGCCCTGCTGTTGATTGTTTTAGGAAAGCAGAAAATCTAATGCACGCATGCCGCAGGTAGAGAAAACAACTTTTTAAAGAGTGCGCACATAAAGAGAAAGAACAAATGAATTGCCTCCTTAGCTCAGTCTGGTAGAGCGCTCGCCTTGTAAGCGAGAGGCCAGGGTTTCAAATACCCTAGGGGGCTTCTTTCTGGTTTTGAATTTTGAAAAAGTACTTTCCATATTCCTAATATCGACATAGATAGAGGGGAGGAGGTTCTACTAGGGGTCATAGTTTGTAGCTCCGCTCTGCACATCTTATGAGAATAAGGAACTACACACTGTGAGAGGGGAACCTTCCCCTCCCAAGGTATCAAATACCCTAGGGGGCTATTAATATACTCTAATTAAACTATTATTATAGGTAGAAGAATTGAAGGGGGAGCCTTACTGAACGCGTAAAAGGACCAAAAAAGTGGGCGGGCGGCCTTTTTACGACGTAATTCTCTGGGCTTTATAAATCCTTCCTAGGTTTAAATCTAGAAATTATGGAGCTTATTGTCGCGGAGAAACCAAAGGTTGCAAACACAATCGCCAACGCCCTAGGCGGTTCCAGCGTTAAGAGAAAGATGCATGGAAACATTGCTTATTATGAATGTGAAGTTGACGGGCACAAGGTAGTTGTAGCTCCTGCAGTAGGCCACTTATTCAATTTGGCCGAGAAAAAAAGAACCAAGGATTACCCTGTTTTTGATATTGAGTGGAAACCATCATATACTATTTCCAAAGGAGCAGCATTCACTAAACCATATGTTGCGCTCTTGGATGCCTTGGGCAAAAAAGCAGACATGTGCACAATTGCGTGCGACTATGACTTGGAAGGTTCAGTCATTGGATTTAACGTTTACCGGTTTTGTTATGGGAAAAAACCAGGGCGCAGAATGAAGTTTTGATCTTTAGTGCCCTCAGAGATTAGGGAAGCATACGAGAATGCGGCCCCGGAAATTGACTTTAATAATGCTTATGCCGGAGAGACCAGGCACAAGCTGGACTGGTTTTATGGAATTAACCTAAGCCGTGCACTGATGAATTCGCTAAAGAAAGCTGGGGGGTTCCATACTATGAGCATTGGGCGTGTGCAGGGGCCAGCACTCAGCATATTAGCACAAAGAGAAAAATTAATTGCAGATTTTGTTCCCCAGGATTATTGGGAAGTGAGAATTTGGCTCCAGGATACTGAATTTATGCATGAGAAGGACCGCTTCACTAATGAAGAAGATGCAAAGAAAGCGCATGCGGCAGTAGGAAAAGATGCAGTAATTGAATCGGTGGAGAAGAGGGATAAGAAGATTTGGCCTTACCCTCCTTTTGACCTGACCTCACTCCAGCTTGAAGCACACAGGTGTTTTGGAATTAGCCCTTCACAGACTTTGGCTCTTGCCCAGACCTTGTATGAGAACACTATGATTTCTTACCCAAGAACCTCTTCTCAGAAGTTGCCTCCAAAACTTGGGCTAAAGAGGATTATTGGGAAGCTAGCCGAAATCCCAGAATACAAAGACAGAGCAGACAAATTAATTAAAGAGAATTGGACACGGCCATTCCAGGGGAAAAAGGATGACCCTGCACACCCCGCAATCCACCCAACCGGGCAATACAAAAAACTAGAAGGGCAGGAGAAAAAATTATATGACCTTATTGTATGCCGGTTCCTGGGAGTTTTTGCTCCTCCTGCAGAAGCCCAGACTACTAAAATTAAAGCTGATGCTGGTGGAGAAATATTCAAAACCTCAGGAGAGAGGATTGTAGAGCGCAACTGGATTGATATGTATCCATATTATAAGAGCAAAGAGCGTGAACTTCCTGCTTTTGAGAAGGGAGAAAAAGAGAAAGTTGATAAGAAGAGCAAGCTTAAGAAGAAGACCAAGCCTGCTCCAAGATATACTCCCGCAAGCATTATTTCTGAACTTGAAAAAAATAAGCTGGGAACTAAAGCAACCCGCTCTACCATAGTCGATACCCTCTTTAAGAGGAACTATGTGTTGGGAAAAAGCATCACTGTAACTGACCTTGGAATGGATGTTTGGAAGGTGCTTGGAAAGTATTCTCCTAGGATCCTGGATCCCGAACTTACCCGCGGAATTGAGGACGATATGGAAAAGATTGTTGATGGAAAACTCACTGAAGATGCGGTAGTTGAGAGGGGCAAGGAAACACTTACCGGGATCCTGGAGGATTTCAAAAAGCATGAAGCCTCTATTGGAAAGGAGCTTCTAGGTGCCATGCGCGAGACTGAAGAGAAAGAAAACAATCTGGGCCCATGCCCAAACTGCGGGGGGACTCTGCGGATAATCCGCCTCAGGGGAGGGCGCCAGTTTGTAGGATGCTCAGGCTACCCAAAATGCACCCAGGCCTATCCTCTTCCTACAGGAGCATACGTTACAATTACTCCAAAAGTTTGTGAACACTGCAACACCAGAATTGTAAAAGTGAGGAGAAACAAGACTTTCTTTGAAATGTGCTTAGACACTACTTGCAAAACCAAGGCAGATTGGGGAAAGCCCAAGAAGCCGAAGGAAGATGCAAAGGGTGAAGGCGCCAAGGCTGCTAAAACCAAGGCCCCAAAAAAAGCAACTAAAAAGGCAGCCAAAAAAACCTCCAAGAAATGATAATAATAAATAAGGATGTCTGCACTAATTTTACTTATGAGGCATTTTCACGACTTTGAGCTTAAAGGCCAAAGAGTAGTTAAGAGGGTAGATATTAACTCTCCAATTGATGAGAGGGGAGAAATTATGAGCAACCCTCGCCTGGAGAGGCATGGGGAGAGCATTCGCCGCCTCTCTGATGTTGGTGCCAAAGTAATCGTAATTGCCCATCAGGGAAGAGCTGGGAAGAGTGATTTTGTAAGCCTCTTTGACCATGCTAGGCTCTTAGAGAGAATTACCCAGAGGCAGGTCCAATTTCTTCCAACTACAGACCCCGAAAAAGTAAGACATGGGATTGAGCAGATGGAAAACGGGGACATCCTCCTTCTCGAAAATGTTAGAATGTGGGAAGGAGAAGACGGAGAACACGATAAGAGCCTGCTTGTTAAGACTATTGCTCCGATTGCAGATATATATATCCTGGATGCACTGAGCGTTTCCCATAGGGACCAGGCATCTGTTGTAGGTTTTACAGGGCACCTGCCTAGTGCTGCCGGGCCTGTTTTAGGAGACGAAATTAAGGCTTTGGATACACTTGGAAGCGGAAACCTAACTTTGATTTTGGGAGGGGGAAAGGCAAAGGATTCAATTAAGATTATGCGCAAGTGGTTGGAGGAAAAAAAGGCAAGAAAGGTGCTCCTGGGAGGGGCGATTTCTATTCTGTTTTTAGATGCTGCTGGCCACAACATTGCAGATTCTCATGCATACCTCAAGGCAAATCAGCTCTTAGAGCACAAGGAAGAAGCAAAAGAGCTTTTAGAAAAACACAAGGAATTTATTGTGCTCCCAGATGATGTTGCGCTGGATATTGGCGGAGAGCGGATTGAAGCACGGGTAAATGCAATTGAAAGAGGAGAAATCAAGGACATTGGAGAAAACACCATGCAGCGCTACCATGAAGAGATTATTGGAGCTAAGCATATTGTGGTAAATGGGCCTATGGGAGTTTATGAAAAAGAGGAATTTGGCTTAGGCACCAAAAAGGTCCTGGATTCTATTGCAGAGAGTGAGGCATTCTCTTTAGTTGGAGGAGGGCACACAATTACTGCAATTAAGACCTTTGAGATTCCAGAATCCAAATTCAGCTATGTGAGCCTCTCGGGAAAAGCATTGGTCCAGTACTTGAGTGGAGTTGACCTTCCTGCAATCAAGGCGCTTAAAGCAAATCGGAAGAGCTTCCCAATCTAAACCAAGTAATTTTATACTTTGTGCAAGAACTCCTAGCTTATGAGTGCTGAAACTGCTAAAAAGCCCAAAATGCACAAACTTGGAGTTTTTGTTCTTGCTATGATTACTTTTGCAGCAATTGCCAGTTTGAGGGGCCTTCCCTCTATGGCCGAGTACGGCTTCTCATCCGCATTCTATTACATATTTATCGCAATTATCTTCTTCCTGCCAGTTTCATTAGTTTCAGCAGAGCTTGCAACAGGATGGCCAAAAAACGGAGGAGTGTATTTATGGGTAAAAGAAGCCTTTGGAGCGAGGTGGGGATTCTTATCGATATGGCTGCAGTGGATTCAGAACGTTTGCTGGTATCCAACACTGCTCTCCTTTGCAGCAGGGGCACTCGCATTTATTTTTAACCCAGATTTAGTGAATAATCCGATTTATGTAGTTTCAGTGATCTTAGTAGTGTACTGGGCATCAACTCTTGCTGCATTTAGGGGACTGAAGTTTTCTGGGATTGTTACTTCATTTGGAACTGTAGCAGGAACAATTATTCCTGGAATAGTAATTATTCTCTTAGGAGCATACTGGCTTGCGTCAGGAAGCCCAAGCCAGATAGATTTGTCCTGGGGCTCTTTTGTGCCTGACTTAACTAGTGTTAGCAATATTGTATTTGCTGCAAGCGTGCTCCTCTTATATGGGGGAATGGAAGTTTCTGCAGTACATGCCAAGGAAGTGGAGAATCCTCAAAAAGACTATCCAAAGGCAATAGGAATAGCACTCATATTAACAGTGGGAATTTTTGTTTTTGGGACGCTTGCAGTTGGAATTGTTGTTCCTCAGGCAGAAATCAATTTGGTTTCTGGAGTAATGCAGGCATTTGCATATTTCTTTGAGGCCTACAATATTGGATGGCTTATTCCTATTTTTGCAATTTTAATTGTGTTTGGGGCAGTTGGGCAGGTCGGGGCTTGGATTATTGGCCCAAGCAAAGGTATGCTTGAGACTGCAAAAGAAGGAACACTTCCTCCCTTTTTGCAAAAAACAAACAAAGAGGGCGTTCCGACAAATGTAATGATTGTGCAGGGGCTGGTTGTAACAGCCCTCTCCATGGTCTTCCTGTTTATGCCGGATGTTAATAGTTCTTTCTGGATTTTGACTGCACTAACTGCACAGCTTTACCTGATTATGTATGTGTTTATGCTGGCTGCGGCAATCAAGCTAAAATATTCCCAGCCCAAAGTGAAGCGCCCATACACTGTGCCTGGAGGGATGCTTGGGATGTGGATTTGTGCAGGAGTAGGGGGCTTGGCAGCATTAGCTGCAATAGCAATTGGTTTTGTGCCCCCTGCCCAATTAGGCGCAGACAATATCTGGGCTTATGAACTATTCTTATTTGGAGGAATAGCGGTTTTGGGAGGAGCGCCACTTCTAATTTACCAGATAAGAAAACCCAGTTGGCTGCCTAAGGCACAGCTTGCAAAAAATGCATAATTACTTCGGATAGCCTATAGAAATATTTTAAAGGCTTATTGAAGAAGCGCAAAGTATGTGTGCTAATAAAACCGTTTCTAAGCCGGCTAAAACCGGTTTAAATGCGAAAAAACTAGGAGTATTCACGCTTATTATGATGACTTTTGCCATCATTGTAAGTTTGAGGGGCCTTCCTTCGATGGCCGAGTATGGATTGAGTTCCGCATTCTACTTTATCTTAGTAGCAATCGTATTCTTTATTCCAGTCTCTCTTATTTCGGCAGAACTTGCAACTGGATGGCCCGAAAACGGAGGAATTTACTTATGGGTAAAGGAAGCGTTTGGGCAAAAATGGGGCTTCCTGGCGATATGGCTGCAATGGATTCAGAACGTAGTATGGTATCCGACTGTACTCTCTTTTGCAGCAGGAGCACTTGCTTTTGTATTTATGCCAGCTCTCGCATCTAACCCATTATTCTTAATTGCAGTAATTCTAGTAGTTTATTGGGCATCAACTTTTGCAGCCTTTATGGGAATGAAGGTTTCTGGAATTGTTACTACAGTTGGTGCTATTATTGGTACGATTATTCCCGGAATAGTAATTATTGTTCTGGGAGCATTATGGTTGTTCTCTGGGCAACAGGTACAAATAGACCTCACTTGGGATGCGTTCTTCCCTGATATGACTAACTTGGCAAACATTGTATTTGCAGCAAGCATTCTTCTCTACTTTGCAGGGATGGAAGTTTCAGCTGTGCATGCAAATGATGTGAAAAACCCTGCAACAGATTACCCCAAAGCAATCTTTGCAACAATTATCCTGGCATTAGTCATATTTATCCTGGGAACATTGTCCATTGCGATAGTGGTTCCGGCACAGGAGATGAGTTTGGTTGCTGGAGTAATGGAAGCATTCAGTGTGTTCTTTAAAGCATATGATATTGCCTGGATGGTTCCAATCTTTGGAATAATGATTGTAGCAGGAGTAGTAGCAGGAGTAAGTGCATGGATTGTTGGTCCAAGCAAAGGTTTGCTTGCTACTGCAAATGAGGGAACACTTCCTCCATTCTTCCAGAAAGTCAACAAAAATGGAGTAGCTACAAACGT
>Ga0180430_10003161_pt1 | contig 14352 bp, 9 predicted proteins | sample SS_ome_9_FD_132999 | JGI IMG/M metagenome (GOLD analysis project Ga0180430, IMG submission 132999) | Hypersaline lake sediment archaeal communities from the Salton Sea, California, USA - SS_1_S_2 metaG | ecosystem: Environmental > Aquatic > Non-marine Saline and Alkaline > Hypersaline > Sediment... | reverse complement strand
CGGCCATTGTGATAGGGACATTTCCAGAAACCGGCTTTCTCCTTTTCTGTCTGGGGTACTCGCTCCCGGTTTACGCTCCAGTACCATTCACCCATTTTATGGTCAAGCAGGTAGGCCTTGATGAATTCCCAGCTTCCGAGTGACTTTTGAAGGAAGATTTGTTGTCCCGACTCCTGCCAGGCATTGAAATATCCTACCATAGCCTCCGCCTGCGGCCACCAGTGCTTATCGGCGTCCAGCTCCAGTGTCTTCGGAAAAAACTCATAGAATAGTCCCCCGTCATCATCCAGCCCCTTCATATTTTCCCTGGCCATAGCAACAGCCAGTTTGGCCGTTTCCTTCATCAGCTCCTCATTTCCCAGGATCTCAGCTGCTTCATGAAGGAGCCAGGAACACTCAATATCATGCCCAAAAGAAATCAGACTTGATTTAAGTTTCCACTGCTCATCAAAAAAGAGATTCAATTGCTTGCGTTTCCCGTCCACAAAACGCTCAAGAAAAAGCAGGATTAAATTTTCCAGCGCCTTCTCCAGCGCAGGATCCTTCCATACCCGGTAGAGATTTCCATAGGCTTCAAGTATATGGAGGTGGGTATTCATGGTCTTACTCTCATTATCATCCTTTTCACTGAGACGTAAATCCTCCAATTCTTTCCAATCCCTGCTCAGGGCCTCGGTATAGCCATTATACATTCGGTCCAGGGCATGGGCTTCTATATCCCTGAAGAGACCAATTGCATATTTCAGTGCCTGCTCATCGCCGCTGGCCAGATAATACTCCACCAGGCCATATATGGTAAAAGCGATGGCATAGATCTGTTTGCGGGAGGAACGCACTTTTCCATCGGGCTCCAGCTCCCAGTATACCCCTCCGTGTTTCTTGTCGGTGAAATAAGAGATGATATAGGCATAGGCCCGCCTTGCCGTATCCAGGTATTCAGGCTGCTGATACATCCTGTAGGCAGCTGAGAAGGTCCATAGTATCCTGGCATTCAGCACTGAACCTTTCCCGGCTCCATGCACTACCTGGTTCTGATGGTCGATATGGCCATGAAAACCCCCAAGTTCCTTATCAGGGGTGTACTTCATCCACCAGGAAAGGATATTGTCCTTCAATTCAAGCTCCAGTTCCTCACGTAATTCCTTCAGTCCTGTGATTCGCATGCCCTATTCTATTTTTCAGGCAGTCTGTCCCACCAGGTTCGCTTCATAATAATAAAACAAACTGCGACAATAAGCAGGGAGATCCCCATTGGCAGCATTTTTTTCAGCACAATGTAAATGGGGAAAATTACCAGGGCAGTCTGGGCAATGGTACCAATAATGATATTAAAGATATCCCGCTTTAAGTCCTTATTGCCTTCGTAGGTCGGATCTTCGGCCACCACTTTATCGTGGATGGGCTTCCAGAATCCCCAGGGCTTCACATTTTTATAGAAACTCTTCAGGGTTTCCTCATCGGTGGGAGGCTTCAGGAAGGTCCCCAGTATGGCGGCGATGGCCGATATGACCAGGATAATGGGGAAGTAGTAAAGGTCCAGGAAGTCGAAAATCCGGCTGCAGATGAGAGCCGAGATTATGCCCACAAGCATTCCCCAGAAGAATCCGGAACCGTTAAAACGCCACCAGTACCATTTCAGCATATTGGAAACCACATAGGCTCCCCACAGGGCAGAAACAATCCACTGCAATACGCTGTTCACATCCTGGGCGAAGAAACCAAAGACAACTGAGATGGCCACTACCACAATCCCGGTAAGGTAGTTGGTGCGGCTGATCTGCCTTTGGGATGCATCGGGTTTGAGGTATTTAAGGTAGATATCATTCACAATATAGGCCTGTGCCGAATTAAGCGTTCCGGCGAAGGTTGACATAAAGGCAGCCAGCAGCCCGGCCAACAAGAGTCCCATGAAACCAACAGGCACGAACTGACTGATGGCCGAGGGAAGAATCTGTTCAAAATCGATCTTATTACCGACAATCAGATCCAGCTGGTCGTAAAAGAGCAAACCAAGCACGGCAAAACCTGCAATCATAAAATACCTGGTAGGCATCAGGATGACGGATACAAATCCAGACATTTTAGCAGCCTCCTTGGGCGATTTGGTTGAGAGGATCTTCTGCATATCGTAATTTGGAGCCGGTCCGGCCAGACTCACAAGCACTCCCTTGAAGAGCATCATGCTAAAGAAGATGCCAAAAAGGGAGTAACCGTCACTGATAATTTTTTCATTTACCTCACCGATGATGCCTGTCCAGTCCATGTCGAGCCTGGCTCTGAAGAAGGGGTTCATCCACCCTTCAGGCACCAGCAGAGGATGATCGCTCAGGGCATTCATAGCGATTACCCCTATCACGATGGCAGAGATGGTCATAATGGTATACTGAATCACATCGGCCCACACGATAGAGGTCATCCCTCCAAGTATAGCATAGAACATGGCAAAGAGGGTGAAAATGATCCCGTACACATGGGCTACATATTGTGGGGGGATATCAAAGGGCACATAGGGCGAAATCACCTCCCAGGGAATAAAAATTTCCACGAACTTACCCAGTCCGATAAATCCATAGGTCAGGAAACCCAGAACAGATATCAGGGCGAAGGCCACTACGATCCAGTGCGATTGCACCCCTCCTCTCCCTGAACCAAACCTGGTGCGGATCCATTCTGCCCCGGTGGTGGCATTGGAACGGCGAAGCCAGATGGAGAGGAAGACCATCAGGAATATCTGGTTAAAAACCGGCCAGAGCCAGGGGATCCAGATGGACTTCAATCCGTAAACAAAGGCCAGGGTAACCAGCCACATGGTTCCCGAGATATCGAACATACCTGAAGCGTTACTAAGTCCGAGCATATACCAGGGAAGTTTATTTCCACCAAGCATATAGGCGGCCTTATTTGCCTGGGCGCGCTTTTTCATGACTAATCCAATGACAATGGTTGAGGCCAGGTAGGCGCAGATAATCAGGATGTCGATTAGTTTGAGTTGCATAGAAGGGGGGTTAATGGTTAGGAGTTAATGGTTAGTGATAGAGATCGGGGAGCTCAGAAAGGGAGAGCATCAGGTCGTGGTTCATAAATTCAATAAAATCGGGTACTGATGGGTGCCCGGGAAAGGGGGCGTAATAATGATCAGGTCGGCCATTCCTCCAGAAAAGGATCCAGGTCGCTTTCCGGGTCGATTCATTGGCATTCAGGGTGTGAAGTACCACGTCGGTGAACCACTTCTCGTTGGGAATGGTCTCCAGTCCGGTTTCAGATATGGCCATCATTTTCTGATGCCGCATAGAGAGCGAGTCCAGCATCTCCAGTATTTGGATGGTCCCGGATGATCCTTCCTTACTGGCCAGTCCGTGGTAGTCATCGAAGGCCATCACATCCACATACTTGTCGCCCGGATAGAAGGTCATGTACTGCTCAGCTGTCTTAAAACGATCACTGGAGTAAGCGATGATCAGCTGGTGCATTCCCTTATTGTTCCGGAAGTAGTCGATAGTAAACCGGAAAAGGGCTTTGTACTGCTCTGCCGAACAATTGCCTTGACCCCACCAGAACCAGGATCCGGTCATCTCGTGGAAGGGACGGAAAATCACGGGGATCAGTTCCCCGGTTTCCGTTTTAAGGCTTGAGAAGAACTCTGCAGCCTGATCCAGGCGTTCCAGGTATATTTGATGTGCGGCACCCCCGGGAAGACAGGCCTCCACACATGAATCTTTGTCCCAGCTGCTTCCTCCCATGGCATAATTGCGCATGTGCCAGCTGAAGGTGTTTACCCCCCCTTTTTCATAGACGGCAATGGCCCATGACTTCATATCCTCGAAGGGGACATCATCAATGTTTAGTTCATCTCCCATATGTCCCAGGTCCCAGCCGAACATGGCAGGGTGATCGCCCAGTACATCGTTAATATCGGTACGAAAGACTTCTCCTTTCCAGCCCATGCCATAGGCCAGGGCATCCTGATGGCCCACCAGAACATGATCGGCAGATATTTCCTGAAGTTTTGAAAAAAGCCTGGTTGCCATTGCACTGGCTTTTGGATCACTGAGACTCGGGGTGGCGGAGGTATCCGGGCCGGGAGCACACCCATGGATCATAATCAGAATACCCAGAACAGCCAGGGTGCGAAGAATCATATTTACTCAGGTTAGTTCCAGGAGGTAAAAATATTATTATTTTTGAGTTTTACTCTTTTTATGCGAGTATTTATCCTCTGTTCCGGAAGAAGTGGCTCTCTCACTTTTACGAAAGCCTGTAAAGAAATAAGTAACTATACGGTGGGTCATGAAAGCAAATCGCGGCGGCTGGGAGCAGAGCGTTTTGCTTATCCGGATCAACATATTGAAGTTGACAACCGACTGGCCTGGTTTACCGGGGCCCTGGACCGCGAATTTGGCAATGATGCCTATTATGTCCACCTTATCCGGGACCGCAATGAAACTGTAAGCAGTTACAATCGCAGATGGGTTCGTTATGGCAGCCTGATCAAGGCCTATTGCGAGGGAATTCATCAAATTACAATTCACACCCTTGATAATAAACGGCGGCTGGAGGTGGTCGAGGATTTCTACGATAATGTAAATGAAAACATCAGGCAGTTTCTGAAAGATAAAAATAAGGTTCGCACCATTCACCTTGAACATATCCTGGAGGAGTTTCCTCTATTCTGGACTGAGATTAATGCGGAAGGGGATTTGGAAAGGGCCCTGAAGACTTTTCAGAGCAGGCACAATCGCTCAAAAACCGGTAAATTTAAACATTTCAGGCATGAGGCAAAATTCCGGATGATGAGAATGAGGCGGCGTATTTTTTGATAATCGTAGCGATTCTTCTAAATTGCGCTTTACTCCATCTGCATCCTATTCAACATGGCTGTATTAAGAAGCATTAATCCTTTTGATCCATCGCGGATCGTAAACTATCCTCAGTTATCGGATATGAGTCTTGCCATCCGAATGGGAAGGGCACAGAGCACATTCAGCAAATTCAGGCATAGCTCCCTTAAGGAGCGCGCCGCCTTGATGAACAAGGTGGCAGTCATATTGCGTGATCGAAGTCTTGAGTTTGCAGAGGTGATCACCAGGGAGATGGGAAAACCACTTTCAGAAGCCAGGGCGGAAGTAAAGAAATGTGCCTGGGTATGTGAATATTATTCTGAAAATGCAGCTGGTTTTCTGGAAGAAAAGTTGGTGGAGACAGAGGCCGAGGAGAGTCGGGTGGTTTTCGAACCACTGGGGCCCGTTCTTGCAGTGATGCCCTGGAATTTTCCTTTCTGGCAGGTATTTCGTTTTGCAGCACCTGCCCTGATGGCGGGAAATACAGTGTTGCTCAAACATGCTTCCAATGTTCAGGGATGTGCCATTTGCATCGAAGAGCTATTTCTGGAGGCCGGGTTTGAAGAGGGCGTTTTTCAGAACCTGGCCATTGGCTCAGACCGGGTAGCTGGAGTTATTGCCAGTGAATATGTAAAGGCGATAAGCCTTACGGGAAGTGAAGAAGCGGGAAAAGCTGTGGCTGCTGAGGCGGGCAGGCATTTGAAGAAATGTGTGCTTGAACTGGGAGGAAGCAATGCTTTTGTTGTGCTTAACGATGCCAACCGTGAGCTTGCCCTTAACCTGGCTATTCCGGCCCGGATTCAGAACGGTGGACAGAGTTGCATTGCGGCCAAGCGTTTTATCATAGAGTCGTGGATTGCCGAAGATTTTATTCCCCTGCTGGTTAAAAAGGTGGAACAGCTTGTTATGGGGGATCCCATGAAAGAGGAGACCCATGTGGGACCACTGGTTTCGGTAAGTCAGGCCAAAGAGGTGGAGGAACAGGTGAGAAGATCGTTGGAGATGGGAGCTAAATTGCTCCTGGGAGGAGAGCGGGATGGAGCCTTTTACAAGCCTACCATACTCTCTGAAGTCACACCGGGTATGCCTGCCTTTGATGAGGAGGTCTTCGGACCTGTTTTTGCCCTTATGGAAGCAAGCTCTCCGGAGCATGCCCTTGAACTTTCAAATAAATCGAAATTCGGACTGGGTTTGCAGGTATTCACAGGCTCGGAATCCTCAGCAGATTTTTTTATAAAGGGTGCAGAGGAGGGGGCCGTATTTGTCAATGCTATGGTGAAATCTGATCCCAGGCTGCCCTTTGGGGGGACAAAGATGTCTGGATACGGACGAGAACTCTCTGAAGAGGGCATCAAAGAATTTGTGAACATTAAAACCATATGGGTCGACTGACCCATCACTTTGCTAATCCCTATAAAATGAAAAAGGTGTTTTTTACATTGGCCATGATCTTCACTTTGCTAGGATTGATGGCACAGGATGCTTCCTATACCAAACCAGCTGATTTCTTTGGCTTCGAGCCGGGATCTGACCGGAACCTCATTACTTACGAGCAGCTGATCGAATATCTGCAAAAACTGGATGGGGAATCGGAGCGGATCCACCTGGAAGAGATCGGGCTTTCATCCATGGGAAAGCCCATGTATATCGCCTTTATCTCTAGTGCAGAGAATATTTCCAGGCTGGATGAATTTAAAACCATAAACAGGGAGCTGGCCCTGAATCCGGATCTCGGGAAAGATGATCTTCAAGCCATGGTCCGGGACGGTAAAGTTTTTGTGCTTGCAACCCTTTCCATGCATTCCACAGAAGTGGCACCCTCCCAGTCGGCGCCCCTCATTGCCTGGGACTTTGCCAGCACGAGTGATCCAAAAAAGGAGGAGTGGCTCAGCTCTGTAGTTTATATGATGGTACCCTGTCATAATCCCGATGGTATGGACCTTATCGTGGAGAACTACCTGAAGTATAAGGGCTCCAAATACGAAGGAGCATCACTTCCGGGGATATATCACAAATATGTGGGTCATAACATCAACCGGGATTTTGTGACATTGAGCCAGGAGGAGAACAAGGCTGTTGCCAGGATTTACAACCAGAGCTGGCACCCCCAGGTAATGGTAGAAAAACACCAGATGGGCTCCACGGGACCCCGCTACTTTGTACCTCCCAACCACGATCCCATTGCCGAAAATGTACCTGCCGGGCTTTTTCACTGGGGAGGGGTATTCGGACAACATATGGCCACTGATATGACAGAAGAAGGTTTGGCCGGGGTAAGTCAGCACTATATTTTTGATAACTACTGGCCAGGCTCAACGGAGACTAGTATCTGGAAGAATGTAATTGCCTTCCTGACGGAAGCAGCAAGCGTGCAAACCGCGAGCCCTGTATATGTGGAGCCCGGCGAATTGCGTGTTGGAGGAAAGGGCCTGTCCGAGTATAAGAAAAGTGTTAACATGTTGCAGCCCTGGGAAGGAGGCTGGTGGCGCCTTGGGGATATTGTTCAGTACGAAATATCTTCCACTACATCCATAATCAAAACTGCCTCCCTTTACAGAGAGGATATTCTGAAGTTCAGGAATAAAATGTGCCGGGAGCAGGTGGAACTGGGGAAGACTGAGGCCCCATATTACTACATTATGCCCGGAAAACAACATGATCCTGGTGAACTGGTGAATCTGGTGAACCTGATGACCGAGCATGGCGTGCAACTTTATACATTGGAAGAGCAGGTGATCATTGAAGGGAAAGTATACAGTAAGGGCGATGTAGTCATCCCCCTGGCCCAGCCCTTCAGACCCTTTATCAAAGAAGTTATGGAGACCCAGGCATTTCCTGAGAGGCACTATACCCCTGGTGGTAAGCTTATTGAACCTTATGATATTACCAGCTGGTCCCTGCCCCTTCACCGGAATGTATCCTCTGTTGAGATTGATGTGAGGAGCAAAGAGCTTGAAGCCAGCCTCAGTCCCGTGGAAGTCCCATACAAGCTGAAAGGGGAGGAACTGAATGCAGAAGCCATGATTTTACCCGTAAACTCCAACGAATCTTTCCGGGCAGCATTTAAGGCCATGGGTCTGGGTATGAAGGTGGAAAGGTTATCAGAAAAGACGGATTTGTCCGGAACCACTTATGGAGCCGGAAGCTTCGTAATACATAAGGGATCCAGGAATAAGGCATGGCAGGAAGTATTTGAATCGCTTCCCTTCCAGCCGGGCGAATTAAGAGACCGCAGGGCCCTTAATGCCGTACCCCTGGAAATACCCCGCATTGCACTGGTGGATACCTGGTTTCATGATATGGATGCGGGGTGGACCCGTTACCTGTTCGATACTTACCACATTCCCTTTACCATTCTTCGTCCGGGTGAGTTTTCAGAGGCGGACCTTGCCGGGAAATATGATGTGATCATCTTTCCGGATTCGGACAAGGATATGCTTATGACCGGGAAGCGGAAATCGGATGGTTCCTACTATATGGGAAGTTACCATCCCGATTATGTGAAGGGCATAGGCAAAGAGGGTATGGAGATGCTTATGGCCTTCAGTAATGCAGGGGGAATTATTATTTCCTGGGGTGGCTCGACCAATCTCTTTGAAGGAATGCTGAAGATCAAGCAGGAGGATGCAGAGGAAGAATTCAGCCTGCCCTTCCGGGATATCTCCACGAACATGAGCAAGGCTGGTTTGAATATCCCGGGAAGCCTGTTGAAGGTCAGGCTGATTGCAGATCACCCCCTCACCCTGGGAATGCCGGAGACTACCGGAGTATTTTCCCGGGGGAAGCCGGTATTTCAGACCTCTATTCCGAAATTTGATATGGACCGACGTGTTATTGGCAGCTATCCTGAAAAGGAAATTCTTCTTTCGGGCTATGCTTCCGAAGAGGAGCTCATGGGCAACAAGGCGGCTATGATCTGGATGAAAAAGGGAAAGGGTCAGTTTGTACTGTATGGATTCAGCCCTCAATTCAGGGGGTCTACCCAGGCAAGCTTTAAGCTGCTTTTTAATGCTATTCTCCTTGAGAAGGCCGATTAATTTCAGCTGCTTCCCTGCGACGTGAACTGACATCCCACGATCCGTCGGTCATGTGATCGACATCTTCTTTTTCAGCCCGGAACAACTCTTCCAGCTCCAGGGCATACTTTTTGGTCTCGGACAGGTATTTATTTTCATCCTCTTTGTGATGCTTATGCAGTTCGTGAATCACTTTGTTGCTATGATTCCGGAATGTATGAGCGAGGCGGTGGGCATGGTACCTGTTATATCCCAGGTAAGTCAGCGCTTCGATTCCAAGGTGAAGTGAGGACTCAAAGGTGTCGCGCTTAAAGGCATCGACCTTGCGGTCCAGCAGCTCATAGGAATGTTCCTGGTCCACCGACCGGGCAAGTATTTTTAAATGGGGGTAGTTTCGCTGAGCCAGGTCAATAATTTTCAAAGACTTTTGCCGGTCATCCACAGCCACAATAAGCACTTTAGCCTTTTCAGCCCCTGCAGATGCAAGCAGATCAGCCCTGGTGGCATCCCCGTAATAAACCTTAAACCCAAATTTCCGGAGCACATCAATATTTTCCGGGTTATCGTCCAGGATGGTGGCACGCATCCCATTTGCAATCAGGAATCTTCCCATCACTACTCCAAACCTCCCAAAACCTGCAATAATCAGCGGGGTCTCTTCATCATCGATGGCATCTTCCTCTCTGGTATTTTTCGTTTTGCATACCTGCGGCATTATTAATTTATCATTTAATAGAAGGAGCAATGGAGTTATGGCCATGGAGAGGGCAACCACAAGAAAGAGTATGGCAGATGTATCAGAAGTAAGAACTCCGTTTTCGGCACTGAATGAAACCAGGACAAAAGCAAATTCTCCTCCCTGGGCAAGGGAGAAGGCGAACATGGTATTCTGACCTCCACGGATTCCGAAAACTCTACCCAGGATGAACAGGATAATAAACTTTATGCCTACCAGTGCTACCAGAAGGGAAAGAATAATTCCCGGAGAGGAGCCCAGAAGACTAAAATCCATGCTGGCACCAACAGAGATAAAGAAAAGCCCGAGCAAGAGTCCCTTGAAAGGCTCTATATCGGCCTCCAGTTCGTGCCTGTACTCATTGTTTGCCATAACCACACCTGAGAGGAAGGCTCCCAGCGCGGGAGAGAGTCCAACCAGATCCATCAGGGCAGCTGTTGAGATCACCAGCAGCAGTGCCGCTGCAGTAAAGATCTCTCTAAGACCTGTACGTGCTATGATCCGGAAGAAGTATTTTACCAGATAGAGCCCCACCACCACAATGGCAGTAATTACACTTAGCATCAGGACCACCTGGACCCACCCGCTAATTTCAACCCCGGCAATGTACTGTACCTCCCGTGAAATATCACCACCTTCTACGAGGGCACTCCCGGCAAGCAAGGGGATAAGGGCCAGAATTGGTACAACTGCTATATCCTGAAGCAGCAGTACTGAAAAGGAAGCCTTCCCGGATACCTGTTTCATTAATCCTTTTTCTGAAAGTGTCTGTAAGACAATGGCAGTTGAAGACAGGCCCAGGGTGAGCCCAATAGCAATTCCAGCTCCGATGGATTGTCCCAGCATGACTGCCACAGTACCGATCACCAGGGCTGAGAGCAAAAGCTGTAATCCCCCGAGTCCAAAAATGGACCTTCTCATTCCCCAGAGCAGATTGGGTTTTAGTTCCAAACCGATGAGGAAGAGCATCATCACAACTCCAAATTCGGCAAAGTGCATGACATCCTCTCCCTCGCTCCCGATAAAACCAAAAATAAAGGGACCTATGATCATGCCTGCAAGGAGATATCCCAGGACAGATCCGAATCCCAGTCTCTTGGCCACAGGAACTGAGATCACTGCTGCCAGCAGGTATACCATTGCGTTCAGGAAAAAATTCTGTTCATCCATAGGTCAGGATATTAGATCATTGATGTACTCCGCTTTTTTCAGTTCTTCCATGGGAAGAGATCCATCCCTTAGCTCCGTGATAATGCGTTTGTACTCATCAGCAGCCTTCTTAATTTGCTCAGCATTTAACAGATGGGTCCCGTGAGTTACAAAGGGAGGTAAATAGTGCATCCGGCATAGTTTTACAGTCTGCTCAAAGGGAGCAAGCAGGTGGCGGATGGAAAACGCCACTCCTTCAACTGAGCCATAGGTATCTCTTCTGCCTCCGGCAGATATGGCCGACATCACACTTTTCCCCTCCAGCGCCCTGCCGGCTTTTCCATAGGCAAACCCATGTTCCAGCACCAGGTCGAGCCACTCCTTCAAAAGGGAAGGAGAACTGTACCAGTACAGGGGGTGTTGCCAGATAATTATATCGTTTTCAAGGAAAAGCTCCTGTTCCTTTTTGATATCAATCTGATATTCGGGATATAAATCATACATATAGCGGACACTTACTCCTTCAAGTCCTTCTACGGCCTTCAGTAATGACCTGTTTACACGTGATTTGTGCAAGAGAGGATGAAAAATCAGGATTGCTATTTTATTTTTTGGAACCATTGGCTTGAATGCTTGTTATCCACTTGTAACAATTAACTCATACTTTTGTCATATAAAAATACCAAAGAAGATGATTTTAATGCAAGGAATTTCCCGGAAGATATTTTTTATACTCCTGGTTTCAGTGTTTACAGGCCTCGGAGCAATGGCTCAGAAACCTGCTTACAGGCTCTTCCGGGAGGATGGGAAGAAGGTGAAATATGAAAAGATGCTGGAGGCTGCAGAAGGGTCCGATATTGTGCTTTTTGGTGAATACCATACCAATCCCATTTCGCACTGGCTTCAATTGGAGCTTACAACTGATCTCCTGGAGGCAAAGGGCGATGCCTTGATTCTGGGAGCTGAGATGTTCGAGGCAGATAATCAGCTGATCATGAATGAGTACCTGGCAGGACAGATTACGGAAACAAAATTTGAGGATGAGGCCCGGCTATGGAAAAATTATTTAACCGACTACAAGCCCCTGGTATTGGTTGCCAGGGAGAATGAGTTGACTTTTGTGGCGACAAATATACCCAGGCGTTATGCCAATATGGTATTTAAAAAGGGACTGGTCTCCCTGGATAGCCTCAGCGATGAGGCAAAGTCCTATATTGCTCCTCTTCCACTGGTGTATGATACCACACTCAACTGTTATATGCAGCTCATGGGTGGCGGAAGTTCAGCCATGACAAAAGCTCCTAGAGGGGAAAAGGTAATTGCGAAGGACCATTCAATCTCTGCAGAAGGTGATTCAATCTCCTCGACAGATAATTCAATCCTTCCGGTGGGAGATAGCCTCCATCCGATGGGCAAAGCCAGCATGCCCATGGGCAGTATTAGTCCCACGGGAGGGCATGGAAGTAGAAAACTGGCAGATGCTCAGGCTATTAAAGATGCTACCATGGCACACTTTATTCTGCAGTACTGGCAGCCCGGGAAGCTCTTTATTCATTATAACGGGGCCTACCACTCAGATGATTTCGAGAGTATGAACTGGTTCCTGAAGAGGGACAATCCTGAATTGAATATTGTAAGCATCTCAACGGTGAGTCAGGACCAGGTAGAAAGCCTGGAAGAAGAATCCATAGGGAAGGCCAATTTTATTATTGCCGTCCCATCGACCATGACTCAGACCAGCAGATAGTTGCGGAGATCATGGATTTCTAGAGAAATTTAACTAAGTTGTATCTGGTTCTTCTAATTCAAATATTTACCAGATGAAAACACATTACTTTCTAACTACGATGGTGTTTATCGTAGTTAGCATGCAAATGCTTTCACAGGATGAAAGCAATGGAAACTCAGCCTATCTAAGGATCGATGCCACAGGAGGAAGCGAAACCATCAGTCGCCATATTTACGGCCATTTCTCTGAGCACCTGGGGCATTGCATTTATGGCGGATACTGGGTAGGGTATGATTCAGAAATCCCTAATACCAATGGAATTCGAAACGATGTGGTTGAGGCACTCCGGGCAATTGATATACCCAACCTGCGATGGCCCGGTGGTTGTTTTGCCGACGAGTACCACTGGATGGATGGCATAGGTGATCCTGGTCAGCGACCAAAAATGGTCAACACCCACTGGGGAGGAGTCACCGAGGATAATAGTTTTGGCACCCATGAGTTTTTGGAGCTTTGTGAGCAGCTGGGAGCTGAACCGGTCATCTGTGGAAATGTGGGAAGTGGAACAGTCCGGGAGATGTCGAATTGGGTTGAATATCTGAACTTTGACGGAATCAGCCCCATGGCAGATCTTCGAAGGATCAATGGCAGGGAAAATTCATGGGGAGTTAAGTACTGGGATGTGGGTAACGAAAACTGGGGTTGCGGAGGTAATATGACAGCTGATTTCTATGCTGATCAGTACCGCAGATTTGCAACTTATTGCAGGAATTATGGGGATAACAGGCTGTTTAAAATTGCAGGCGGAGCCAATTCGGAAGATCTTGCATGGACCGAGACCCTGATGCAGAAAATCCCTCACCATATGATGGATGGCATTTCGCTTCATTACTATACCACCAACTGGGGTAATAAGGGGCCTGCCACCGGCTTTGGCGAGGATCAATATTTTGAAGTACTGAAGAAATGCCTGCATATCGAAAAGACCATTGACCGGCATATTGAGATCATGGATAAGTACGATCCTGACAAGGATGTGGCCCTGGCTTTCGACGAGTGGGGTACCTGGTATGATGTAGAGCCAGGTACTAATCCGGGATTTCTCTTTCAGCAGAACAGCATGCGTGATGCCCTGGTAGCTGCCCTGACCCTGAATTATCTGAATGCGCGGTGTGAGCGGGTTCAAATGGCCAATATCGCACAGACAGTCAACGTATTGCAGGCATTGATTTTCACCGAAGGTGATCAGATGGTGCTCACGCCAACCTACCATATTTACGATATGTATCAGGTTCATCACGATGCCACCTTATTGCCACAGACTCTGGAGGGACCCGACTATGTGATGGGCTCAGAGGCCCTGCCGGCCGTCAGTGCCAGCGCATCCAGGGATAAGGAGGGTATGATCCACCTTTCCCTTGTAAATATTGATCCTGAGAAAGCAGTTCAAATGGAGATTGAAATAGAGGGAAAGTCTCCTGCAAAAGTAAAAGGACAAGTGCTCACTTCAACAAAGCTGGACAGCCACAACAACTTTGCAGAACCTGAAGAGGTGGTTCCGGTGGTCTTCGATGGTGCGCGATTGAAAAGGGGAAGACTGGAAGTGACCGTGCCACCTCATTCGGTTATTGTATTACAGGTAGAATAGATTTTTCTAGAGGGGCGAATCGTTCTTTTCTGTCGGGCGTGTATAAAAACGCTGGGTAGGATAGGCAAATTCGATCTCCTTGTGTTTGGCAAACTCTTTAAGTACCTCTTCCCAGATTTCATGTTCTGTGGATCGTCTTTTGCGGGGATTACAGATAAAACGCATGGTAAGCAGGATGCCACTTGGTTCGGTGGAGGTGTAGACGATGGGGGTGAGGTGCTGGTAAAAGATCATGT
>Ga0180430_10003159_pt1 | contig 14360 bp, 14 predicted proteins | sample SS_ome_9_FD_132999 | JGI IMG/M metagenome (GOLD analysis project Ga0180430, IMG submission 132999) | Hypersaline lake sediment archaeal communities from the Salton Sea, California, USA - SS_1_S_2 metaG | ecosystem: Environmental > Aquatic > Non-marine Saline and Alkaline > Hypersaline >... | reverse complement strand
TCGCCGTAGCGGCGGTCACCGGAGTTCAGCATGTACTGGTTGACGTGCATGCCGAACCAGCCGGTCAGCATGATGTTGTCCTTCGCCGCCGGGTCGAAGTCGGTGAAATTGAAGTGCCCCCACATTGACTCTAGCACCCAGTAGTCCCACACGCGCTTGACCAGGTAGGTCTCGATGAGGTTGCGCTGGGCCTGCCCGAGGTAGCCGCTGAAGCTCGGCGTGTAGAGGCCCTGGACCATGCCGAGCGCGAAGCCGAGGTGGTTGATCTGGTAACGCAGCGCGGCGGGCTGGAACTGGTCTATGACGGTGTAACCGGCGTACTCGCCGACCGGCTGCAGGGCGCGGTCGAGTGCATAGCGCACCGCTCCCAGCTGTTCTTCGCTTAGTTCGCGCGCGCCCGTTCCGGACGTCGCCGCCGCACGCTCGTTGACCTCGCTGATGGAGTCGGCGAAGAAGCCCTCGCGGGCGGCCAGGCGGGCCGCGTCGGCGGCGCGGCGCTGGTGCCCGCGATACTGGAACCAGGCGAACACCGCGGCCGCCGCGGTCGGTGCCAGCCACATCGCCGGCGCCCACACGGCCGGGCCGGCGAGGCCGCCGGCGAGCGCTGCGGCGCCGAGCCACACGCCGAGCGGGGCCGCCACCATGCCGGCCCAGAACCAGGCGATGAGCGCGAGCCAGAACAGGGCGAGCGTGAGGGGCAGCAGCAGCAGGTACCAGCCGCCGAGAGCGATGAAGCCCGCGCCCGGTAGCAGCAGGCCGAGTCCCGCGGCCTGCCAGCAGGGCGCGAGACCGAGCCAGGCCGGCGCGAGGCCGAGCACAGCCAGAGCCGCGTAGACGAAGGCATTGCGACGATGACGCGCGGCGGTGATCGGACCCTTGGAGCCCGAAGGCCGCCCGAACGCGCGTCCGAGGACTTCGTTTTCGATGACCGACATGTTCTCTCTCCCGTATGTCCGCGTGGGCGGATTGGCGTCCCGCGGGTTGTTCGTCGCGTGCTCAGGTCTCGCCGGCGCTGGCCGTGCGCCCGCGGCACAGATCGAGCGCAAAACCGGTCACGCCGAAGACGGCCGTACCGAGTTCGTTGCCGATGTGAGAGCGATGCTGGTAGACGTAGGTGCCGGCGGCGCCGGCCTCGAAGGCGATCACGGCGAGCAGTGCGACACGCACCGTCGGGCGAGCCAGCCAGGCGCGGAGTCGTGTCGCCGCCCTACCGGCGCGGCGCGGTGCGAGTCCGACCCAGCCGCGCAGGCGCTGCCAGGCATGAATGAGTTGCCAGGCGAGGGCCAACGCAATGACGCAGCAGGTCATATACCGTGCCGCCCCCGCGCGTATGGGCGCATGATGACTGTCATGCCCGTCGCTGTCCCTCCCCCCGGCTCGCCGGGGGACCCGGCAGTAAGCCTTCACGGCAACCTTAGACCAGGAGTCGCGGCAAAGGGAAGCGTGATTGTTCGGCGGTGCGGTCAGCGGCAGGCTCGATGGCGTGTGCCTGTCACTGGTGACCGTGCCTGCTTGGCCGTGCGCTGCGCCGGCACGTTCGAGGCGCGCGTCAGGTGCGCGTCAGCACGCCGACGTCGAAATCCGCGGCCAACCGCACGAACAGCAGGCGTGCCGGGCCTTCCAGCACACGTGTGCGGTGGCCGCGGCCGTCGGTGTCGTCGGCGAAGAAGAGCCCGCCCGGACCCCACTGGCGGCAGGCGCCGTCGGTCGTCTCGACTTCCAGGCGACCGGCGAGCACGGCGACCAGCTGGCGGTCGGGTGCGTTGTGCCAGTCCTGGTCGAGCCCGACCGGCAGGGTCGCGAGCAGGCAGTCGGCGGCAAAATTGCGCGACAGCGCGAGCACGTGGCCGAACGCGTCGGTGCGCGCGTCGGGCCAGGCCAGTTCGAGGTCTTCGAAACACGAGCCCTGCTCGCGGGTCGTGACGAAACGGGTCAGGTGCATGCGGGTACTCCTCGCGGGCGCGACATGGGCGGGCTCAGGCTTGCGACGCCGGCGGTAGGTCGTCGCGGTTGTCGTGACGGCGCGCGCGATAGCGGCCCGGGGAGACACCGCACCAGCGCTTGAACGCCTTGCCGAAATTCGCCGCGTTGTCGAAGCCGAGCGCAGCGGCGACTTCCTTGATGGTGATGCCTTCGTTGCCGAGCATCTCCTGCGCGCGTGTGCGCAGGAACTCGTCGGTGATCGCCTGGTAGCTGGTGCCGAGACGGCGCAGGCGCCGGATCAGCGTGCGTGGGGTGACATGCAGCGTCTGCGCGACTTCGGTCAGGGTCGGCAGCGGCCGGCGTCGGGCGTCGTCCTCGAACGCCCGGCACAGCTCGGCGCGCAGCATGCCGAGGGTATCGCGTTCGCGCGACGCGGCCATCGTTGCCGCGCACTGCGCGAGTGCATGCGACCAGGTCGACGCGATGTAGCCGAGATTGGGCAGTTCGCGCCACGCCGCCGGGATCACGAGCCCGGCGCTTGCTGCGTCGTAGTCGACCGGGCAGCGAAAATGCTGCGCGGTCCGCGCCGCGTAGGGTGTCGGCGGATAGTCGAGCAGCACGCGCATCTCGCCCGGGTCGATGGCGTAGACCGCTTCGAGATGGTGCTGGAGGATGACCAGCGGGGTTTCCAGCAGCAGCGGCCGGCACTCGCCGAGTTCGATCAGCGGGCACAGCTCGGCGATGAAATGCTCCCCCTCGCTGCGGCCCTGCATGTGCAGGTAGGGCACGCGGCCCGGGAAGAAGCGCAGGAACGTGTCGAGGCCGGCGCCCAGGGTCGGCGCGCTGACCAGTGCGATGCTGAGCGGCCCGTGGAAGTGATCGGCCAGCGAGCGCGCCCAATCGAGATGCCAGTCCGGCTCACCGGCGAGGGCGAGGGTGTTGCGGATGTACTGCAGCGCCTGGCGCACGCTGATGCGGCTGTCGGGGCTGGCCAGGTCGGCGGCGGTCAGGCCGGTGCCGGCAAGCAGCGCCTCGGGCTCGAACAGGCGCACGAGATGGCGTCCGTAAGTGGCCGGCATGGGCAGCTCTTCGATTGCGCGTGGATCCATCGAGGGCCGGGGCTCCGGGAGGACTGTCACCAAAGTAACAGAATTTGTCAGGGCCGTCTCTTGGGCCGCGATGGCGCGATGACTAGCTTATGCCCTCCACGGCGGTGCGCCCGCACCGCGCACGCGGGGAGGTCACGGGCGACGGCACGCGAGCCGCCGCGGCCGACCGACCGCGTGTTTCCATGACACACCTGAATCAGGGGATTCCCATGACCGAAGCCGAGAAGGTCGCCCGCAACGTCGCGGTGGTGCGCCAGTTCATCGATGCCTGGGGTGCTATCGACGTCGATGCCGCGATGGCCTGCCTGTCCGATGACATCGAATACATCAATCAACCACTCGAGCCGGTTTGCGGGCAGCAGGACGTGCGCCGGATCGTCGACGGCATCATGAAGCTCTCCAAGCGCGTGCACTGGGAGCTGCGCAACTGCTTCGGCCGCGGCAACGTCGTCGTCAGCGAACGTCTCGACTGCTGGGACTTCGACGGCAATGGCTGGGGACTCAAGCTGCCCTGCATCGGCATGTTCGACGTCAACGAGGCCGGCAAGATCTGTGGCTGGCGCGACTACTTCGACAACAAGATGTGGTTCGAAAACGGCGGCCCCACGCTGCACCTCGACTGAGCCTGACCGGGAGATATCGACATGCCGACACAAGACGACAGGATTGCACGCAACGAGGCGACCGTACGCGCCTTCCTCAAAGGCTGGGACGACCTCGACGTCGAGGCCTGCATGGCACAGATCACCGAAGACATGTGCTACCTCAACCAGCCGCTGGAAGCGATCCGTGGCAAGGAGAACGTGCGCAAGATGATCGCCTCGATCTTCGCACCGGCGAAGCGCTGCAAGTTCGAGCTGAAGAACCTCTTCGGCCACGAGAACAAGGTCATCACCGAACGCGTCGACCGCTGGGACTGGACCGGCAGCGGCACCTGGGAGCTCGAACTCAAGGTGTGCGGCATGTTCGAGCTGACCGAGAACGGCAAGATCATCGAGTGGCGCGAGTACTACGATAACGAGGACTGGACGAGGAAGGGCGGCCCCAGCCTCGTGTTCTGACACGGCGCGCCGTCGGGCGGAACGCGCGGCAGCCATGTTGCGCCGATGTTGCACATGGGAAGCACTAGCGAAGCAAAAGTGTCAGACACTTTTGCTTCGCGCAGCTGCCGTGTCGCACCCCAAAAGTGTCTGACACTTTTGCTTAAAATTTGCTCGTTTCGGTTTGCGGCGGGCGCTCGCGCTATCGCGGGTGCAGTCGCAGCTCGCCGCGTGCCGCGTCGATGTCGACGTCGAAGCGGGCGAGGACATCGAGGCCGAGCAGACCGGCATGGCCGTCGAGCCCGTCGATGACCAGCGTCGGCACCTGGCGTAATCGCAGCGCGCCCAGTGCCAGCGAATCGATGCGCGCGCGCACGGCGCTGGTGCGCCCGTTCGCGGTGCGGACGTCGACACGAGGGCCGTCGAGTGCGACGCCGAGGGCGCGCGCCAGGCTGGTCGAGATGGCGGTGATCGAGGCGCCGGTGTCGATGATGAAATCGCGCGGCAGGCCGTTGACCGTGACGCTGGCCGTGACCACGCCATCGCCGCGGCGCGCGAGCGGCACCACCACCGTGCCCGGCACGTCGCGGCGCGTCGCTTCCCGCTCGAGACGCGGCGCGAGCTGCCGTTCGAGACGCGGGTCGAGCGCGATGGCCTGCAGGTAATCAGCGTGCGCGCCGGCGTGATTGCCGGTCGTGGCGCGCAGGTCGGCGCGCAACACGAAGTAGGGTGCGTGACGTGCGTCGCGCGCGATGGCGCGATCGAGCAGGGCAGCGAGTTCGGCGGGGGCCGGGTGTGTCGCGGCGAGTGCCGGGATGGCCGCGCGCTCGAGCGCCAGCAGTTCGTTTGCACGCGGTTCCCGGGCGAGCCATGGCGCGAGCTGCGCGAGCGCTTCGCGCGGGCGCTCGAGGCGCAGCAGCAAACCGGCCCGCCGCACGTCGCGCGCGCGGCTGGCTGGCAGGGAGGCATCGACCGCCGTGACCAGCGCGAGTGCTGCATCGGGCCGGCCGGCGCCGAGTTCGCGGATCACGAGCCTGTCCAGGGCCTGATCGACCTCGGCGGTGATGCGAGCCTGGCGTTGCGGGAAGGCGGCGTGCAGCGCCGGGCCGAGGACGACGATAGTCTCGGCATCGGCGCGCTCGACGGCATTGCGGTAGCGTAACCAGCGCCCCTCCGTGGTGGCGTCGAAGAACGTCGTCGTCAACGCGGTCACGGGTATGCCGGTGGCGTTCCCGGCCGCGTCGAGCAGCGCGCCGACAACGGCAACATCCCAGGCCTCACCGCGTGCGCCGCCGCTCGCGCGGGCGATGCCGACGAGCGTCTCGCCGCTGGCATCGGTCAGTGCCGCGAGTCCGTCCGGCGCCGGTGCGTCGAGACGCAGCGCGTAACCCAGGGTGTCGTCGGCGAGCATGCTCAGTGGCGAATCGACGTGGGCTTCGCGGATGCCATCGCGCGTGTGCAGCACGCACTCGCGCCCGAGATAGAGCGATTCGCCAGCCAGCGTCGCGTCGCCCGGCGGCAGGCCGTGCACCGCGATTGCGACGAGATCGTGCTCGGCGTCCCAGGCCAGCACGTCGCCGACCGGCAACGCGAGTGGTGCCGGCAGGGCCAGCCGTGTCACGCCGTCGAGCGCGGACAACGGTGCCAGCAGCACGCCCTGGCCGGCGAGCAGCACCGCACCGAAGCGTCGCGCGCGGTCGCCGCCATGGGCGATGAACTCGAGCGCCAGCTGCGCCGGCGAACGCGCTGGGGACGACGCGGTCGGAAGTGGCGCGACGGGCGCGTCGGAGCGCGTGCGGGTCGCGCCCGCAGCGACCTCCGTTCGCGCCGACGGCGGATGGCGCACGTGGGCACTCGGCACCGCCGCGTGCCGCGGCCAATGCGTGATGGCGAGGCCGCCGGCGAGGCCGAGCACGAAGGCGAGCGGAACGACGAGGGAAGCGATCTTCACGAATGATGGCGTCGCGCGGGCGCGGAGAGCGACGGACATGGTCGCATAGCGAGCGGCTTCCGCGGTTGCCCTAGAGACCCTGGCGCTTCATCAGCGCGAGCGGTGCTTTGCGCCGCGCGCAACATCGCGCGCCGGGCTGCCAGTAAGGGGCGCGTTCGGAAAGCATGCTCACCGAGCGCGCCGGTTCCGCGACGCGGGCCATCGCCTCAGCCGATGCGGGCAGCATCCTGGCAGGGCTGTAGCGCCCGGCCCGCGCGCCACCGTGCCCTAGATGTCGGAGAAATCGCCATGCCGCCCCTTGCCATCGCTGAAACGCGCGGCGCCGGCGATGCCCTCGTCGACGACCATGCCCGCGCTGATGCGCCATTCCGAGCGCAGTCCGTCGCGTTCCGAAAGGCCCTCCTGGGCATAGACCGAGGCGCGGTCGCTGCGCAGGCAGCCCTGCGGGAAGCGCGCGATCTCGGCGGCCAGCGCCTCGGCGCGCTCGCGCGCCTGGCCGTCGGGTACGACCCGCTCGCAGGCCCCGATCGCGAGCGCTTCGTGGGCCGGAACCTTGCGCCCGGTAAGAATGATGTCGAGTGCGCGACCGCGTCCGACCAGGCGCGGCAGGCGCACGGTGCCACCGTCGATCAACGGCACGCCCCAGCGACGGCAGTAGACGCCGAAGTAGGCGCTTTCCTCCATCACCCGCAGATCGCACCACAGGGCGAGCTCGAAGCCCCCGGCGACCGCCGGTCCGGCCACGGCAGCGATCACCGGTTTGCTCAGCTGCAGGCGGCTCGGTCCCATGGGGCCGCGTGGCACCGGTTCGTCGGCGGCGCCGAAATCGAGCGCGGCGAGTGGCTGCGGCGATGCCGCGAGCGTGCTCGCGAACTTGAGATCCCAGCCGGCGCAGAATGCGCCCCCTTCGCCCCAGAACACGGCGACGGCGGCGGAGTCGTCGGCCTCGAAATCGAGAAACGCCTCGACCAACGCTTCCGCCGACGCCGGGTCCATGGCGTTGCGGCACTCGGGCCGGCTGTGGATGATGGTCGTGACCGCGCCGGATTTTTCGCTGCGTACCGTCAAGTTCGATGTCCTCCCCGGGGCTTGTCGAGTGCCGGGATCCCCGTCCCCCGGCGGCATGATGCGCCCGGATTCGCGACATGCCCGGGTCGATTTGACGCCAGGATGGCGCAGCGGGCAATGCCTGGTTGCGCCCCGTCGCGCCGCACCCTGAGAATGGAGGATGGCGAGAATCGCCGAGACGAACGGCCGCGCCATCGCCGCTGCTGGTCGTCGGACCGCGGTCCCGGCAATGGAGAAATATCTGGTGAGATTCCTTGCATACCTGACCCTGGCGCTCATCGGCGGCCTGTACGCAACCCCCGGTGTGGCTGCCGACAGCGAGCTGCGCGACGCGATCGCGGGCGATTACGATTATCTCGGCCCGCTGTTCGAGCATTTCCACCGGCATCCCGAGCTGTCCTACGTCGAGCACGAAACCGCCGCGCGTCTCGCCGCGGAGCTGCGCGAGGCGGGGCTCACCGTGACCGAGGGCGTCGGCGGCACCGGGGTCGTTGGCGTGCTCGAGAACGGCCCCGGCCCGGTTGTGCTGGTGCGCGCCGACATGGACGGCCTGCCGATCGCCGAGAAGTCCGGCCTGCCATATGCCTCCGAGGCGCGCCAAGTCGACATCGACGGCAACGAGTTCCCGGTCATGCACGCCTGCGGGCACGACATGCACATGACCGCGCTGGTCGGCACCATGCGCCAGCTCGCCGCGCGACGCGACGCCTGGCGCGGCACCGTGCTCGCCATCGGCCAGCCCGCCGAGGAACGCATCGGCGGTGCGCGCAAGATGATCGCCGACGGCCTCTACGAGCGGTTTCCGCGTCCCGACTTCGCGCTCGCACTGCACGTCTCCAGCCTGCTCGAAACCGGCATGCTGACGCTCGATCCGGGTATCGCGTTCTCGAGTTCCGACAGCCTCGACATCATCGTCCACGGCGTCGGCACGCACGGCGCGGCGCCACAGTTCGGCAAGGACCCCGTCGTCATCGCGTCGCAGATCGTGCTCGCCCTGCAGACCCTGGTCGCGCGCGAGCTGTCGCCGTTCGAGCCGGGCGTGGTGACGGTCGGATCGTTCCACGCCGGCACCAAGCACAACATCATTTCCGACGAGGCGAGGCTGCAGCTGACCGTGCGTGCCGACGATGCCGCGGTGCGCGACAAGCTCCTCGCCGGCATTCGGCGTATCGCCGAGAACGTCGGCCGCGCGGCCGGGCTGGCCGAGGACCACCTGCCCGAGGTCACTGCGCCGCTCGCTTCGACCCCGCCTACGCTCAACGAGCCGGCCCTCACCGCGCGTCTGCGTGATGCGCTCGTGGCGCATTTCGGCGCGGCGCAGCTCTCCTCGCGCCCGCGCGTCGGCATGGGCGCGGAGGACTTCGCATACTTCCTCGATGTCGACCCGCCCGTGCCCGGCGTCTACTTCCGTGTCGGCGGCACGCCGGCGGAGGTCTTCGCCGCTGCCGCGGCCGGTGGGCCGCCGGTGCCAGCGCATCATTCGCCGTTGTTCCGCATCGCGCCGCGCCCGGCGATCGTGAACGGCGTGGAGGCCATGACCGTGGCCGTGCTCGAACTGCTCGGCGCGGCACCGGTCGTCGCGGCCGGCGACTGATCCTCCACGACCGCTGTCGCCGCCGCGCGTCGCGCGATGGAAGGGGCACGGTGGACGCGCGTGCCGGGCGGCTTGACTTCACCGCGCGCGCGAAACATGGTGATGCCACCCTTGCCGCCCCCGCGCCCTACGGAGGACTCGCTTGGCTCGTGCCGTCTGGGCCGACCTGCCCACCGAAGCATTGCTCGATCTGCGCTTCTGCGATCTGGAACTCTCGCTGGAAGGAACCTGGGTGGACGCCTGTGTCGAGCGGTTGTATGCCGAACTCGCCGCGCGTGAACTCAACGTCCGCCCGCACGTGTGGATCTCCGAGGAGTGGTTCTCGCCCGACGGCATCCCCGGCATCGCCGTACCGTTCTATCTCGTGCATCCGCGCCTGATGCGTCTCGAGCGCCGCATGATGTTGCAGGTCGAGGGCGGTACGCGTGAGAAATGCATGATGCTGCTGCGCCACGAGGCGGGCCACGCCGTGCAGCATGCGTTCCAGGTGCACCGCCGCCAGCGCTGGCGCTGCCTGTTCGGTTCCAACACGCAGCCCTATCCCGACTTCTACTGGCCGCGCCCCGGCTCGCGCCGCTTCGTGCAACACCTCGATGCCTGGTACGCGCAGAGCCACCCGGCGGAGGATTTCGCCGAGACGTTCGCCGTGTGGCTCAATCCACGTTCGCGTTGGCGGCGGCGCTACGCCGACTGGCCGGCGCTCGAGAAGCTCGAGTACGTCGATGAGCTGATGGGCGAGCTCGCCGGCTGCGCGCCGCGCGTGCGGCGGCGGGCGCGGCCGGACAATCTCGGCTGCCTGCGCACCACGCTGCGCGAACACTACGCCGAGAAGCGCGAGCGTTACGGCGGCAAGTTCTCCGAAGCCTATGACCAGGCCCTGTTCGAGCTGTTCCAAACGCCCGGCCGGCGCGGGCGTGCCGGGCGTCCCGAGACCGCGGCGGCGTTTCTGCGCCGCCATCGCCGCGAGATCCGCGACACGGTGTGCAAGTGGACCGGTGAGCATGCCTTCACCGTCGACCAGGTCATCCAGGAGATGATGTATCGCTGCCAGGCGTTGCACCTGCGCGCGGGCGGCGCCTGCGCGCCGCTCAAGCTGAACCTCGCGGTATTTCTCGCCGCGCAGACCATGCACTATCTCTACCGGGGGGGTGGATGGCACGCCGTGTGACCAAGCGCCGTATCCTCGCTCTGATGCACCAGGACCTGGTGCCGCCGGACGATCTCAGCGGCGTCTCGCCCGAGGAGTTCGAGCACTACAAGTCCGAGCACGACGTCGTCATGACGTTGCGCGGACTCGGCCACGAAGTGATGAAGCTCGGGCTCTACGATGAGCTGCTGCCGCTGCGTCACGCCATCACCGAATGGCGACCGCACATCACGTTCAACCTGCTCGAAGAGTTCCGTGGACTGGCGGTCTACGATCACAACGTGGTCAGCTACCTCGAACTGCTCGGCATGCCCTATACGGGTAACACGCCGCGCGGCATGGTGCTGGCCCGCGACAAGGCGCTGGCCAAGAAGATCATGCGTTTCCATCGCATCCGCACGCCGCGTTTCGCGCATTTCCCGTTCGGCCAGAAGGCGCGCCTGCCGCGCCAGCTGAGCTACCCGGTAATCGTCAAGTCGCAGCTCGAGGAAGCCTCGCTCGGTATCGCCCAGGCCTCGGTCGTGACCAGTGATGCCGCGCTCGCCGAGCGCGTCGCCTTCGTCCACGAGCACGTCGGCACCGCGGCCATCGCCGAGCAGTACATCGATGGGCGCGAGATCAATATCGGTGTGCTCGGCAATCGCCGCCTGCAGGTATTGCCGGCCTGGGAGCTCAACTTCTCGGGGCTGCCGGACAGCGCCTGGCGCATCGCCACGCAGAAGGTCAAGTGGGATCTCGGCTACCAGGAGCGTCACGGCATCGACATCGGGCCGGCCCGCGATCTGCCCGACCGCGTGGCGCGCGAGCTGGCCTCGATGGCCAAGCGCGCCTACCGCGCGCTCGAGCTGGCCGGTTACGCGCGCATGGACTTCCGCCTCGCGCCGAACGGTAAGGTCTACCTGATCGAAGCCAATCCCAATTGCGACATCTCGCGCGACGAGGAATTCGCCAGTGCTGCCAACGCGGCCGGCTATTCCTACGGTGCGCTGCTCCAGCGCATCGTCAACCTCGGGCTCAAGCGCGAGGCGCTGGTACGGCGCAAAGGCGTCAACTGAACAGCCGCGGCGGGCGCTGCCGCGATGCGCCGCGCGCGGCTCGTCGGCGTTCCGGCGCGCGCCCGAAGCGGCTTCAGCCGCTCTCGTCCGTGCCGCCGCCCCAGGGGTGGTCGACGATCAGCAACCAGCGCCCATTGGGCTGGCGGCGCGCGACCTCCGAGGTCTGCCCGGACAGTTCGACCGGGGCGCCATCGGCGTCCGTGCCAGTCAGGCGCCAGGTGTTGCTGAGCAGCGCGATGTCGCCGCAGCAGGCGGCGTAGCGCGTCTCCATTTCGAGTTCGCCGTCGACAGCGAGCATTTCACTCAGTGCGGCGCGGATGGCGCCCTTGCCACGGCTCGCGCTACCGTCCTCGGCAACGAACGTGGCTTCGTCTTCGTACAGTTCGAGCAGGCCTTCGAGGTCGCCCGCCCGGAACAGGCGGGCGAACTTCTCGTGCACGATCTCCGGTCCCCTTGCAGTCATCGTTCCGCGCTAATCCCCCGTCAGCATTGCGTGATACCGGGGGGACCTTAATGGCTCGCGCGGCAGCGGGCAAGGCGGCAATCGGCTATGCTGCGCCGGCCACGACGCTCTGCACGCGACATGCTACGCCTCGAACAAGCCTTCCCCGATGATATCGCCGCCGATGCCCACGAGTGGTTCGCGCGCTGGCAACTCACGCCGATCGCGGCGACGGTGCGGGTGCGGTTCAGTCGGCGTATGTTCCGCTCGATCGGCCGTTGCGCGCCGTTTCGCCGCCTGGTGACCCTGGCCGTCGGCGTGCGCGAGATGACGCCGGTGCTGGTACGCGAGGTGCTCGTCCATGAACTCGCCCACATCGCTGCCTACGAGCTGCATGGCCCGCGCATCCGCCCGCACGGGGCGGAATGGTCCGAGCTCATGCGCGCGGCCGGTTTCACGCCACGCGTGCGCTTCGAGGATGCCGCGGCCATCGCGCTGGTGCGCGAACGCGCCAGCCTGCCGGCGCGCTACCTGCATCGCTGCCCGGTGTGCGCGGCGAGCCGTGTGGCCGCGCGGCGCATGCCGCGCTGGCGCTGCGGCGCGTGCTACGAAATCGGGCGCGACGGCCTGCTCGAGATCACGCGGGTAGAGCCCTGATCCGGGGGGCGTGTTCACCGTTGGTGTCTGACACTTTTGACTATTTTTTGACCAAAAGTGTCAGACACCAGCAGCCGGGCACCAGCAACGGTGGCCGTTCAGGGTGCAGTGGGCTGCTGCAGGCTGTCGAGGTAGTCGATGAGCGCGGTGATGCGCAGCTCCACGGTTTGCTCGTCGGCCCCTTCGAGGCGGAAACGGCGCCCCCAGACCGGCATCTCGCGGCTGCCGTGCGAACGCACGATGCGGCGCCCGTCGATGACCTGGTAGACCAGCGTCTCGGGAAACGAGCCGCCGTTGTCGGCCGCGAGGCGGGTCAGGTCGTCGGGCTGGCGGATCAGTTCGGCGGCGAGCGGGCCGTCGCCGCGGCCATTGGCGCCGTGGCACGGCGCGCAATGGTCGAGGAAGTGACGCCGGCCGAGCGGTTCACCGGCGTCGCCGTCCGCCGCCGCTGCCGGCTGGGCGGCGGCGAAGGCGAGCAGGAGGGCGAGATGCCCGCGGCGGGACGCTTTCAAGTGATGGAAGCCTGGTAGATGCTCTCGATCGAGGCATCGAGCATGCTGTTGAACGCGGCGTCGCTCTGCTGCGCACTCAGGCCCTCGGTCAGTGCGCGCGAGAAGCTCGCAACCATGCCGTGGTTGCGCGCCAGCCGCGCGTTGGCGTCGTCGCGCGAATAGCCGCCGGACAGGGCGACCACCCGTGCCACGTTCTTGTGCGCGATGCACTCGGCGTAGAAGTCGTCACGCTCGGGCAGGGTGAGCTTGAGCATGACGAGTTCGTTCTCGCCCAGCTTGTCGAGCGCGGCCAGGATACCGGCCTTGAGCAGATCCTCGGCGGCCGCCTTCTCGGGGCAGTGGATGTCGACCTCCGGCTCGATGATCGGGACGAGGCCGGCAGCGCAGATCTGGCGGCCGATCTCGAACTGCTGCGCGACGATGGCGTCGATGCCGGCGGCATTGGCCTGCTTGACGACCGAGCGCATCTTGGTGCCGAAGATGCCCTTGTCCTTGGCGCGCGCGAGGAGCTTGTCGAGATCCGGCATCGGCTTCATGAGTTGTACGCCGTTGCCTTCCTCGGCGAGGCCCTTGTCGACCTTGAGGATGGGCACGACGCGCTTCTCGCCCCACAGGTAATCGGCGGTCGGCTTGCCGGCGACCTCGCGGTCCATCGTCATCTCGAACAGGATCGCGGCGAGTATGCGTTCCCCGGTGAAGGCCGGGCTGGTCATGATGCGGGTGCGCATCTGATGCACGAGATCGAACATCTCCTCTTCACTCGACCAGGCATCCTCGTCGATGCCGTAGAGCCGCAGTGCTTTCGGCGTGCTGCCGCCGCTCTGGTCCAATGCTGCGATGAAGCCCTTGGCTGACCTGATTTTCTCGAGTTGCTGGTCGAAATTGCTCACGGTAATCCTCACCTGTGGTATGCGGTTGGTTGTTGAACACGGGTTGGCGTCTGGTCTCACACCTATTCTAGAACCTATCGGCCGTCGATGGGCCTGCTCGAGGTCACGTTCCGCCGTGGCGGCGGTCGATCCGGGACCGGCGCCCGCGCAGGCGGTATAGTCGGCGCGGGAAACCCATACGTCCGCGATTCCATGCGCCACCGCTCCCAGCACGGCTTCACCCTCATCGAACTTGCCGTCGTCACCGCCATCATCGGCCTGCTGGTCGCAGGCGCGATGACCGGTATCGGCGCGTTGCGCATCAACGCGAAGATCAAGGAGACCGACCGCGCGCTGGAGCACGCCGAGCTGCTGCTGGGGACCTTCGTTGCGCGCAACGGACGCCTGCCCTGTCCGGCCGATCCGGACCTCGCCCCGGACGCCGCCGCCTACGCGCGCGAGGCCCTGGACGGCGCCGGGACCGCCTGTGCCCCGGCGCTGCAGATCGCCGGCACGGGCGTGTTCCGCGGCACCCTGCCGTCCGGCGCGCTCGGCGTGCCGCCGCGCGAGCTCGCCGATGGCTGGGGTCACCAGCACTTCTACCTCGTCGTCGGCAGCGCCGCCCGCGCGGACTCGTTGACCAACGGCAGCTGGGCGCGGAACGACGCCGTCAACGAGATCGAACTGTGGGACAAGGCCGATGGCGACGCGAGCCTGCCGGCGCGCCGCCTGCTCACCGATCGCGGCGTCGCCGCCCTGGTCTCGACCGGCCCCAACGCCCATGGCGCGTTTACCCTGGAAGGGTCACAGCTCGCCGCGTCGCCGGCCACCGCGCTGGCCGAACGCGACAACCAGGACGACGACGTGTTCCTCGTCGCCGCCGGTTACTCGGACGATCCGGCAACGCCTTACGACGACCTCGTGCGCGTATTCACCGAGGATGACCTGCTGCGCCCGCTCGCCGCCGAGGGCGAGGTGCAGAGCAAGGCGGCG
>Ga0180430_10003158_pt1 | contig 14361 bp, 14 predicted proteins | sample SS_ome_9_FD_132999 | JGI IMG/M metagenome (GOLD analysis project Ga0180430, IMG submission 132999) | Hypersaline lake sediment archaeal communities from the Salton Sea, California, USA - SS_1_S_2 metaG | ecosystem: Environmental > Aquatic > Non-marine Saline and Alkaline > Hypersaline >... | reverse complement strand
CGCCGGTGGGGACACCGAAACCGCCGGTGGGGACACCGAAGTCGCCGGTGGGGACACCGAAACCGCCGGTGGGGACACCGAAGTCGCCGGTGGGGACACCGAAATCGCGGCTGATGTTGAATCCGAGACTCCGACGGCGAAACCCCAGCCCGCCCCGGGCCTCGCCACCGACCCGTCGCTCGAGACGATTCTCGAGGCTTTGCTTTTCGTGTCGCCCGAACCGGTTCCGGTCGCCAAGCTCGCCGACGCAGCGGGGCGCCCCACCACCGAGGTGCGCGCGGCGCTCAAGAATCTGGCCGCTTCCTTCGCCGAGTCGAAGCGGGCCGTCGAGTTGACCGAGCTTGCCGGTGGATTTCAGATTTTGACGCGGTCGATTTTTAATGATGTGATCCAGGCTTTCAGGAAATCGAAATCGATCGACAGGCTTTCGGCGTCGGCGCTCGAGTGCCTCGCTATCGTCGCCTACAAGCAGCCGATCATCAGGGCCGAGGTCGAGGCGATCCGCGGCGTGCAGTGCGGCCCCGTGCTCCGCGGGCTGCTCGATCGGCGTCTCATCCGCGTGGCGGGTCGGGACAAACGGCCCGGAAATCCGATCCTCTACAGGACAACCAACCGTTTTCTGGAGCATTTCGGCCTCAAATCGCTCAAGGGCTTGCCCTCGGTGGAGGAGTTAAAAAGTCCCTCCAATTGAGATCGAGTCCCCGACCGGTCGAAATTGGCCCCGGGAAATCCTTTGATCGTTTGCTTTCCCGACTTATAATCCCTCCCTTCGAAATATTCTTCGTTGCGATCTGTTCTGAAAGGTCTTACCGATGTCTTTCAAGTTTTTCCGCAAGCACCAAAAAGTCATGCTCTGGTTCGTGGTGATTCTGGCCATCTTCACCTTCACCATTTTTTCCGTCCAGTCGACGATGAAGACCTGCTTCACGCAGGAGTCGATCGACGACATCGGGGAATTCACCCTCAAGGACGGGACCAAGCTCATGATCTCCCGCGTTCGCTATTCGGGAGTGCATAACACGCTCCGCCTCTTGATGGGCGAGAACTACTCCGAGGCGATGATCATTCCCCATATCGTGCTCTACGAGGAGGCCTCCCGGGCGGGGATCATGGCCTCCGACGCCGAACTCCAGGAGAGGATCAAAGGACTTTTCGGCGGGCAGATGGTCAGCACCGACGAGTACCGCGACATCATCGTGAAGAGGGTCGGATTCCGTTCGATCAAGCAGTTCGAAGAGCTCCAGCGAGAGATGATCGTCATCGATAAATTCAAAGGCTTCCACGCGCTGGCCGAGGATCTCTTTCTCACCCAGGAGATTTATGAAAAGTACAAGGTCGAGAACGAGGAGCTCAAAATCGATTACCTCGCCTTCAAGGCCGACGACTACGCCGATCAGGTCGACACGACAGCCTTCGAGGAGAAGGAGATCGAAGATTACTACAAGACGCTCCGCCCCGGAATAGGGCAGGAAGAGTTGACCGTCTTCGAGAAGTTCCTCTTTGATTTCGCCTACGTCGATACGTCGACGATCGATTTCGAAGCCTACAGCGACCTCACCGCCGATGTGACGATCGACGATCTCGAGATCGAGCAGTACTACAACACGGTCAAGGAACGATACAAGATCGAAAAAAGCCCCGAGCCCGACCCCGCCGAAGGCGACGACCCCGCCGAAGGCGACGACCCCGCCGAAGGCGACGACCCCGCCGAAGGCGACGGCTCCGCCGAGAACGACGACGAGAACGCTCCCGACGAGGAGCCGGCTGCAGAGTACAGGGATCTCGCCGAGGTGAAAGAGGAGCTCGAGAAGGAGCTCAAAGTGCTCGCCCTGCTCGAGAAGGCCGAGAAGGAATGGACCGATTTCGCCAAGGAGAACAAGCTCTACGATCCCCCGGCCCCGAAAGATGAGACAGACACCGACGAGACGAAGAGTGAGACGCCCGACAGCGGCGCCTTTTTCCAGTCCCTCTGCGACAAGTACAAACTCAGCCGGAAAACTTTCGAAGAGAAGCTCTCGTGGGACACGCTCGAGACGCTCGATCTCTTCGGTTCCGAGGGTTTCAAGAGACGGGTCAAGAGCCTGCGGAAGGACTATGCCTTCGTGGTCAAGCCCTGCGCCGACTGCGTGACCCACGTGGGATTCCTGGTGCGCGTCATCGAGCGGGATGAGGCCAAGCTCAAGGATCTCTCCGAGGTGCGCGATCTCGTCGTCGAAAACTATGCGGCCAAGAAGCGGATGGAACTTGCCGAGGCGGCGGCCAACGATTTCAAGGATGCGCTGAGGGCCAAGGCGGGCGCCTTTCCAGAGGTCAAGCCCAAGGTCGACCAGATCCTCAACGCCGCCCGCGAAGATGCCGAGAAACGGATTGCCGAGAGGCGGGAGTCGGAGGAGAACTACACCGACGAGATGGCCGAGAGGTATCTCGAGGGAATGATGCGCCGCGCCGAGTCGGAGGCGAACACCGAGCTCGATCCCTACATCCACAGGGTTTACGCCGAAACATGCGCCGAACAGGGCCTCACACCTGTTGTGCTCGATTACTTCCCCAAAAGCGAGGCGCAGAACCGCACGGCGGCCGAGGACGCCTCGGAGGCAGAGACCTTTCTCAAGTCGCGCATGGGATTCATCGTGTCTCAGCTCGAGAAAGATGCTTTCAGCAATCCTCTCCGCGATAATGATTCGAATACCTTCTATCTCATCCACATGGTCGATCGCCGTTTTCCCGCGGCCACCGAGATGACCAGCGACGATGTCACCAAGGGGCGCGAGCGGATCGAGATGGACAAGATGATCGCCCGGTGGCAGGCGCGGCAGGGCGCGGGCGCCGGGACAACGGCCACAGCCGAGGCCGATCCCTTTGCGGTCGAGCAGATCATGAAGGACTACAACGTCCAGTTCTACCGGGTCGAGGAATCCGACGAAGAAGAGGCGCCGGCCGAAAACTAAGGGCAACGCCGAAAACTAAGGGCAACTAAGGGCAGAGTCCGGCCGCTCGCTTGGATCTCATTCCCCTCGATCGATGGTGGGATCGTCTTCGGTCCCCGGTACGGGATCGTACCCTCCGCGGCAAAAGGGATTGCACCTCAAGATCCGGTAGACGCCGAGGAGAGATCCGACGACCACACCTCTCGCCTTGACCGCTGTCTTGAAGTACTCCGAGCATGATGGGTAAAAGCGGCACGAGGGCATCTTCAGGGGGGAGAGCGCCTTCTGATAGAATCTTATCAGGGCGATGACGATCCGGCTCAACATGAGAGTTTCCTCACCGCGTTCCGCGCTTAGCGCTTTTTCGCGCCGCGTCGGTCGCGAGGCGCCTGAAGAGATCGCGCAAGTCGTCGATCGAGTGGCGCCAGGGTCCCTTGGCCGGCATGCAGATGAAGTCGAAGCCCTGAGAGGCGAGTGCGCCCTGTTCGAGGCGGAAGGCTTCCTTGATCAGGCGCCGGATCCGATTGCGCGTCACCGCATTGCCATGTTTGCGGCCCACGCTCACACCGAGTCGATTGAGGCCGAGCTCGTTGGGAGCGGCGTAGACACTGAGCCCCTGTCCGCTGTGCCGCGCCCCGTGGCGAAAGATCCTCAGGAATTCCGCCCGCCGCCGCATTCGGTTCTCCGGGCTCAGCCGGTACCCCGGCCGCGAGCCGGGAGGGCGTTTCGTTTCGCACTGTTCGTCTTTAGAGTCGGATCGCGTCACGGCATGTCCCAGCGCTAGGGCCGGCGATTCTCCTTCGATGACCGCCCGCGGTTTTCGAGAAGACCCTGGCATGTTTCTATTCCCACGGCGGCTTTTCGAAAACGCTCGTCCTTGCCGAGGGGGAGTCCCGAGAGCCCGCCCTCCTTGAGAAAGAGGTCGTAGTCGAGGATCGCCTCCTCATAGCGGCCGAGCTCCTGCTCAGCGAGGGCGCGGTTGAAATAGAGGTCGCCGTCCATGAGGTCGCGCGCCTGGAGAATATCGTACTGCTCCACGCACTTGGCAAACATCCCCACCGATGCGAAGAGATCGGCCAGCGCGCAACGCAGATCCTTCTCCTTCTCCGGATTGGCGGCGACGAAGAGCATGACCGTGTTGGCCTGCTCCATCTCCTTGGCCATCTCCATCATGCTGTTGATCGCTTTGGTCAGCCGGTCATGGTCCTCCACCTCGGAGTCGGGTGCGAGCCCTTCCCTGATGAACCTGTTGAAGTCGATGATCGCCTCGGGGTATCGCCCCAGATCCCTCTCCGCCAGCGCTTTGTTGTATGAGAGGGCGCCGTCGAGCATGCCCCGCTCGTGGAGGAGTTGGAACTGTTCGAGCCTCTCCTCGTGGCGCTCCAGGCGTCCCAGGGCGTTGGCCAGAATCCCGCGCAAATCCTTTTCCTTGTTCATGTTCTCCTCGAGGCGGGTTTCGAAGAAGAGCCGTTCCGACGCGTCCATCGTGTCCTCGCTCTCGAGGCGCCGGCTGATGAAACCAGTCGACCGCTCAAGAAGGTCGAGACCGAGCGAAAGATATTCGACAGCTTCGGGAAAGTTGGCGACATAGGTGTAAATTTGACCCAGGTAGAGGATTGCGTCGATATTCTCACGCTGTCTCTCGTAGGAGAGCACCTTGAGGAAGTGGTCCTCGGCCAGGTCGATCTCATCGTCGACGCCGTCGTCGCATTCGGCGATCGAGTCCTCGATCGACTCGATCGATTCCTCGATCTCGTCCGACTCTTCCTCTGAGGCGGCCGGCGCGGACCGCACGTTGGCGAGGCGGCGTTCGAGGTCGACGAGCTGCCGCCTGTATTCGGTTGCGATCCGATAATGGACCATGCCGAGGCTGAGGTGGACCCTGTAGTCGTCTTCGCCGAAGAACCACCGGAGGCTGTCGGTCGCCTCGAGCTGCTCGAGTGCGCCGAAGAGATAGCGCATCCTCTCGGTGCGATCCTTGAGCTGGGCGGAGTGATAGTAGAGCGCCATGCCGAGCTCGAGGTTGAGCGAGTAATCGTCTTCGTCGATGGCCAGGCCTTTTCGGCACTGGTCTATCGCCTGGAGGTACTTGCCCTGGGTGTAGTAGTTCTTGCTGTTGAGTTTGTAGTCGTTGAGCTTGCCCTCTTCGTCTTCACCCAGGCCGGTGCAGGACGCGAGAAGGAGCCCGAAAATGAATAGAGCCGCGTATTTCATCGTCACTCTCCAGAGCTGTTTGCTCTCCGTGAATCGGCGATTCTTTCCGCGAATCGACCGAGGCCCAAACACCAGTTAAACTGTGGGAGGCACAGAATTGCAATGATTTATAAAGCCATCCCCTTGCGGTAACCTATTCGAACCTATTCGGTCCAAAAGGCGATTCAGTCCCCGGCGCGGTTGAGGATCGTCTCGAGAAGCGCCCGATTCCGCCTGATGTGAAGCGTCTTGAAACGCTCGACCGTGACCTGGCCTTTTTTTCCGCCCTTGATCGCCCGTACGTATTTGCGTGGAGTGTAAATCACATCGGCCTGTTCGGCCCCGCGTAACTGCGAGAAGTGCAGTGCCAACTGTCCGGCCGCCAGCAGTTCATCGAGGGAGGGATTCTGGTTCTTGGCCATGGGAAGGACCACATGGGCGCCCGGCGTGTTGTGGCAGTGGAGCCAGATATCTCTGCCCCGTGCCAGATGGAGGAGCCTGTGGTTCGTCTCGCCATCCTTGCCCACGAACACTTCCTGGTCCCGGGTGAGTAAGTATTTTCGTATGTTTTTTGAGGCAAATGGTTTAGCACTCGGCTTGCGGCCATCTTTCGATGGAAGACGTCCATCTTTCGATGGAAGACGGCCATCTCTCGATGGCGTGAGCCTCTCCGTCGACTGTGGCGGGCGTTTGATTTGCTTGATCACGCCTGCGGCGATCATTTCATCGTGAATGAGCACGATCTCCTCGATCGCGACTGCCTGCTCCAGCCTGCGGCCCATTTGGTTGAGCTGTTCGAGGCGCTCGGCGTAGGTGGCGCGCAACGATTCGAGGTGCGGCCGGCTGCGCGAAGTTTTCCGGTACCGTTTGTAAATCGCCTCGAGGTTCCGCGCCGGATCGAGTTTGGGATCGAGGGCGATGGTGATCGATTCCTGATCGGCTGAAAAGATATTGGTCACGTCGACCTTGTCCATACCGCGCTTGAGAAGGTGGAAATGCGCCTTGAGCAGATCGCCTTCGACCTTGATTTTTTCCGCCTCCCCGGCGCGGGCGATTTTTTCGTCGGTCTGGACGATCGCTTTGCGCGCGCGTTTTGTCTCCTTGCCGCACTGGGAGCGGAGAGCGCGCCGCGCCCCTTCGAGCTGGGCGTGCCCTTCGATTTCGTGAAAGTAGCGGTCGGCCGAATCGTTGAGCGCCAGTCCCCCCAGGGCCGATGTGCCTTCCAAGTCGAACCGGGACGGCTGTTCGGCCGTTGCTTTTCGTCTCGCCGCGACGCGCACCGGGGGAGGGTAGGGAAGACCCTCGGCGATGTGGCGCGCTTCGGTCCTGCTCTCGCGCAGGGCGCGAAGAATCGTTAACTCCTCGTCGAGGAGCAGAATGTTTGCGCGGCGGCCGAAGAGCTCGAATTTCAGCGACCAGGCGAGACGATCGCGATTCTCGATGGCGAGAGTGACGATCCTGTCTTTGGGCTCCACGTTGATCGCCCTGATGCGACTGCCCGCGATCTGGGCGTGGAGCCCCTGGGCAAACCACGATCCCTCCCCTTTTTTGAGGCGGCGTTGGGGCCTGGGGGAGACGAGCATGTAGTTGAGGCCGGACGTGACGGACAGGACGAGACGGACGATCCGCTGCATGTTCGAGTCGGCGTCCTCGACGAGCATGATGAATTTCTCTTCCGCTCCCGCGAGCAGGGGCGACTCCAGCCCGGGCGCAAGGTCGCGGAATTCGAGGATACGGCGTCCCTTGATCAGGGAACGGCACTCGTCGACCAGCGAACTTAATTCGATTTGCGTCAGCGATTTGGATTCGTCTTTCATGGGCCGTCCCAGCTCTGGGCTTGTCCTGTTCCGGTCGAAATCGAAGAGGGAGATTATAACTCCCACTTGAGGCCGGGCAATCTTTATGTTTATCTGGCGCCATCTCCCCATCGATCTGGTGCGGTCCGGTCATCGGGCGGTTTTAGAAGGAGCGATTCAATGGATATCGGAAAAACCGGGAGCCGACTGGCCCTCGTCGCGCTGCCTCTCTGTTTGTGTCTTCTGTTGAGCTGCCTCCAGCTCGAGTCGACCAAGACCCTTGCCGAGGAAGAGGACCTCAGGGTGCGCGACAAGAATATTTCCCAGACGCGGGTCGAACTGGAAGAGAAGATGCGCCGCGAGCTCGACCATATCCGCTCGCTGCAGACAGCGCTCGAACTGTCCAAGTCACAAGAGGAGGCCGCAACCGAACAGTTGGCGGAGCAGAAAAAGGCCGAGGAGGCGGTGAACAAGGATGTGGCCGCCGTCACGGCGCAGAATGCGAAGAAAAAGGAAGAGCTCGTGAAGCTCCAGAAGGAGCTTCAACTCTCCCAGACCAAGGCCGAAGAACTCAAGAACACCCTCGCCACCGAGCGGAGCCGCATCGCGGCCCGCGAGGAGATCCTCGAGCGGGAGACGTCGCGCACCGAGGAGGTCTGGCTCAAGGTGTCCCAGGCCTCGGCGGAGCTGAAGAAGCTTTCCATCGAGGAGGCCCGTCTGAAAAAGGAAATCGCCGCCCTCGAGTCACGCATATTCGAGACGCGCCAAGTTCTCGATGAGTCCCGCTCGGCGCTCGACGCCGACCGAAAAACTCTCGAAGAACTGCGAAGAAGGATCGACGAGCTGCTCAAGCGCGACGGGTAAAATTTATTTCTCCCCGCTCGTGGAATTTGGTTGACCTCTGCAAGGCAATCAGTCGTAATAGCCGGCTATTCACAATCGTTTTTGACAGAGAGTTGGCGCCAGAGGATCGAGGCCTCCGTCCTTCCGGTTTTTCCCGAATCTTCTTTTCTGGAAAGTACTTATGAGGTCGGGCCTTCATCATGCGAAAAGGTGATCTGTTCTTGGCCGTGGGACGTTATTCCCACATCGGATTCCTTTTCGGAGCACTCACGGTCGGCGGCTTCTTCCTCGGTCAGTTTATTGACAAAAAAATCCAGTCATTTCCCCTGTTTTCCATCCTTATCTTCTTGCTCGGCTTTGGCCTGGGAATGTACAGGTTCATTCTCATGGCCCTGCCGCCAAAAAAGGCGACGACGCCCTCCGAGGGGGAGAAGGACCAGAAGTGACTCGCGGTTTGTGGCCCTTTCGGGGGTTTCTCAGGTGTTGAAGTTTATCCTGTTGTCCCTGATTGTCGTTCTGGGGCTCTACGCGGCCGGTTACTTTCCGGCGAAAACATGGGACCCCCCGCGAGGCCCGATGGGACTTCTCAGCGGCCTCACCTTGGCCCTGATACTCATGGCCGGAAGCTTCATCGTCATGCGATGGGCGCTCTTCAAGTCGCAGCGCATCTTCATGACCGTCTTCGGGGTTGGGTTCATCCTTCGACTGGTAATAGTTGTTGTGATCTTTTTTTTGTATGCATGGTTCATCAAGCAGGCGGTCGCGTCATTCGCCCTGTCATTCGGCGTGTGCTACCTGGCTCTGAACATCGTCGAGTTTCTCTGTCTCAAGGGTTTTGCAGCAGCGAAAAAGGAGTAAGGAGCGCAGATGGTTTTTCTGGCAACGGCGTCTGCAGCAGCGGAGCAAGGCGGCGAGGAACTCGCGGCCGGAGACATGTTCCTTCAACTCTTCTGCCACGTTCAGGCCCACACGTTCACTTCTTTCGAGCTGTTCGGGCTGACCTTCAATATCACCAACCACACAATCATGCAGGGGGTAGCCGCTGTCGTCTGTCTCCTGATTTTCTACAACGTGGCGAGGCTCGCGACACGGACCGATCGGCCGCGCGGGGCGTTTCAGAACGCCTTCGAGTCGGTTGTCCTCTACGTGCGCGACGAGATGGTCTACAAGCTCGTGCCGGCGCAGTACGCCGACAAGCTGTTGCCCCTCTTCCTGACTTTTTTCATCTTCATTCTCTTTTCGAATCTGCTCGGACTCTTCCCGATCCCGTCGATCGCGGGGACGTCGACGGCGAACCTCGCCGTGACCGCGTCGCTTTCCATCGTCACCCTGCTCATGATGCTCGTCGGTGGAATGGTGGCCGTCGGTCCGATCAAGTTCTGGACGAGCCTTGTGCCTCACGGACTTCCGGCGCCGATCGTCCCCTTTATCTTTCTCATCGAGGTCGCGGGGATGTTCATCAAGGCGGGGGCATTGACCTTGCGTCTCTTCGCTAACATGATCGCCGGTCACCTGGTGATCCTCGCCTTCTTCGGTCTCGTCTACGTCATGCAAAGCTATGTGGTCATGCTGCCGGCCCTCGTGCTGGCCATATTCATTACCCTGCTCGAGGTCCTCGTGGCCTTCCTGCAGGCCTACGTGTTTACATTTCTGTCGATCATTTTCGTTTCCATGGCCATTCACCCGGAGCACTAATCGGACTGTGGCCCTGGTCGCGCTGTACTTGACAACAATTGTAAAAGGAGTTGTGAAAGATGCTTCCAGAAACTGCTGATGCTGTCAATGATGTCGCTGCGAGCGGCGGTTTCGACGTTATGGGTAAGGGCCTGGGTGCTGGTATCGGCGCGGGTCTGTCGGTTCTCGGCGGCGGTCTCGGCATTGGCCGGCTTGCTGCGAGCGCCATGGAGGGCACTGCCCGCCAGCCCGAGGCGTCCGGTGATATCCGCCTGGGCATGATTATTGCCGCGGCTCTCATCGAAGGTTTCACCTTCTTTGGTATCGTTGTCGCTCTGCTCCTCGTTGTTCTGTAATCGTGGACAGTGGATTCCGGAGAGTGGATTCCGGAGAGTGATTTTCGGACAATGGTTTTCGGACAACGAGTTTCGCAAGTTAGGGCAAAGAGAAAAGTCTCTACTTTGGGCGACGAATCATGCAATCTAATTTGATCTATCTTGCCTCGGAAGGAGCCACGTTGAACCCGCTGGCCTTCGATCCCAGCGCGTTCATCCTGAGTCTCATCACATTTGCCGTGGCACTTTTCCTGCTGACCAAGATGTGCTGGAAACCGATTCTCAAGGCGGCCAAGGACCGCGAGGAACGGATCGCCGAAAACATCAGCGCCGCCGAAAAGGCGAAAACAGACGCTGAGGAGTTGGCCGGACAGTACAAGAAGCAGCTCGAAGAGGCCAAGGCCGAAGTGGCCGGTCTTCTCGAAGAGGGCCGCCGCCAGGCTAACGATCTCAAGCAGGATATCGTCAACAAGGCCAACAGCGAAGCGGAGTCCGCCCGGGACCGGGCCAATCGAGAGATCGATCTGGCCCGCGAAAAGGCGATCAACGATATCCGCACCGAAGCGGTCGATCTCAGTATTTCGATCGCATCGAAGGTCCTCGAGAGATCTCTCGACGATGGAGATCACCGCAAGCTGGCCGGCGATATTCTGGAGCAGATCTAAGCGCGCCCACAGGCTTCGGGCGCACGACAGGCAGGTGTGATGATGATCTCGATCAGTGCTTTAACCGGGGTGACTCGAAGGTGCTGATCGGACGCGATCGATTTGAGGTTTCAAGATGAGAGGCGAAGGAAGTCATGACAGCTAGGACGACCGGATTGAGGTACCTGTCCGCACTCTTCGACATCTGTCGCGAACGCAACGTTGTCGACGAGGTGGGGGATGTGTTCACCTCCCTTTCGGGTGCCGTGAACGAGAGCCAGGAGCTGCACGATTTTCTGCTCAATCCGCGGATCAACCGCAACGAGAAGAAGAAAGTGCTGCTCAACCTGCTCGATGGGGCGCCAAGTCTGGCCATGGATTTTGCCTGCTTGCTCATCGACAAGGGCCGGGAGGGCATCCTTGTCTACGCCGGCGAGGAGTTTGCCAACCTTCTTCGCGATTCGAACAACATCATGATGGCCAAGGTGCAGGCGGTGCGCGCTTTCGATGAGAACTTGAAGGAAGATCTCAAGGGGCGTCTCGCAAACCTGACAGGCAAAAACATCGAGCTGGTGGAGGAGATCAAAGAGGATCTGCTCGGCGGTGTCCGGGTGATCTTCGGTTCGAAGATGATCGACGCCAGCTTGAGAAACAGACTGGACAAGATGCGCCGTACGCTCAAGGGCGGCACGGCATGAGCCCGCTCCGCGTGAGCCGGCTCTTCGTGTTATTTGGTTGAGTGACTTAAAGACGGTAGCCAACCGAGGCTTTTAAAAGCATTGGAGGACTGAGGAATGGACCTGAGACCTGCAGAGGTTTCGGCGATCATCAAGCAGGAGATCGAGAACTACCAAGAGTCAATGAAGATGGAAAGCGTGGGCACGGTCCTCCAGGTGGGGGATGGTGTGGCGCGCGTCTATGGACTCGACGACTGCATGGTGTCCGAGATTATCGAGTTTCCCAACGGCGTCTACGGGATCGCCCTGAACCTCGAAGAGGACAACGTGGGAGCCATTCTTCTCGGTTCCGAAACCCTCATCAAGGAAGGCGACATCGTCAAGACCACGGGCCGCATCAGCTCGGTGCCGGCCGGTGAGGCGATGGTCGGACGCGTGGTGAACGCCATCGGCCAGCCGATCGACGGCAAGGGGCCGATCAACACAGATGTCTTCAGACCAATCGAGGGAAAGGCGCCCAACGTGGTACAGCGCCAGCCCGTGAAGGAGCCGCTCCAGACCGGGCTCAAGGCAGTCGACTCGATGATCCCCATCGGCCGCGGCCAGCGCGAGCTCATCATCGGCGACCGCCAGACGGGCAAGACGGCGCTCATCGTCGACACGATCCTCAACCAGAAGGAGACCGACGTCTACTGCATCTACGTCGCCGTCGGCCAGAAGAACTCGACCGTGCGCGACGTGGTCAAGACCCTCGAGGAAGGGGGCGCCATGGACTACACCACGGTTGTCTCCGCCCCGGCGTCCGACCAGGCGTCGATGCAGTTCATCGCGCCCTTCGCCGGCTGCGCCATGGGCGAGGAGCTGCGCGACAACGGCAAGCACGTGGTCATCTTCTACGACGACCTCTACAAGCACGCTCTCGCCTGGCGCCAGGTATCGCTGCTCCTGCGGCGTCCTCCGGGGCGCGAGGCGTTCCCGGGCGACATTTTCAACCTCCACTCCCGCCTCCTCGAGAGAGCGGCCAAACTCGCCGAGGACGCCCACGAACAGGCGCCCGAGATGTACAAGGCGGGCGGCGGATCGCTCACGGCCCTTCCCGTGGTCGAGACCCAGGAAGGCGATGTGTCGGCCTACATTCCCACGAACGTGATCTCCATCACCGATGGCCAGATCTATCTCGAAGCCGACCTCTTCAACGCCGGTATTCGTCCCGGCGTGAACGTGGGCCTCAGCGTGTCGCGCGTGGGCGGCGCGGCCCAGACACCGGCCATGAAGAAGGTGGCCGGCGGTCTTCGGATCAACCTCGCCCAGTACCGCGAGCTGCAGGCCTTCGCCCAGTTCGGCTCCGACCTCGACAAGCAGACCCTCGCCCAGCTCACGCGCGGCGAGCGGCTCGTCGAGATCCTCAAACAGGCTCAGTACATTCCCATGGCGGTTCAGGACCAGGTTCTGGTGATTTACGCCGGTACGTCAGGCGCGCTTGACGAGTACCCGGCGGACAGGCTCAAAACTTTCGAGGAAGACTTCCTGCGCTACATGCACGACAAGCACAGCGACGTGGTCGAACAGATCCGCGTCGACAAGAAGTGGACCGAAGAGATCGAGACCGCTGTGAAAGGCGCCATCGAAGAGTTCAAGAAGACCTTTTAGCAGGATCGAGGAACGATGGCAAAAGGCGTAAACGAACTAAAAAGTCGGATCCGGGGCATCTCGAACGTCGCCCAGATCACCTCCGCCATGGAGATGGTGGCCACCACCAAGCTGAAACGGCTCCAGGAGAGGGCGAGCGCATCGAGACCTTATGCCGACAAGATTCAAGAGATGGTCGGCATGCTGGCCGGAATGACCGGGGTGGCCGACGCCTCTCCGCTCATGGAGGCGCGCGAGGTCCAGAAGACCGGCTTGATCCTCATCAGCGGCGACAAGGGACTTTGCGGTTCCTACAACTCCAATATATTCAAGGCGCTCCAGGAAAAGATCGCCGAACTGGAAGAGAAGGATAAGAGCCTCTTCGTTTTCGGCAAGAAGGGTCAGATCTTCGCGCGCACAAGGGGGCTTCCAGTCTCCTACACCTACGACGGGCTCCTCGAGAGGATCACCTATTCGGGCGCACAGGAAGTGGCGCGCAACATTCGCTCCAGCTTTGTGACCGGCGAGGTGGATGAGGTTCACCTCGTGTACACGCGATTCCTGTCGACGGTGAACCAGAAGCCTGTTGTTCAGAAGATACTGCCCATCGCCAAGGAGGATCTCGTCGCTGAAGAGGCCTCCAAAGAGGAGGGCGGAGCGGGCCAGAAAACGGTCGACTATCTTCTCGAGCCTTCGCCGGAGGCGGTTTTCGAACACCTCCTGCCCAAGTTCGTGGAGATCAAAATCTACTCGGCTCTCATGGAGTCGCTCGCATCAGAGTACGCCTCGCGCCGTGTGGCGATGAAGGCGGCCACTGACGCGTCGAACGACATGATCAAGAGCCTGACCAAGCAGTACAACCGCGCACGCCAGGAAACGATCACCAAGGAACTGCTCGAGGTGGTCGGCGGCGCAGAAGCTTTGAGAGGTTAATCACTGAAATTCAGGAGGATATCCGGGTGAAAGTCGGAAAAGTGCTCCAGGTCGTTGGACCGGTAGTTGACGTGAAGTTCGAATCTGAGGAACTGCCGGAAATTTACAACGCGATCATGATTCGTGACGAGGCTCGGAACATCGACCTCACCATCGAGGCCGCCCAGCACCTGGGCAACGACGTAGTCCGCTGCGTGGCCATGTCGACGACGGACGGTCTGATCCGCGGCATGCCGGCCACGGACACGGGCGCGCCGATCAAGGTGCCCGTGGGCAAGGGCTGTCTGGGACGGCTCTTCGACCTCCAGGGGAAAACCCTCGACTTTCTCGGCGAACCCGAGGCGGCCGATCACTATCCGATCCACCGCGATCCACCCTCCTTCGAGGACCAGATGCCGGTGACCGAGGTCTTCGAGACCGGCCTCAAGGTGGTCGACCTCCTCTGTCCCTTTGCCAAGGGCGGCAAGATCGGCCTCTTCGGCGGTGCGGGCGTGGGCAAGACGGTGCTCATCCAGGAGCTGATCCGCTCCGTCGCCACCGAGCACGGCGGTTACTCCGCCTTCGCCGGCGTGGGCGAGCGGACCCGCGAGGGGAACGACCTCTGGCTGGAAATGCAGGAGTCCGACATCGGCGACACCGGCCGAAAGGTGATGGAGCAGACCTGCATGGTCTTCGGGCAGATGAACGAGCCGCCGGGGGCGAGGCTCCGG
>Ga0180430_10003156_pt1 | contig 14362 bp, 7 predicted proteins | sample SS_ome_9_FD_132999 | JGI IMG/M metagenome (GOLD analysis project Ga0180430, IMG submission 132999) | Hypersaline lake sediment archaeal communities from the Salton Sea, California, USA - SS_1_S_2 metaG | ecosystem: Environmental > Aquatic > Non-marine Saline and Alkaline > Hypersaline > Sediment... | reverse complement strand
CTGGAATGCGTCGCCGAGATCTGCGAGGCCGGTCTTCCCGAGGCCCGCGGGCGTCGCGACGTGGCCGAGCGCCTCTACCGCGAGAGCCGCGGCAATCCCTTCTTCCTCAGCGAACTGCTCGAAAACCTTCGCGGCAGGCCCGAGCTTTTCATCGGAGTGCAGGATCCCGCCGACTGGGATCTGCCCCTTCCCGATCGTCTGGCGGATCTGGTCGCCCTGCGACTGAACGCGCTGGACGAGGACGAACGCGAGATGCTGGATCTCGCCGCCGTCGAGGGCGAGGCCTTCACCGCCGATGTGCTGGCGGCGGTGATGGGCGAGCGGAAGCTGCGCGTGCTCCGTCGCCTGCAGGTGCTGCAGCGCAAGACGCGGCTCATCCAGGCCGAGGAGCGGCGCTTCTTCTTCGATCACGCCCTGGTCCATCGCGTGCTCTACGAGTCTCTGGGCGACGGGCTGCGCGGCGAGTATCACCTCATGGTGGCCGAGCATCTCGCGGAGAGCGTCGGGGATCAGCCCGATCAGGCCGCCGCCCTGGCTAGGCACCTCATCGCGGCCGGTGAGCGCCGCCGGGCATTGCCCTTCCTCCTGGAGGCGGGACGCCATGCGCGGCGGCTCTACGCGCACCGCGAGGCGAAACGTCACCTGGAGCTGGCCCGCGAGGAAGCGGATCTGGCCTGGCTCGAGGATCCTGTGGCCGAGGCCGCCGCGATTCGCCGGGACGTGTTGCGCGAACTGGGCGAGCAGGCCGCGACCGAGGGCGACTACGAATCGAGCGAGCGGCTTCTGTCCTCCGCGCGGAAAATGCTCACGCCCGGTCTCGACGCGCGATTGGAGGCCGAACTCCGGCGCCTTCGCGGGGAGTCGCTCTATTTCGCGGGACGAAACGAGGAGGCGGCCTTCGAGTTCGCCGCCGCCCTCTCCTGCTGCTCGGCGGGTGCTCGGAGGCAGAAGGCCCTGATCCTGCGCAGTCGCGCGCGCCTGGAGTCGCGGGAAAACCGTTGGGACGACGCCCTGGCCAGTTGCGACCAGGCTCATCTTCTGGCCGAGGCCCATCCGGGCGAGGCCCTGGCCATCCGGCATACGATGGGGCTCATCCAGCTTCGCCGCGGCGAGTTGCCGGCCGCCCGCCAGATCTTCGAGGAGGTCAACGCGGAAGCGCCGCTCCTCGAGGACGATTCCCTGCACGCCGCCTCGCTGGCGAATCTAGGCATCGTGCTCTGGCGCATGGGAAATCACGACGACGCGCTCGCGAGTCTGGAAGAGGCACTGGCTCTGCGGCGAAAGACCGGATATCTCAGCGAGATCGCGAAGGTGCTGACGAACCTGTCCATCGCGCGCATCCAGCGGGGAGAATTGGATGTCGCCCGGGAACTGCTGACCGAAGCGCAGGGCATGAAACATCGCATCGGCGAGGCGGAGGGGCTGGCCCACGGCGAGAATTCACTCGGCAATCTGGAGAACCGAGCCGGACGCCTGCCCGACTCCCTCGATCACTATCGCCGCGCAGCGCATCTGCACTTCGAGGCCGGTAATCGCGCGGGTGCGGCGGTGGCTCTGCACAACCTCGGCGAGGTGCTGCTGGACATGGGGCGTCTGGATGAGGCGGAAGAGCCGCTCGGTCGCTCCCTCGCGATTCGCGAGGAGCTCGGCCTGCGCGAGGGAGTCGTGTCGAGCCTGAGGGCGAGGGCGCGGTCCCTGGCGCTTCGGGGAGGGAACGAGGAGGCGGCACTTGCCTTCGCGGATGCGCGGAAGCGTGCGCGAAGCGAGGCCGGCAAGGGCGAGAGGCTCAAGGTCGAGCTCAATTTCATCCAATTCCAGCTCCTGGCCGGGGGGCATGAGGAGGCTCGCGCCGAACTGGATGCCTTGATGTCGGAGGAGACAGTCTGGCCGCCCGACTCCTATGGATTCGAATTCCAATTGTTGGAGGGCAGGATCCTCGCCGCCGAAGGACGCCGGGAGGAGGCCCGAGAAGTCTTCTACGGTCTGCTCGAGAAGCACCCGCCGCGGATCGAGCCCTACCGGCGTGCCCGAGTGCTGGGCGAAATGATACGAAGTTTCCCAGAGGCCAGCATCGAGTGTGATTCTTTCCGAGACGAGTACTCCGATCTCGCCTCAAGGCATGAATTCGATTGGCTGAGGGAAGCATGAGCCCGCGGCAAAGGCGATTCATGCTCTTTCTCCTTGGACTCGCCCTTCCCGGCCTGGGCTCGACCTGCTCCGCCTTCTTCATGGATCGGAATGCCGAGGCGATGCTCGCCAAGAACCTCGACTGGGATGATCCTCTTCCCGGTCTCGTTTTCGTGAACCAGCCCGGGGTGACAAAATCGATTCTACCATGGCAGGGATACGGACCTCGGGAAAAGGAGTACGAGGCGGTCGGGTGGACATCCCGCTATGGGTCGATAAGCTTCAGTTGCTACGGCCGCGACTTCGTTGCGGGCGGAATGAATGAAGCGGGCCTCATCGTCGAAGAGGCGAATCTGACATCGAGCTATGGTAGCGATGACGGTCGTCCCGGAATCTCGAGCGCCCAGTGGATACAGCTTCAACTCGATCTCCATTCCACTGTGGAAGAGCTGATTTCGCACCTGGGTGATCTTCGCCATGACAGTGAGGGCTGGCACTTCATCGTCGGTGACAGGGAGGGGGACTGCGCGGTCATAGAGTTCGTGAATGGAGTTACGAATCTCTACGAGGGTGAGAATCTTCCCTATGGCATCATCACGAACGCGCCCTACGAGAGTGCACTCAGCCATCTTCCTCTCGACCAGGCCTTCGGGGGTGATCTCGATATCGGAACGGGGAAGGACTCCTATGGGCGATTCGTTCGCATCGCGGCCATGCTGGAGGATGCCGGCTCCCCGTCGATCGAGAGCGCATTCGAAATTCTGGAAGCGGTGGCCGACCAGAGCACGCGGCGCTCGATTGTCTATGATGCTATAAGTGGAAGAATCGAATGGAGAACCGGCAGGAGGGCGGAGGCACCTTACCTCAGTTTTGAGGATCTTCTGTTCGAGCCTGGCGCGCCGACGCTGATGCTGGATATCGAGACCGGTTCCGGAAATGTGGCGCCCTTGCTGCTGGAGTACGAAGAAGGAGCCAATCGCCGAATCGTCGATCTCTGCTTTCCTATCGGCCCCTTCCCTACAAGAGACATCGAGCAGGCGCGGGAGCGGATTGCTCGACACTCAAGGAAATCGAACTTCGATATGTCACAATAAATCACCGTTCGCCATGGAATATCTTCTCCCAGGGCCTTGACAATTAGTTGCATATTAAACTATTTTAGACCTAATAATTTCAATTCAAATTAATTAGGATCCGGAGATCATGAATATCGAACATTGGCCGCCACCGGCCGGGGAGAACCCCTTCCATATCATGGGCCGCATGAAGGGCCGCATGTTCCAGATCATCCAGAGCCGGTTCGAGGAGACCGATCTGGAGCTGGGCATGGAGGGATTCGTCATCTTGATGCACATCCGCCACGAGGACGGCATGCATCAGACGCAACTCGCGGAGACCATCGGCCGCGACAAGCCCTCGGTGACCCGCGCCCTGGACGCGCTGGAAGATCGGGACTGGCTGCGACGCAGCGTGGATCCCGAGGACCGGCGCAGCCATCGACTCACCCTCACCGATGAGGGCCGTCAGGCCCTGGATCGCGCCACGCCCATCGTGCACCGAATCATTTCGCGCATCTTCGATCCCATCTCCGAGTCGGACTACCAGGTCTTTCTGACCGTGCTTCTGACACTTCGCCAACAGCTCGACAGCCTCGAAGCCTGAACTCCCTAAGGAAAATCCATGCGTAAACTCATGACCCTCGGCATACCCGTCCTGATCATCCTGATCGCGCTCGCGGTGATGATGATCATGTTAAGAAGCAAGGACACCCCCCAGCGGCGACCGACGCCCAAGCGCAACATCAGCGTGGAGGTGGAGGTGGCCGAGCCGGGCACGCTGCGCAGCGAGATCCGCGCCTACGGCACGCTCCGCAGCGCGCGTGAGCCGGACCTGGCGGCCGAGGTGGGGGGAATCCTGGAGGAAGGGGACATCCCTTTCCTGCCCGGGCAGACCTTTCGGAAGGGCCAGGTGATTTTGCGCGTCGATGAACGCGCAATCCGCTACCGGCTCGCGCAACTGAAAAGTGGCTTCATGAGCAGTCTGGCGCGGCTCATCCCCGAACTCGAGATCGATTTTCCCGAGGCGGCCGCCATCTGGCGCGACTACTTCGCCGAGTTCGAGATCGACGGCGCGATGGCCGAGCTTCCCGGGGTCGAGGGCGAGCGGATCAAGCTCTACCTGGCGCGCTACAATATCTATCAGGGCTTCTATGATATCCGAGCTCAGGAGCTGCTCCTGTCGAAGGCGGCCATCCGGGCGCAATTCGACGGCCTCATCGCCGAAACGAATCTTCGCGTCGGCGCCTCGGTCATGACCGGCGGCCGTCTCGGCAGGATCCTCGGCAGCGGCGATCTCGAACTCGAGGTGGCCCTTCCCTCGAGCGAGGTCGAATGGTTGGACAGGAAATCGGAACTGCGGCTTTCCGGGTCCGGCGGAGAGTGGTCGGGACGGATCCTCCGCTTCGGCGGCGAGATCGACGACGCGACGCAGACCCTGCCGGTCTTCGTCGGGCTGGAATCCTCGGCCGATGCGCCGCCTGTCGGAAGTTTCCTGGAGGCGCGGTTTCAGACTCGCAGTCTTGCGGAATCCGTGCGCCTTCCCCGTTCCGCACTGCACGGCGACAGCCAGCTCTTCATGATTTCCGAAGGCCGCCTCGCCCTTCGTCAGGTCGAGATCGGTCGCCACGAGGATGACACGGTCATTATCTCGGGCGGAATCGTCCGCGGTGATTCGGTGGTCGTGGAGGCGCTGGAGGGCGTCGTCCCCGGCATGCAGGCTCTCGCGCGAGGATCGAAGGCCGGGGGGAGCCTCTGATGCGGAGAGTCATCGCCTTCTTCGTTCGTACGCCCATCTGGGTGAACGTTCTCATGTTCAGCATTCTCATCTTCGGAGCCCTGGCCCTAGCGACCATGCGCTTCTCCTTCTTTCCCGAAGTGAGCCCCAATACGGTGATCGTGCAGGTGGCCTTCCCGGGCGCGAGTCCGACGGAGGTGGCCGAGAGCGTGGTGCTCAAGATCGAGGAACAGCTCGACGGCCTCGAAGGAGTCGAGAGGGCGACCTCGGTGACCAGGGAGAGCTTCGGGACTGTCACGGTGGAGGTGGTGCAGGGCGCCGACCTGGACAAGGTCACCACCGACGTGAAGAACGCGGTGGACCGCATCAATTCCTTCCCGGCCGACGCGGAGAAGCCGATCATCTTCCAGGTGAAGTTCCAGGAGCGGGCGCTCTCGATCGTGCTCTCGGGCAAGGCCGATCTCTACAATCTGAAGGAGATCGCCGAGGATTTCCGCGACGAGCTTCTGGCCACCGACGAGATCTCGCTGGTGAATATCGGCGGCGTACCCTCGCTGGAGTTCTCCATCGAGGTGTCCGAGGAGGCGCTTCGCCGATACGGCCTCAGCTTCGCGCAGATCTCGTCGGCGGTGGCCGCACACAACCTGAACATCTCCGGCGGGAAGTTCGACACGCAGGACGAGGAAATCCTCATCCGAGCCTGGGGCAGGGAGTACGAGGCCGAGGGCCTGCGCGACATTCCCATCCGCGCGAACCCGGGCGGCACGCCGCTCAGGCTCAGCGACGTCGCGACGATCCGCGAGCAATGGGCCGACGTGCCCGATCGCACGCTCTTCAACGGCCGGCCCGCGGTGGTGCTCACCGTGGATCAGGCGGCCGAGGAGGACATCCTCGAGGTCGCCGCCAAGGCCAGGGAACTCGTCGAGAGCTTCAACGAATCCAACGAGGACGTCAGCGCCACCGTGCGGGACGACCGCACCGTGCCGTTGCGACAGCGCATCGAACTGCTCGGGCGCAACGGGCTCTTCGGCCTGGCGCTGGTGATGCTCACCCTCGGTCTTTTCCTGAAGCCGCGCGTGGCCTTCTGGGCGGGGCTTGGCATCCCCATCTCCTTCGCGGGAATGTTCATCATCCTCAATCTCTGGGGCATCACGATCAACGTGATCTCGCTCTTCGGGATGATCATCGTGGTCGGCATCCTCGTGGACGACGCCATCGTGGTGGGCGAGAACATCTTCGCCCAGGTCGAGCGCGGCGTCGCCCCGCTTCAGGCCGCGGTGAACGGCACGATGGAGGTGCTGGCGCCGGTGGCCACCTCGGTCACGACCACCATCATGGCCTTCCTCCCGCTCTTCTTCCTCGTGGGATTTCTGGGACAGATGATCTGGCAGGTCGCGGCGGTGGTGATCTTCGCGCTGCTCTTTAGCCTCGTGGAGGCCTTCTTCATCCTGCCCGCCCATCTGGGTCATTCCCGGGCCCTGAACATCTCCCGCGAGCCCGGCCGCATCCGCAGAGGGCTCGACGGCGCCATCGCATTTCTGACGCATCGCATCTACGGTCCCTCGCTGCGATTCGCCCTGCGCTACAAGTGGGTCGTGCTCACGATTCCGATCTCGGCGGTGATCATCACCTTCGGCCTGCTCAGGAGCGGAATCATCGGCTTCACCTATTTCCCCTACATCGACAGCGACCGCATCCCCATCAGCATGAGTTTGACGGTGGGCAGCCAGGAAGCCGCCACCGACGGCGTTCTCCAGCGCATCGAGGAGGCGGCCTGGAAGGTGAACGATGAGCTGAAGAGCGAGCGGGCCGACGGCCGCGACGTGATCGAGGCGATCCAGCGCGACCTCGGCACGGGAGGCGGCGAATCGGGCGCGCACGCGGGGACGGTCACGCTGCTGCTTCTGGACGGCGAGACCCGCGACATGGAGAGCTACCTCATCGCCAATCGCGTGCGCGAGGCGGTGGGGCCGGTGCCCGAGGCGAAGAAGCTGAGCTTCGGCGGCGGCGGACGATTCGGGACCGCGGTCTCGATCAGCCTTCTGGGCGAAGACGTGAGCGATCTGCGCAGAGCCCGCGACATGCTCGTCGCGGAACTGCAGGACTTCTCGAGCCTCAAGGACGTCACCGACACCGAGGCTCTGGGGCGCCGCGAATTGGAGATTCGGCTCAAGCCCAAGGCCGCCGCGCTCGGGCTGACCCTTCGGGACGTGGCCGGTCAGGTTCGCCAGGGTTTCTTCGGCCAGGAGATCCAGCGCATCCAGCGCGGGCGGGACGAGATTCGCGTCTGGCTGCGCTATCGTCCCGAGGACCGGGGCTCGCTCGGCTACATCGACGCCATGCGCATCCGAAGTGCCGACGGTCGCGAGGTTCCCTTCAGCGAACTGGCCGACTACACGATCACGCGCGGCGTCAGCGTCATCAATCGGCTAGATCGCAAGCAGGAGATACGCGTGGAGGCGGCGCAGGCCGACGCTACCGAAGACCTGCCTCCCATTCTCGCCGAGATCGAGACCGATGTGCTGCCTCGAATACGGGCGGATGTGCCGGGCATCGACGTAAGTTTCGAGGGGCAGTCGCGCAACCAGTCGCGCGAGATGGGCTCGATGGCGGTGGCCTTCCCCATGGCCCTGATGGGCATGTTTCTGCTCGTGGTGCTGGTGTTCAGATCCTATGTCCAGGCCGGTCTGATCTTCTCGCTGATTCCGATCGGCATCCTCGGAGCCGTCTGGGGACATGGAATCCAGGGCCTCCAGGTGAACATGCTCTCGCTCTACGGCATCATCGCGCTGTCGGGGATCATCATCAACGACAGCATCGTCTTCGTCGATCAGATCAACCGCTTCCTTCGCGAAGGGCGCAAGATCCAGGATGCGATCTACGACGCGGGGATCGCCAGGTTGAGGCCGATTCTCCTGACGACGATGACCACCGCCCTCGGCCTCGCTCCGCTGATGCTCGAGAAGAGCCGACAGGCGCAGTTTCTCATCCCCATGGCCGCCTCGGTGGCCTACGGCCTGCTCTTCGGCACCTTCATTCTGCTGATCATCCTGCCCACGGGATTTCTCTCCATCAACCGTCTGCGTCTGGCCTGGGCGCGCGGAGTGCGCGGCGATGCGGACGCGACTCCGGAATCCGTGGAACCGGCCATTCGCGAGCTTTCGCTTCCCCATGTCGATTGAGACAAGGAGCTTTCGCATGAATAGGATCGTCATCATCATCCTGCTGCTGCCGGCTCTTGTTTCCGCCGCCGGAGGCGCGCTCAGCTACGAAGAGGCCTTGAGCCTGGCCCTGGAGCGGGACTTCGGTATCCGCCTGGCGCGCGAAAGCGTCGAAGCCGCGCGCATCCAGGGCGGCTACGCGAAGAGCGGCTTCCTGCCGCGCATCGACCTCACGGGATCGATGCAGCAGGTGGACGGCTACGAGGACAGCAATTCCAGCGGAAGCTTCGGGGACACCGAGACGCAATCGGTCGGCGCGGGCATCAGCCTGAACTGGACGCTCTTCGACGGTTTTCGCATGTTCATCGATCGGGCGCGATACCGTGAACTCGAGCGGCTCGGCGAGGTGCAGGCTCGCGCGCTCATCGAAGGCCGGATCACGGCGCTCCATGCCGCCTACTTCGATCTGGCCAGGCAGCAGATGCTGCTGGAGGTCGCTCGCGAGTCCGAGCGCCTGTCCTCGGACCGCCTCGACCGAGAGCGCCGAAGTTTCGATCTCGGCGGCATCTCATCGGCCGACCTGCTCAGCGCCGAGACGGCCTACAACAGCGACCGCAGCTCCGTCCTGAATCAGGAAATCGCGATGGAAGTGTCCCGGCAGACTCTGGCCCTGATGGTGGGGCTGCCCTCATCCGATCTTCGTGTCCTGGACGCGATCGACCTGCCGGCTCTGGACGGAAATTTGGAAGACCTTCTCGCCGGCGCCGAGCAATCGAACAGCGGCCTGGCCGCCGCCGACCTGGATCTTCGGCTCGCCGAGCGCGGATTGTCGGGGGCCAAGGCGGACTGGTGGCCCAGCCTTTCGCTCAGCGCAGGCTACCAGTGGAGCGACCGGACCCTGAGCGGAGAGGCTTCGGTTCTTCCCCTCGATATCGAAACGGAAAGCCGCGATCTCAGTCTGGGCTTGAGCCTGAACTACAATCTGTTCAACGGGGATCGAAAGAGGCTCGCCGTGCAGAGCGCTCGAGTGGCCATGAGACAGGCCGAGATCGGCCTGGACCGGGAACTCGCCACGCTGCGGGCGGATCTCGCCGAGTCTCTCGCGATCTGGGAAAAGCGCGAGGAACTTGCTCGACTCGAGGAGGCGAATGTGGAGGCCGCAAAAATTCGATACCGCATCGAGGAGGATCGTTACCGTGGCGGCGCCAGCACTTCGCTGGAGTATCGCGACGCACAGCTTGCCCTGGCTCGGGCGCGTTCATCGGAGATCAGCGCCCGCTATCTCGCGAGGATCGCCCGCGTGGAGATCGATCGTCTGGCCGGAACACTTCTTCAGGACTAGGAACGAAAAAAAAACGCCCGGTGCTATCACCGGGCGTTCGAACTCTGCACATGTGTTCAGCCATTAGAAGCGAAGGGACCTTCCCGCGAGCGACGTTCGAAGCCGGAGCGAGCGGGAAGAGTCCCGAGCACCCTAGCGAACCAGGGTCACCGATCCGCCCGGCAACTGCCTTCCGCCGATGTTGAAGCGGGCGAAATAGACGCCGGCGGGCTGTTCGGTTCCGCGGCTGTCTCGGCCGTCCCAGATCAGATGACCGTGACCTTCGCCGAACTCGCCGCCGTCCAGACTGCGCACACGGCGTCCACGCACATCGAAGATATCCATGGACACATTCGCGCCGGAGGGAAGTTCGAAGGCGAAACGCGACTCGCCGCTCGTCGGATTCGGCCAGACGCCTCCGGCCTTCAAGGCGTGCTGCGGGAAGTCCGCGCCCGTGCCCTCGCCGGGATCGAAGCTGCTGATCCATGTGGACCAGGAATTTCCGCCGGGCGAATACTCTCCGTGACTCCAGAAGCTCCGGTTATCGACGGGATCCACCGCGATGGAGCTGTAGTCGCCCCAGCGTCCGCCGGTGTAAGCGCTGGAAGTGGCCTTCAGGAGCACGGGGGACTGCATGGTTCCCGGCGTATCGGTCGTGTTCCGCATGACGCGGTACATGTCCAGATAGTGGTTCAGCGAGGAATAGGTGAAGTTGACCGCCGCCTGCCCGAAGGCGTTCACGCTGATCGAGCAGAACGAGGTATAGCCGCTCCCGTTCGGCAGGATGTCGCCGGACTGAACGACGAAGGGTGTGCCGCCGCCGGGCCAGCCGTTCAGGTCGATCTCGTACCAACGGGCCGCGAGGGAGTTGCGCGCCGATGTCGGACAGACGTGGTGCGTGGCCCAAAGCTTTCCGTTTCGGACAACGCAGCTCCAGAAGCGGGACTCGAAGGTCTCGATGCTGGCGCTCGTCCCATCGCTGCGAACGTCGATGGGGTACCAGTAGGTGTCCACCGGGAAGGTCGTCGAGACCAGGCTCGGCGATCCGAGCGGATTCTGGATGGCGTAGATCTTCAGGCTGCTCGACGAGGTGTTCTCCGCGTCCTCCAGCATGTACATGGCACCGCCGGCATCGTAGTTCACGGGAAGGCCCTGCGACTGGGTGCCGGTGTGCAGATAGTGCGTCGTCACGGCCGCGCCGCCGGACAGCACGCTGCTCTTGTCGATGATGAGGATGCCGTACTTGTCCGGTCCGAAGAAGTCGGCCGTGAGGTAGATCGCATCATCGGTGACGGCCATGTTCGGCGAATCGATGTCGTTGCCGCTCCAGCTCGTGACGTCGATGCGGTACTTGTGCCATTCGCTGGTCGAATTCGTCGGGCTCGAGTCGGCGGAGACGGCGAAGTCGAAATAGCTGCGGTTGTTGTCGCTGCGCTCGCAGGCCATCGCCATGAATCGACCGCTGTGCGGATCGTAGATCGCCTCGGGGTCGAAGACGAAGGAGTTGGCGCCCAGGGGACCCCAGAATCCGCCGCCGCCCGAGATCGTGACCTGCCAGAGTGAGGTGCCGTCCTTCGTGTAGCAGTTGATGCCGCCGTTGACCGTGCCGACGACATGATCGGGGCCGACGGCCGCATGGGGATCGGGCGGCGTCCAGCCCGTGCTCGAGAAGAGTCGGAATCCCTCGTCTCGCAGCGGGTCGCCGGCGAAGCTGAGTTCGGCCTCGTAGATCGGTTCGCCCGGATCCACATAGACCGGCGGCGTGTGCGGCTGGGCGATGGCGATGGGCTCGCTCTCGGGCGCGGGGCGCAGTTTCGAAGAGAGGTCATCCATCGCCCAGGCGAAGCGTTCGGAAATTCCGGCCTCGCGTAGCAGCAGGCTGACGTTGGCGGCGGACTTGTCGCCGCCGGTGCCCTCGCCGGTCCAGGCCAGCGCGAGTCGCCCGTCATTTCCATAGACGAGACGCTGCGCGCCGTTGGCTACGGCGAGCATCTGGCGACCTTCACTCGATGCGGTGGCGCGGAATGCCTCGCCGAGGGGCGTGCCCGAGGAATCGTAGATGCGGGCGAAGACGTCGGTCTCTTCGATATCGCGTTCGAGGCGGTTCCAGGCGGCGGCGAAACTGCCGTCATCGCGCATGGAAATCGCGACGCCGCTCTGGGCGTGGTGCGTGTCGTCGAGTTTGAAGGCATCGCCCATGGCCTCGCCGTCGGCGTCGAACAGACGCGCCGCGGCGATGTAGGCATCGTCGCCGGCGCTCATCCAGGCCAGCGCGAAGTGGCCGTCATGCGCGCAGGACAGCGAGGGTTCAATGCCGCCGGTGACAAGAAGCCGCTCATCGCCAAGAGCCTGTCCGGAGAGGTCGAAGGCCCGGGAGAGCACGCCGACCGTGCCCGCTCCCGGAATCTCGCGGGACCAGGCGACGCGGAAGCCGTCCTCGTGGACGGATAGGGCCGGGAGCCTGTCGATGGCCATCTCGCCCTGCGAGACCAGGATTTCCTCGCCGGCGGGACTGCCGTCGGAATTCAGGATACGGACGACCACCTGCGAGCCGCCCCTCTCCGAATGGGAGGTCCAGGCCAGCAGGCTTCCGCCGCCTGGCAGGAGCGCCATGGAGCCCAGTTCGTGGACGCCGGCGCCCCGGCTGAGAGCGCTCTCGCAATTGCCGAGTTCCCTGCCGACCACCACGACTCTCTGGCCGGGCTGGCCGCTGCTGTTCCAGGCCAGGTACTCGCCCTCATCGCCGATCGCCACGACGGGGCGGCTCTGGTGTCCCGCCAAGGTCTGGTTGACGTGGATCTCGCCGCCGTGGGCGATGCCCTTCTCATCGATCCTGCGGGCGAAGACGCCGTAGGTTCCCGCCTCCTGGCGGCGGCTTTCCCATGCCGCGAGGATCTCCCCACCCGAGTCCATGCCCAGAGTCACGCATTCCTGAAGACTCTTCGTGAAGGTGTTCAGTTGCACGTCCCGCACGCTGAAGGAAAGATCCCCCGAGCGGAGGGTTTCCGTGTCCGGCATGGCAAGAAGCAGGATGGCGGCGGCGGCGATGAGGATCGTCGCTGCCAGGGCTGCGCGTAGTCGCGTCATGGGGAGTCCTTTCGAGCTTGGCTCATTCGAGGAATGCTGCTTGCCGCGTGCGGCCTCATTGGCTTTTGCACGGCGCGTTGATCGTTCGTCGATGGCGGCCTCGCCTATTTCAGCAAGACCAATTTCTGCGTCTGGCGCCCGTCCCGTCCCTTTAGGTCGATAAGATAGATGCCGCTGGACAGAGGTCGGCCGTTCCCGTCGCGGCCGTCCCACTTCACGCTGCCCGAGCCGGCGGCCAGATCGCCCTCCAAGAGCACCCGCAGGAGGCGTCCCTCCAGATCATAGACCGTCAGGCTCACGCGCGCGGCGCGCTCGAGCTCGTAGTGAATCTCCGTGGAGGGATTGAAGGGGTTGGGCGCCGCGCCCAGAAGGCGAATGCCGGAAGAGGGCGGGATCTCGGTCAGGTCGGTGCCTTCTTCGTGGCTGAGAGAGCCCTGGAAGAAGAGATCGTCGATCCAGCCTTCCATGGGAAGCGGCCCGCCCGTTCCGTCGCCGCGGGCGACGATCGAGAAGGTCGAGAATCCGGGCTCGAAGATCGTGGCGGAGTTCCAGTAGCTGTTGCCCAGGGAATCGGTGAGCTGAACCTCCAGCTCCGAGCCGGTGTCGGTTCGGTAACGCAGCTGGGCGCGGAAAATGGCACCGGCCGCGAGCCCGTCGAAGCTGTCCTCGAAGACGATATTGCCCTCGTCGGAAAGCGTGAAGAACATCTCGAAGTGATCCGGCCAGACCTCCGAACTGCGGATTTTAAGTTGAACGCCGCGGTCTCCCTCCAGCGACATGAGGACCATCTCGCTGCCCTCGCCGGGCTCGGTGACTTCGAAGGTTTCGCCGATACGCCAGTCGCCGCCGAGGGGGATGAGATTCTTCCGCAGCCGGGTTTCGCCGGGGACCGATCCCTCGGAGTGGAAAACGAGATGGTAGTCGTCGATGTCCAGCGCCACGGCATGGGGCGGTGTGACGACGACGGGCACGAGATCCTCGTAGCCGACCATGAAGTCGTAGAGGTTGTCGCCCTCGAAGCCCAGCCACTGGATGGTCGAGCGGAGCCAGTTGGCCCTTTGCACCGGAGCCGCGATGGCCTCGGCCATGTAGCTCTGGAAGTGGAGGGGCTGCCACTTGAAGCGGTTGCTGGAGACCGGCAGGAGGAGCTCCGGAACGAGGGGGAAGGTGCCCACCATGAAGGAGTCCATGAAGGGCATGACGAACATGGCGTCCACGCGATCGGGATCGGGGTCGGGCAGGCCGCTGTAGGATGGCGTCACGGGCAGGAGGTCGCCGAAGTAGCCGAAGGGAATCGGCTGGATCTCGGTCGCTTCCTCGTTCAGATAGGTTTCCTCGACTCCAAGGATGTTCGTCCGGAAGAGATCGTAGAGCGGATTCCCCTCGTTGCGCAGGAGGTCGTCGAGGATGCCCTGACCCGACAGGAGGACCTTGCCGCCGAGATTCATGTAATCAACGAGCAGCTCGATTTCCACTTCCTGGAGAACGGCGCTGTCGTTGGCGGCGCAGTTCCAGAGCACGAGCTGATAGCCGGACAGATCGGCGAGGGTCGGTCGCGCGGGTTCCATCGCGCCGTCCGGCCAGATCTCATATACGTCGAAATCGAAGCCGGCCAGATTCAAGGCCTGCACGATGTAGATTTCATATTCGGGATCATCCATGTAGCGCCCGCCCTCTGCCGAGGATTTGCCCTCGCTGGGTTCCCAGTCGTCATCCACCATGGCGATCTTGCAGAGCCTCGCCTGAGCTTCGTGCGGATCCATGAAATCCGCCAGGACGAGAAGGGTCGCCGCGGTCAACATTATCGATAGGATCAGGCGCATCGATTTCATGGCTCACCTCGAGAGCAGGGGACCGAAGAATTATACCCGAT
>Ga0180430_10003153_pt1 | contig 14371 bp, 11 predicted proteins | sample SS_ome_9_FD_132999 | JGI IMG/M metagenome (GOLD analysis project Ga0180430, IMG submission 132999) | Hypersaline lake sediment archaeal communities from the Salton Sea, California, USA - SS_1_S_2 metaG | ecosystem: Environmental > Aquatic > Non-marine Saline and Alkaline > Hypersaline >... | reverse complement strand
TAACCAACAAGGATCTTGTTGCGGGGGAAGTAGGGGTCCTTGTAGACTGTGAAACGGTTGCTCAAGCTACCGATTGCAGCAGCACCGAGGGTGAACTCACCACCAGTCTGACCCTGACCATCGATGCGGATGGAGGGCTTGTAGAGGACAGAAGCCTCGAAGATGGTAGCAACATCGGGTGAGCAAACGAGGAAGTTTGCGGAACCGCGAAGTGTCTTGCGGTGAATCTCGTTAGCAACATCAATGATGGTTTCAACGAGCGTCTCGTACCACTCACGAACGGTACCAGTGAACTGAGGACCAGTTGCGAGAGTTGAAGCGAGCTGAACAGGAGCACCAGTTCTCTTGTTGACAAACTTACCGGGGCTACGGCTCCAGTAGAAGTTAGCACCACGAGCTTCGGTGAGAAGGTCGTTGAGGATCTCACGATCGATCTCGAGAGCAATCTGCTCGGAGAGGATCTGGGTAAGCTCAACCTCGGCGTCCATGCTGTGGTAAGCGTTGAGATCCTGAGCGAGCTCTGGTGACCAACGAGCGCGTAGCTTACGTGTGGTCGCTGTAACTGCGATGGATTCGATCTTGATATCGATTTCAGGAATGACAGGATCTGGAGTAGCAGCGAAGTCAGACTCAAAGCTAGGAATAACCAACGTAGAACCTTCGCCACCACCGATGTTTGTAGTAACACCGTCAGAAACTCCGAAAGAAGCTGAGAGAGTGGAGTCAGCATCTGTAAGCGTATTCTGAGATCCAGCACCAGAAACTACGCAAAGAATTGCTGAAGATGCATCTGACAAAGAGACCAACGGGTTGGGTGTAAAGGTGCTAGCACCGCTATCCCATGTACCGAGCTGGTTAAGACGACGAACATTGAGAACACCTGTGCCTGACTGAACTGATGCCGGAGTTGCAACAAGTGTCCCGCCCCCTGCGCCGTGGTAAAGTGCAAGTGACTTAACAGCTGTAGGATCCATAGAAGTGCCAGAGCCGGTTAGGTGATCAGTAGCGACAACAGCAAACTTCCAGTCACCACCTGCTTCTAGAAGCTGAGTAATCTGAGGGTCAAACTGAAGAAGTTTACCATCAGCGCCGCTAACTGCTGCAGTGCTGTCAGCCAAAAAGGACTGTGATGCACCGCCGCCGAAGGAACCGTATGCAAGAACGTCGGACGCAGTATCAAGTACGTGCGCAGTAACGTGACGACGTGAGTAGTCCGTACCGACTAAATCATACTGACCACCAACTGCGTCAGAACCGGTACGAACAGCAGAGCCTGCTGGGTTGTTGTAGAGTGACTGACCCTTTGTGTAAACTGAAGCTTTGCTATCTTCAAGATTAGTACCGTTTTGTGCAGAATCACCACCAACGTCTGAACCGTAGGTGTAATCTAGGTAGAAGAGCAGACCGGAAGGGAGGCTCATGGGCTGGATGCTGACGAGTTCGTTAGCAACAAGGCCACCGAAGACGCGACGAACGATTGGGAAAGCGATGTTTGAGAAACCATCGACCTGACCGCTATCTGCACCGCCAGAACCAAGAACGTTAGCCTCACGAAGAACCTGGGCTGCCTGGTTTTCGAGTAGGCGAGACATGGTCTCACGACCGTGATCGCCGAGACCGCGAAGTAGACCAGTGCGGGACCACTTCTCCATCAATCTGTTGCTTTCAGCACCAACGTGACGATCACGAATGCCTTCAGTCAACTGGTTTAAAGTAAAAGTACGTGACATGTTTTAACTCCTTTAAATGTTATATGTCGTAATCAAATGTGAACTAAATTATTTCTTCAATCCTGCCAATCTTTGCCAGCGATCAAGCTCGGGTGCATTACCCTGCTTGGGAGCTGATGAAGTAGTAGGTCTTGAAGAAGACCCACGCTGACGTGACTCTGCAAGAGTCTTTGAGCCACCGCGAGCGAATGTCTCTGTTAAGGACTTGTACAATGACTTAGCTTCTCTTAAGCTGTTAGCTTCATCAAGAGCCTTAATAACGGACTTCTTTTCGGCCTCGTTAAGGTTCTTATTCTGAAGAAGCTTGTTAACGTAGAGCAACTTCGCATTGAAAAGGTTGAGATCTTCCAACTGTTCACGAAGAGTATCAACAGCACTTCTGTATTTACCCAGTTTCTCAGAAAGCGCACGAGTCTTGCGGCGCTCAGCGCGGAATGCTTCCGCGAGTTTGTTCATTGCAGGTGGGTTAGTAAAGACGTCCTGACCTTCACTTCCACCGCCAAAAGCTTTTTTGACACCGGCCTTGCCGCTGCCTGTTCCACCAAAGGCACCCTTGACGCCGGCTTTTGAGCCGCCTTTTCCGCCAAAGTGGTGATCCATCTTGCCTTCGCGGACAAGTTTGCGAATTCTTAAAATTTCTTCGGCTAGCTCGACTTCGTTAACTTCGACTTCTTCCATTTCATCAAGCTGTGCTGCAAAAGGATCTTCTCCTTCTTCGTCAGCTTCCATTTCTGCGCCTTCGTCTCCTTCGTCGCCTTCTTCATCAGAAAGTTCTACTTCTTCGCCTTCATCGTCATCTTCTTCGACCATTCCTCTAAGTTCTTCAGGAATCTGGTCTTCTTCGATATCGTCGCCGAGGTCTAAGACGAGTTTAAGCTCTTGAAGCATCTCTTCTAGAGAAGCTTCTTCTTCAACTTCTTCACCCTCTGCGTATGCGCCTTCTTCCATATCATCTTCATGCATGACTTCAGCTAACTCTGACTCGACAGCTTCACGCAAAGCTTTGAGATCAACTTCATAGTACTTTTCGCTCATTTTTGAATTCTCCTTTAAATTCGCTTCTTTATTATTTATCTTATCGCCTCTTAAAGTTCTTTTTGTTTGGTTAATTTTATTAGCGACAGATTGCAATTCTTTCTTTTGTGTCTCATTTAAGTTTGAGTACGCAATTTTTGTAGCCTCAGATACGAGATTTGCGCTCGCTCCATGTCCTAGCTTACTTTGGTTATCTAAACCTAGTAGTGCTGAAAGCTTTTGAAGTGCTGACTCATCGAGAGTAATCTCTTCGATTTCTTCTTGTTTGTCTTCACTTTCCTCAGATTCTTCAGATTCTTCAGATTTTTCATCCTGGCTTTCTAAAAGCTCTGATTCTATAAACTCTCTAATTTTTGGTGTTACTGCTTCTAAAACAGCCTTCTTTGCATTAGCTTCGGCCACCTCTCTTAACTTCTTGGCGTCTGCAATTGCTTCTTCAAAAACTCTGTTTGACATATCAACCTCATAAAACAAAATAACTATATGTTAAAAAACCAAACTTACCTTTAATTATTCTTCTTCTATCTCTTTTATTAGACTTTTTACTTTATTGACTCTTTTTTGATGATGAAGAAAAGCTCTTTCCATAGGATCTGCTAGGTCAAACAAAGAAAAAATATTTTCATCATACTCGTCATGACGAGGAAGAGGTGTTCTCGAAGTACCAAATTGAGTTCCACTAATTCTACCAGGTGCGTTTCTAATATATTGTGCAGAAGATTGCGTGCCAAACCCGGGGCCTTTTGTATTTTTAGGAACAGTATTATAACTGTCTTTTTGTCGATAAGTTAAGCGAGGTGAAAGGCCTTTTGTTATGGTCGTTGTATGGTCTTCAGTTAATCCCATTTGTGAACCTTGGTTTTTACCAGTTCCGTCAGAATTATCTGCTCTTCCGCTTCTATTTGGATTTCTATAGGCACCGGAGTCTGTTACTGATCGAATAGCATTAATAGTATCTCGATCCATACCTACTTCATCTTCGACTTCTTCTGGGTCTGACTCTTCTTCTTCTAAATACTGATACATCGCACGGGTCATACCCTGCGTTTTTCCTGTTGCTGGGTGACCCGTGCCTAATCTGCCATGACCACCGCCGATATTTCCGTCTTTTGGCGCGACAGCTCCGCCGGTGGTATTAAAATTCATTTAATTATCCTGCTGATCCTGCATAGGATCTTCCAGAAATTAAAGCAGTTGCTGTATCTACATCTTGTGTAGCAATTTCTGGAGATGTATTTGAAGGATTTGCTGTACTACCTAAGCCTGTTCCAAATTCTCCTCCGGCGACAGGAAGTGTCCCAGTATAAGCAGGCTGATCTGTTGCTGAAACAGAACCCGGGCCAGGAGATGTAAGAGGAGGAACATAAGGCGAACTAGGCGCACCTTCACCCGCTCCAAATGCTTTACCATCATCAGTCATTGTATTTCCAGCAACGTCAGGAGCGTCGGGGTAGTCTCTATCATAAGAAGACATTCTGTTTCCAACACCACCAGCCACAGTTGACCCGTATGCACCAAATGCTGATGTTGCATCTCCTTCTTGGACAGCTGGTATAAATGTTTTTGTAACTTCGTCATCTGTCATTGTGCCATTGTGAACAGGTGAAGCTGGATATGCAGAAGCATAATTTGCCGGATATCTTTTGCCCAGCCCACCTGCTTGTGTATCAGAAGGATTGGAGATGATATGATCTCTTTCAGACATTAGCTTTCCTTAATCTTTCTTTTGATTGTTTTTGTACGATTTTGAATTTTTTTAATTCTTTCTACAAGAAACTTTTGCTCTCTTTTGAGCTGCATATAAGTCTTAAGCTCCTTTCTTAGTTCACCGACGCGTTTTTTATTTTTAGCTTCTTGAATTTTTTTCTTCTGAGAAGCAATTCTTTTGCGCTCTTCTTGAATAATACGCTTAAGAACTTTGGGTGTAAGTTTAGTAACTTTGCTCATTGAGGACTCCAAAATATAAGGCTAGCAAATCTAAATATTTCGCTACAAGAAAATTATCTATTTATTTTTGGAGCAAAAGCTAAGTCAGCCCATTTACCTGATGATCCTCCAAACAATTCTGTAGGATCGCTTTCTGCTACAATTCTCGCTGCTTGATCTGCTGGTCGAGAAGGTGCCTGTGCTGCGCCATTGCCTTCTCTCTGTTCTTGTAGCGTTGAAGCAGCAGTGTCAGCAAATATTTCACTCATGATTGGATCTTTAGTAACTTTTGATATTAAACTAGAAGTCTTTTCATTAAAAGCTGTGTTGGGTTCTTGTTGTCCACCTCCAAAACTTACTTTATCCAAGTAGCTACCAGGAGACTGATGTCTTTTTTGAACATTTTGCTGCTGTCCTTCGTTCATTCTGCCCAGACCTAATCCGTGAAGAGATCTTTTTTGAATGTTTTCTTTTAAGTCGGCTTTCTTTTCTCTAAGCTCACCTTCCTGTGGGTAAAGTCCTTCTGCTAAAATTTCTACTAAACATTCTTTAACGATAGACTTAAATACTTTTTTATCTAATTTCATTTTTTATCCCAGCTAAGTATGTCGTTAAAAATTCTATCAATTCTATCTGATCTGTTAAAAAAGTTATTAAGATCTCTTGGGCGAATTGTTTTACCTTCTTGCAAAGCCATAAAAGCACCTGGTGTGGAAGGCTCTGAAACCATATCGAAGCAAATTAGTTGAAAGTCATCTTGAACAACCTGTGTATTGCCTTTAGAAACAGTAGAACCTACGCCTCTAGAGCTAATACCTAATGTTACTCCACTTTCTATTAGGCTTTGAATGATTTTTCCGCTAGGTGTATCTAAAATTTCAATAGTGCCATAAACATCGTCGCCTTGCATATAAGCTTCTCTAACAATATGAGAAGCATTTTTAAGTTCAACAACTGATGTGTCTGGATGGTCACATTCGCCTAGTGCTCTGTTTTCTCTAATTAGCTTTTGATAATTTTCAATTTCTCTTGAAAGAATAGACTTAGGGTAGACGCGCCCGTTTTGATTGAGAGTATTTGCTTTTTGAATAATGCCTTTGAGCATAATTTTACCAAATTTTTCTCTGTTTTCTTTTATGATTTCTTTATCACAGGTAATAGGAAGCCATTCAGTTAATACTTTTAATTCAGACATTTTTTGCCTCCGGGCTTGTTAGTTCGCTAACTAGCTTTGTAATTGTTAAAAATTTAACGATAGATGCATCATTTATGCTATTTTCATCCAAAGAAGTAATGGCTGTCCTAACTCTATCAACTTTTTCAATTAAAATTTTATTATTTTCAGTATCTTCAAAGTCTTCTAGCAATTGAATTGCTTCTAATTTTCTTTCGCTAAGGTATTTTCTAAGATAACTTTCATCTTCATTTTTATAAAAAGTGTAATGAGAAATAATATCTCTTTCTTGCTTAGAAAGATTGGCATATTTTTTGTTAATTTTCTCTGTCATCAATTTAAAAACCAAAAGATCAGCGCTTGATGCATCAAGATCTTTCTGCAACTCTGAAACAGATTGTTTATGCTTTTCAGCAAGTAAATGTTCACCTAATTTCTTTTCAAATTCTATTAGTGTTCCAATGTCAGGTGAATCTTTTCTCCACTCATTAATTGCAATTTGTATAGATCCTAAATTTCTATAATTGGGTACATTTTGATAAAAAACTTCTTTTCCAATATTATAATTAATATCTTTAATAAGTCTAGTTTTTTCTTGGCTTAGTTTATTTTTATCAATATTTCTTGCTGCCCTTTTAGCTTCTGAAAGAATAGAAGCAACGATATGAGTATCAGAAACAGTTGAGTTTGCAAGAGCTTTGAAAAGCCTAAACTCCTTAAAAAGCTCTGTTCCTTTTGCAAATCTTTTTTCTATAATTTTTGTTGCTTTTTTTGCAGCAGCACGATCGCCTTCAATAATGCAATTTGTAATGTGCTGAATTAGTAGCTCGTAAACAATTCCTACGTTTCTTTTTTTATTATGTTTTGTTGTCATTCTTCTCCCCCTGATGAATTATTCTCAGAGATAACTCCTGTATAAGTTTTAGGTTTTCCTATTTTTTTATCTAGACGATGAAGTGTATTTCTTATTCTGTCTGTCATTTGAGCATTTTGTACGATCTTGTTATCTAAATATTCACTTATATCTATATCTTCCATTGTTAATTTAGATAATTGTGAAAGATCACTCATTTCTCTTCTCATTCCTGACGGGTCAAAATTTTGTGCTTTGTCTCCTTTATCTGACGGTTTGATTTTATGATGTTTATCCGCCATTAAAGCATCTGAAGAACGTCGCTTTTTTCTTCTTCTTTCTTCATACTCATGACGAAGCTTTTCTCTTTTTTCATCGTCTGACAGTGACTCATAGCTGTCAATATCTTCAGCGATCATAGATGTGACTTTGTCAATAGAAGATTGTACTCTTATGGGTACACTTTCATCTTGTATAGAATCATTTTCAGAAAGACTTTCGGGTGTCCCGCCTAAGTCAATTGATTGAGCAATTTCTGCTCCAGGTCCGCCCCCAAGCTCCATATCCATCTCACCAGACGGTCCTTCGGCAACTGTAATCTGGGTTGATTCAATTTCAAGCTCGTGCATCTTGTCTCTTTTCTGCCCTTGCTTGATTTTACTAATCTCATCTTCTGTGAGTCTAATTATATTTTTTTGAACCCAAGTTTTGTCAACTAATCCTGGTGTTTGAAGTGCTGCTCCGGCTGCCTCAAATCTGGATCTAAAGAGTTCAAGTTTCTGTTGTTGAGCAATTGTAGACGGATTCGAAAGCTTGAGTTTAAAATCGAGCAGGTCATTATCAGAAAAACCATGACAATAAAGATGAATAATTGCTATTTTATTAAGCTCTGCCAAAATAGTTCTTTGTACTCTTGCAATTGTTCTAGAAAATCTAATGTCTTCTTGCGATAGTGTAGCTTTTGCGCCTAGTCCTTCATCATAGCCTAAGTATGCCTTAGGAATTTTAAGAGCTGCAAAAAGCTTTTTCTGAATGTATTCTACATCGTTGGTTTCACCCGCAACTGTTCCCCCTGCAAGAGTAACAATATCAGTTCCGGATTCACTACCTCGAACAGGAATAAAATAATCTTCGTCTACAGAAAGCGGGTTATAGCGTAAGTCTACTCTACCAGATGATTGATCTGTAATAGATGCTCTTTTTAGTGTAGATTGTGCTCTTTCCATGTAAGCAGGAATTTCTTCTGGCGGAACATTGCCAACGTCAATCTTAAAAACTCGACGCTCAGGAGCTCTAACAATTCTATAGACCAACATTGCATCTTCTAAAAGAATTAATTGTCTCCAAATTCTACGAGCAGGCTCTAAAACTGAAGAACCATAAGGAATAAATGCATCGTTTCCAAGCAGTCTCATATGAGAAACTTGCCAGTTTTCTAAAACTTGATTACCTTGCGTAACCCATCTAAATCTAACAGCAAGCGGGTCGTTGGGGTCGAAGCCTTCTTCTCTTTCAACTTCAGAAATTGGCATGGGGTAAGCATTAATAACACCGTATTCTGGGCTAACATCGTTAAAGAGAAAATGATCTCCGTATTTACAAAGATTTCTAACCCAACTTGTTAAATTAAAATCCACGTTAAGTGTATCAAAAAATAAGTCGTCAAGTAGTTGCTTAATTTTAGTATTGTCTGAGTGAATATGAAGAACATTTCCGTTTTCGTCGGCTGCGACAGCTTCTTCTGCATAAATGTCTAATGCACTACCAATTTCAGGAGTATACTCCATTTCGCTAAAATCTGAATATCTTGCCATTCTATCGTAAGCACCGTATGCAGACATTGCATTGCTGTATACTTTGCTCTGATTTTTTCTAAAAATTTCAAATGCAGAAGACGTGTATTTGTCGTCAGGTTTTACAAGCTTGCGCTTGACAACAGGGCCTGACCTAAAAAGTCTAGTAAGTCTTCTGAATAAGTTTGAGTTACTTTCTGCCATTAATTGATTCCTTATTTAATAACCCACATATAGTCGCTTAATATATTACTGCGATTTCTGGTATTATTTAAATCTTGCTTGATATTGTTGCTAACACCTTTTGCATTAGGACTTGACATATAAACACCTTGTGGTGCCAGTGCTTGATCAGGAGTGTCATTATAAGATCTTTGCTTTTTAGACATCGCCGCGAGCATAGCTTCGTTAAGGCCTGCGTTGGATTTTGAATATTCAGAAGCGCCGTCAAAAAGCCAAGATCCTATAGCCAAACTCATCACTAGATCATCGTTGAATCCTGCTCTTGCTTGTGCTCTACCTGTATTCCAAGTAAAAACTTTTAACTCTTCATAAAATCTAGAAGAATAAGAAATTAATTGTCTATTTCTAAGTAACTCTTCAAGCTTAGCAAGGACCGTGCTTCTTGTTTTCCCGTTTGTATTAAACCCAGCGACATCAGCAGACGAAGGAGGTACATAATCTCCTATATAAACTTGCTTTTTCTTTCTGTAGTAAAGCTTTGGATACTTTAAATCTTGCAATTTAAGAATAGTTGCGTAACCGTAAGAGTTATTTTCTGGGCAGACAAGTGCCTTATTATATTTTAACCCAAACTCATTAATTAACTCTGCAAAATTATCTGGTCGTATTTTACCTTTATACTCTGCAACAATTTCAGAAGTCTCTGTATCTATAATATGAAACGTAGAATAATCTTTTGAGTCACCTCTAGATACATCAGCAGACAAAATATAGCTATTTGCGCTTAGCGGGTACTTCCAAATCCAAACATTTCTATCGTATCCTTGTCTTTCTATAGGCGGTTTTACTTGACCTCTTAACCACTCTAGTGTATTGTTGTCTAGAAAAGTCTCACCCGATGTTGCAAAGTCACACAAGTACTCTTGCGCAATCTGGCGCTTATTCATGTTTTTAGTAGTTTTTTCAAACCACTCGTCATCGCGTTCTGGGTGAACTGTCCAAGGAAGATTAATTGCATTAAATTCGTTTAATCCGGCTTCTGCATCTACATAAAGCTTGTGATATTGCCCGCCGACGCCATTGGGAGTAGATAAAATAATAACCCTACCACCCGTAGAAATAGTAGGATAAATACCAGTCCAGATTGTATCAAAGTTTCTAACAAAAGCAGCCTCGTCTACAATTAGCAAAGACAAAGCTTCAGATCTACCAGCATCTTCAGAAGTAGGAATTGCTTGTATTTGTGAACCGTGACTAAATCTTATCTTTTGCTTGTTATTTTCTACAATATCTGCTAAGATCATCCACTTAGGTAAAGATCTTATCATTGTCTTAACTTTTGTAATAAAGTTTTGAGCAACAGTAAGTTTAGTAGCAATAATCAGAATATTCTTTTCTTTCTGAAATATTGCCATCCAGACAGCGTATGCCGCAACAAGCGTAGACAATCCTAATTGTCTAGATTTTAGTACAATATTAAACCTGTGTTCAAGAAAGTCTTCTACACATTCATCTTGAAAGTCATAGGTGTCAAAAGAAATAAGACCCCGCACTGGGTGCTGGATCTTTAAGTAATTTTTAAAGAAATAGTTTGGATCTTTTCCGCACTTAACTATTTCTTTAACTTGTAGCTGTTTGTTATACTTCGCCATGGCGAAGATAAATATACAGTTCGCTAGCTTATTTCAAAAACGTGAACTTGGCGAACGAGTGCTGTTCCCTTATCTGAGTATGCATGATAGTTCATAAGCTCGACTGATACATCAGAAGAAGTTTCTTTAGTTTTAAGCGCGCGCCCTGCCTTATCTTTAAAATTTTTCTTAATGCTATCTACACAATCTTTACAAATCTTTTTTAGTGAAGTCTCAGCATCTCTTGCTGCGGATTGCATTTCGTTCCTATTACCTAAATTAACAATCATCATGCACGTCATTTGCATTTTGTCGCTTCCTGTTATTTTAGCTATGCACTTGACAGATCCTGCATAGGGCTCGTAGGCGTCTCCGTAAAGATCTTCAACTATCGTGCTTAGAATATTTACTTCTTCAAGATTCATCATATCTCCTGATACTTTGTTGCGTTAATAAGTAGTCTCTTTCTACTATTTATGTATTTTCTTATTTCTCTTTTTTTTGGTCGCCATCCTTCTTTCCATTCTTTTCTTCTTGACTCTGCAAATGTTAAATAACATTCATGACAACAGGAATGATCAGAATGATGCTGGTGATCTAGTGAGGTCTTTAATATAAAACCACATAGATTGCAGAAGAAGTATTCTCTAGAACAGCTCTGGGTACCTCTAATTGTCTTTATTTCATATACTTTGGACATGAGAGTCAACTCCTGATTTCATGATGTCAATTGTGTTATCAACAATATCTTTAATTTGGTCAATGTGCGAAATTACAAGAATGTTTTTAAAAGATTTCTTTAACGAATGTAAGAGTCTACCGCATGCTTCTAGATTTGTTTCATCTAGCGAACCAAAACCTTCGTCAATAATAAGCATAGAAGACTTGGGTAACGAAGATACATTAATCAAAGCAACTCTTATGGCAAGAGAAGAAATCATTTTTTCCATACCCGAAGCAAGCTCAATAATTCTTTTTGAGTCACCGTAATCGATAAACACATCCATTGCATTTGACTCTAAGTCAGCTTCTAAAACTACTGTAAATGAAACAACGCCTTTTAAGATTTTTGCTATTTCGCTATTGATCTTAGGAAGTAAAGAGTTGATAATTTGAACAGGAATACCTCGCTTAGAAGTAGACTGAATAAATAAATCTTGCACCTTGAGCTGTGTATTTAATACATCAAACTTTTCTTTGGCAGACTCTGATTGATCGATTAGAAGTCTTAGTCCTTCTATGGACTTAATTTTACTAATTCTTTCTACATCGTTTTCTTTCAATTCAGTCTTTTTTACATCTAAGAGTCTTGCGACACCTGACACATCGCTATCTTCATCTTGACCTTCGAAACGTCTCTTCAGATCACTATATTCTCTTTCTAAGACTACCAAAGAAGACTTAAGATTTGTAATATCATTATCTAGCGATTGAATTTTAACTCTGCTATTTGAGATACTTGAAATAAGTCTAGACTTTTTCTGAATGATAGAATTGTATTTTTCTATTTTTTCTTCGTAGTTTTCTTTTTCTATTTTCTTCCAAGAAGATTTAAGATCCGCTACATTTGTCCTTAACTGATTAACTTTTTCTCTTTTAGCTTCTATTTTGCTCTTATCTTTGTGCGAATCTTTGATAAATTTACAGGTAGGAAAAGTATCGCCGCAAGGTACTTCAAGAAGCTTTTTAATAGACTTTTCCATTGTTTTAAGCTCTGCGTTTTCTGCCTTTAAATGACCTTCTAGTTTCCACAGTGTCTGAATAAGTTCTTTGGCAGCTTCGTTCTTTTGTTTAATATCATCAATATCAAAAGCAGAGACAAAGTCTTCTATTTTCTTTATTTTTACTTCTGACTCAAAAATAGCCTCTTTTACATTATCAAGTTGTACTTGTTTATTATCTATTTTTTCTTTGATGTCATCAACTTTTTTTCCCGCGATTTTTATGTCAGCCTGAGTTACAAAATCAGAACCTGCATTTTTTAAAACTTCTTTTGTTAATCTGTCTATGTCTTTTTGCAAAACCTCTCTTATTTCATCAATATCATCTAATAATGATTGCTGATTGTTCATTTTTAATTTTAGGTCGGCAATTTTTTTATTCCAGCTAGTATCTGGCGTAAATCTTTTTAGTTCTGCTCTCAAATCTGACGTTTGCTTTTTAGCATAATCATTCATTGACTCAAAAACGCTCATATCAAGAAAGCTAGAAAGAATATTTTTTCTGGCGGTCGCTTTTTCTTTTATAAAAAGATTCATTTCACCTTGAGATGCCAGCCCGGTTATTTGAAATTCTTCAGCAGTACCAATCATAGATCTTAGAATTTTTTCTGTCTCTCTTCTTTGTTCTTCTGTTTTATCTTCTATGATAGAACCTGCATCGTCAATTCTATAAATACTTAAGTTCGTTGGTGCCCAAATATTATTTTTAGTGACTTTCTTTTTGGTTTCTCTTACAACTCTAAAGTTCGTACCGTTTACAGATATATCAATCTCTGTTTTGCAAAAACTCTTTCTGGAGTTAATAATATGAATGTTTTTTATTGAACCTCTGTCAGAAGAATTAAACAATCCGTAAGCTATAGTTCCAACAATAGAAGACTTGCCTCTTGCATTTTTTCCAAATATTCCTGTAATACCTGGATGCTTGTCTAAGTTAATTTCATTATTTTCGCCATAGCAGAAGGTATTGTCAAACTTAATCTTGTTGACACCCCATTTAATATTACGTAAATCAGAGTTTTCTTGTGTAACTTCTGACAAATATTCTACTGTAACTTTGTCAAGTTCACGCCATTCTTCTTCTGAAATATTACTTCCTGCATAGTATTGACGCATTAAATCTTTCATTATTTTTGGGTCACGCAAATTTAAAGATGTAGCTTCACTTTCTTTTATCATTTCTGAAGAAAAAGAATTATCAATTTTAAAAACTACTTCTGTTGCATTTTTTGACTTTTTAAGAGCTTTCTGCAATGCTTTTGTCTGTGCGGGCGTAATATAGTCGTTAACTGCGCTAATTCTAAATCTTGACATTCTAGAATGTGCTGAACAAGCTTTTACAGTCTTTTCAACATCACCTCGCCATTCGACTGTAACAAACTTATAGTCATTTTTGACAGGGTAAAAATTGACGTCAAAATCATCTTTGCTTCTAATGTCCCAAACTAAAAATCCTTTTTCTTCATCTTCACCATAATTTTGCTGAATGGTGCTTCCGCAATAGGCAACTGTAGACTTTTCATTTAAAAACTGACGTTTATGTATGTCACCTAATAAACCAAAGTCAAAGGCATCAAAGAAAGAAACAGGAACTTCTCCGTCAAGGACCCAATCAATATCTGTAAGTGATCCTGTGACAGCACCGTGGTAAAGAGCAATAGAAATATTACTAGAAGGCTTAACTTTATGCCAGTTTTCCTCATCAAAACAAGAAAAGACACACCAGTCAAAACCCGGTATGCCTGTTGGATAAACGCCTGAATCTTTATAAAGAAAGATTCTATCATTATTTATTGCTTCAATAATTGGTGTAACTGCATCCTGTCTATCTTTATTGTGAATAAGACCGTCATGATTACCTAGTATCACATGAGTCGGCGCAATTTTAGCCATCTCATTAAACCACCAGACAAGATTTTCTACCAATTCAGGAGAAATACCTTGTGTTTTAGAATGAACGATATCACCACCTACATAAATGACATCTGGTTTGATTTTTTTTGCTTGGCGAAAAAGATCTTTAAATGCAAGAACATATTCTTGATGTCTAGAAAGACCTCGCCAGTGCACATCTGCAATATGTAATATTTTCATTAAATACCCGTACTCATATTAATAACGTAGTCTCTTTTGTCAGGCTTAAACTGCAATTTACCACTAGGGCATATTACCCAGCATCTTTTATTTGTACAAGTTTTTGGCTTCGGAGCATAGCCGTCTGTCATAACGATACAACCGTCAAAGTTTTTACTAATTGTTCTAAAATGATCCTCGACTGCATTAAAACAAGTACCTCCGCTAAGTCCTCTTCCGAAGGTTGAGCTT
>Ga0180430_10003152_pt1 | contig 14371 bp, 9 predicted proteins | sample SS_ome_9_FD_132999 | JGI IMG/M metagenome (GOLD analysis project Ga0180430, IMG submission 132999) | Hypersaline lake sediment archaeal communities from the Salton Sea, California, USA - SS_1_S_2 metaG | ecosystem: Environmental > Aquatic > Non-marine Saline and Alkaline > Hypersaline > Sediment... | reverse complement strand
TTCCCGGCTGAACCGTATCCCCGTCCACGATGGTCATTTTCCCCACTCCCGACCGGCAGATCATTTCAGCTGCCATGGAGCCCACTCCACCCATACCGGCCACCAGCACATGGGCATTTCTGAGCCTTGATATGCCTTCTTTACCGAGCAATAACTCAGTACGTTCCAGCCAGTCAGCGTGGGCAGTACCAGGCATTTAATCTTCTGCTTAATGGGATTTTTCGAACCTGCACAGGTGAGCTCTGGCATTCTCGTAGACCTGTACCCGAAGGTGATCCACCGAAACGCCTTTTACTTCAGCTGCCATATGGTAGATTTCCCGGATGTCGAGAAGACCCTCGTCGGTTTCCAGGAAGAGCTTCTCAATGGGCACCTTATGGAGTGCTTCAACCACTTTGGAATGTTCGCCGGCTATGGCTTCACCAAAGGAAATCATAAAACCTGCCTTTACCAGTTCCTCTGCCATCTCCGGACTACCATTGTATCCGTGAATAATCATGGAAACCAGTGGTTGCTTCCTTTTGGCAAATTCGATTATTTCATTGAAGGCCCTTACAACGTGAAGCACCACAGGAAGATTGGCCGCTTCGGCGATCTCCACCTGTTTCTCAAATATCCGCATCTGGTCTTCCAGCGGAGCCTCGATGGACTTGTCCAGTCCGATTTCTCCTACGGCATAAACACGGGGATGTTTGGTGGCCTTTTTCACCCTTTCCAGGGTATCTTGTTCATCAACTTTCCCGACGTTGTAGGGATGAAACCCCACCGAATAGTAGCCACGTTCAATGTCCTCGGGAGGAAAGTCCCTGGCAAAGAGGTTCATCATCACCCATTCCTGTATGTTGTTGGCCTGCCTGTGTCCGTGGATATTGATAAAAATCTTCCGTTCTTTGCTCATAAAGTTCTTTCTAGATGTTATTTCTTTATCCCTTTAATACCCCGGGCCATTCTGTTCAGCACCTCTTCCCGGCCCAGGAAAGCTGACAGATCGAAGAGCCCCGGTCCCTTGGCTGCACCTACCAGCAAAAGCCTCCATGCATTCATGATGGCTCCCATGCCCCATTCGTTTTCCGCAATGGTGTTCTTCACTACAGATTCAACAGATTCCGGGGTGAAAGGTTCACACTGTGCCAGTGCGTCTGAAAGGAGCTGCATTTTCTCAGGAGTATCCTCTTTCCATCGTTTCTTTATCACAGCAGGATCGTAGGCTTCCGGTGCATGAAAAAAGAACCAGGATTCCTCCCAGATTTCATGGACAAAGCTGATCCTGGGCTTGATGATGGGAAGCAGTAGCTTGAGCTTTTCCTCACTTAGTTCTACACCAGAGGTCTTAAGCGCTGAACGAAAGGCATGAATAAGCTCAGGCTCTTCCATCAATTGGATGTGCTGATGGTTGAACCATTTGGATTTCTCCGGATCGAACCGGGAACCCGACTTCCCTACTTTCTCGAGCTGAAACTCACGGATCAAATCATCGAGGGTGAATAGCTCCTGTTCGGTCCCCGGATTCCAACCCAACAGAGCCAGAAGGTTGATACAGGCCTGTGGGAGATAACCCTCCTCACGGTAGCCTGGAGAAATATCTCCCGAATCCGGATCCTTCCATTCCAGGGGGAATACTGGGAAACCGCCTTTTTCGCCATCTCTTTTGCTAAGTTTTCCTTTGCCCGTAGGCTTCAGTATCAAGGGCAGATGGGCAAACCTGGGCATCAGGTGCTCCCAGTCAAAGGCCCGGTAGAGTGAGACATGCAGCGGAAGAGAAGGAAGCCATTCTTCACCCCGGATTACATGAGATATGGCCATGAGATTGTCGTCCACCACATTGGCCAGATGGTAGGTGGGCATGCCATCGGATTTAAATAAGATCTTGTCGTCGAGGGTCGAACTGTTTACCACTACCTCGCCCCGAACCATATCCTCCATATGGATCTCCTGGCCGGGTTTGAACAGGAATCGGATCACATAGGGAGTTTCGCTGGCGATAAGCCTGTCCACGGTTTCCGGATCCAATGCAAGCGAGTTGTTCAGAGAATCTCTTACCCTGGCATCATAGACAAATGTTTCACCCCTTGATTCATATTCCTTGCGAATCTTATCCAGCTCTTCCGGCGTATCAAAGGCATAGTAGGCATTTCCCTTCTCGAGCAATTCCTGGGCGTACCTCTTATACTGGTCCTTTCGTTCCGATTGCCTGTAAGGCCCGAAACCGCCTCCCTTACTGGGTCCTTCATCTGGATGCAAACCACTCCAGGCCAGTGCTTCCTGGATGTATTCCTCAGCTCCCGGTACAAACCTGGTCTGGTCTGTATCTTCGATTCGGAGAACAAAACTTCCCCCATGTTTCCTGGCAAACAGGTAATTGAAAAGTGCGGTACGAAGTCCGCCTATATGCAAGGGGCCTGTGGGACTGGGAGCAAATCTAACGCGGATGTTCTGATTCATGTATCAAAGATAGAAAAAGGATGTTCTTTATCATTTTTTTTGGGAAGCAGAAACCCCTAATTTCGTATTCTTACTTAATTCTAGATAAGCATGGACAATATCCTGGTGATAGGGGCTGCGGGACAAATCGGATCTGAGTTGGTTATTGAACTTCGAAAGGTCTATGGCAGCGAACATGTATTTGCAACCGACATAAAACAAGCCCCCCCAGATGTTGTGGAAGGCGGACCCTTTCAAATACTGGACGTGATGGACGACAAGCAGTTGATCTACTTCATCATCCGGCATAAAATCAACCAGATATACCATCTGGCAGCCGTTCTATCGGGTAATGCGGAAAAACTTCCTACTCAGGCCTGGAAAATTAACATGGATAGCCTGATGAACATCCTGGAAGTTTCTAAAATGGTACATGAGGTGAAAAAGGTGTTTTGGCCCAGTTCCATTGCCGTTTTTGGCCCAAGTACCCCTCGCACTGAAACCCCGCAGCTTACGGTTATGGAGCCCGTCACCGTATATGGAATCAGCAAACTGGCCGGTGAACGCTGGTGCGATTATTACTTTAAAAAGTATGGGGTGGATGTGCGATCGCTGCGCTATCCCGGATTGATTTCCTACAAGACGGAAGCCGGTGGAGGAACCACCGACTATGCGGTGGAGATCTACTACCAGGCCATCAGAAATGCCAGCTACACCTGCTTTCTGAACAAGGATACGGCCCTGCCCATGCTCTTCATGCCCGATGCCATCCAGGCCACCATCAAGCTGATGGAGGCACCGCGCTCCAATCTGAGCATCAACTGTGCGTATAACCTGGGGGGTATGAGTATTACTCCCGATCAGGTATACGCGGAGATAAAGAAAGAAATTCCGGATTTCAGCATTTCCTATGTAAGTGATTTCAGGCAGGATATTGCGGACACCTGGCCCCAGAGCGTGGACGACTCCCTGGCCACAAAAGATTGGGGTTTTGAGCAGAATTACGACCTGGAGCGAATGAGTAAGATTATGTTAAAAGAGATACGACACAAACTAAAATAAGAGAGATGTACGGTAAAATCAAGGAACACCTGAGCCGCGAACTGGAACAGATTCGTGAAGCCGGACTGTTTAAGGCCGAAAGAATAATTAGCTCCCCCCAGGATGCCGAAATCCAGCTGGAATCCGGACAGAAGGTAGTGAATTTCTGTGCCAACAACTACCTGGGTCTGAGCAACCACCCCGAGCTTGTACAGGCTGCAAAAGATGCTCTGGATTCACATGGATTCGGTATGTCATCGGTCAGGTTCATTTGCGGAACCCAGGACCTTCACAAAAAGCTGGAAGAAAAAATTGCCTCCTTTTTTGGAACCGAGGATACCATCCTCTATGCAGCCTGTTTTGATGCCAATGGCGGAGTATTCGAGCCCCTGCTCACTGCTGAGGATGCCATTATCTCCGATTCTCTGAACCACGCCTCCATCATCGATGGGGTCAGGCTTTGCAAGGCACAGCGTTACCGTTACCAGAATGCCGATATGGCTGACCTGGAGAAACAGCTGAAAGCAGCTATGGATCAGCGTTTCAGGATTATTGTAACCGACGGGGTCTTTTCCATGGATGGCAATGTGGCTCCCATGGACAGGATTTGTGAACTGGCCGAAGCCTACGACGCCATGGTCATGGTCGACGAATGCCATTCTGCCGGGGTGGTTGGTGAGACCGGACGGGGTGTAACCGAGCTATTCAAGCTTCGCGGCAAGGTGGATATTATTACCGGCACTCTGGGTAAGGCTTTCGGTGGCGCCATTGGAGGTTTCACAACCGGTAAAAAGGAAATCATTGAAATGTTACGTCAGCGCTCCAGGCCCTACCTGTTCTCCAATTCCATCCCACCAGCCGTAGTGGGTGCCGGAATCCGCATGTTCGATATGATGGACGAAACCACGGAATTACAGGAAAAGCTGCATTCCAATACGGAATATTTTCTGGAGCATATGCAGTCAGCCGGTTTCGATATCAAACCCACCGCCTCTGCCATCTGCGCCGTCATGTTATACGATGCCAAGTTGTCCCAGGAATTCGCCTCCAGACTTCTGGAAGAAGGGATTTATGTGATTGGATTCTATTTTCCTGTGGTGCCGCGTGAACAGGCACGCATACGGGTTCAGCTCTCAGCAGCACATAGCCGGGAACACCTCGATCTGGCCATCAAAGGATTTACCAAGGTGGGAAAAGAATTGGGAGTAATTTAGTATAGGTCAGCTAGGTAAGTCTGCGCCGGCGATTCAGTCCGGCATCCGAAAGCACCAGAATAAACATAGCCACCAGGGCAGAAACTACCCCGGTGGAGATATCCACCTGCTTCAGAAATTCCAGGTTGATGTTCAGTTGGGGCAGCTGGCGGTCCATGGTAGGCATCCGTATGTTCGATCCGAACAACTCTCCGTTTGGATCGGCGTATATGATGGAGAGTACCACCACTGCAGCGATGAAAAGAATGATCAAAATCCGGCCACCCCTGCCAATCAAAGGTTTGTAGGGTTTCTTTACCGGTATGGCTTCGATCTTATCCATCACGGCTGCAGTAAAGCTGCCCGGTGCCTGCACCGTTCCAGATTCCTTGATAAGTTTCGATATGTGAGGATCTCTTTTCATTTTATAGAATTGAAGATACTTCAGATTTTAGATTTTCACAGATAACCTGGTACATTTTTTTCCTGGACCTGTGTAGTTTTATCCTGATGTTGCTGTTGCTTAAGCCCGTGACTGCGGCAATCTCTTCCAGCGACAGCTCATCATAATAAAAGAGGGTAACCACCACTGCATCGGTTTCGGCCAGCGATTCGATGGCCATTTTCAGGTACTTGCTCCTCTCCTCGGCCGATATACTTTCCAGCCCGTTTAATTCTCCCTCATCCACTTCTCCTTCCGGTATATCATCCACCAGGTCGATCAACTTAACCTTTTTGCGGATAACCGAGATGCAGTGATTGTAAGCAATTCGATATAACCATGTAGAGAACTTTGCCTTTGCCTGAAAACTTCCTATGGAGCGATATGCTTTGACAAACACATCCTGGCCTGCTTCTTCAGCATCAGCTTCCGAGTTTAACATCCTGAGGCATACAGTATATACCATGTCTTTGTAGGCATTGACAAGCTCCGCAAAAGCTTCCTTATCTCCACCTTTCACACGATCGATACAGTATTTTACCTCCTGAACATCCATGCAAGCTTATGACGCTGCTTTTTGAAAAACGTTACAGTTTTGCTTCCTTTTTCTTTGTTGGGCTAAATAATTATTTCCCCGCCCTGCAAAAATTACAACATTTCTGTAACATGGAAACAAAGAGTGTCGTCAAAGAGGCAACAAAACAATGTTAAACCAATTCATATTATCATGAACGATGACTTTCTAATAGTACTAATAATCTTCGCTGCGATCTTTGGAATCGTGTTTGTCATAGCACAGGCCAGGAACCGCGAACGAATGGCCATGATTGAGAAAGGAGTAAATCCTAAGGATTTCATGACCGATCGCAGACCCAATTCCTACGGGATCCTGAAATGGGCCCTCTTGCTGGCGGGAGTGGGTTTCGGCTTGTTTATCGGAAGCCTGCTGGAAACTTATACCAGTATTCATGAGGAACCGGCTTATTTCGCTTCAGCTCTGTTCTTTGGTGGCGTAGGCCTTTTTGCCGCCTTTATGATTGCTAAAAATGCTGAAGACAAAGCAAAGTAAAACCTCTACCCTCTGTTACATTCCCAAGGCCTTCTCTCCGGAGAGGGTCTTTTTTTTGCGCCAAATGTCATGGTTTTTGCATGGATTTACTCAATTTTGTATTTCCTTGAATTACCTGAGAAAATACCTGTGTTTCCTGGGGCTCGGACTGGCCCTGATGCTGCCATTGACAGCACAGCAGGATATTGCCGCAGCCAGAGCCATGGGAGAAGGCAGCACAGTAACTATCCGTGGCATAGTCACCAGCGGAGATGAACTGGGAACCATTCGCTTCTTACAGGATCATACGGCGGGCATTGCACTCTATTCCTCCGAAGTTAGTCACCTGCTAAGAGGCGACAGCGTGAGTGTCACCGGAGTACTGAAGGATTACTCTTCCTTGCTGGAAATGGATCCGGTTCAGAGCGTCACCGTTATTTCTCAGGGTCGCCCACTGCCCCAGGCCCTTGTACTTAGCCCTGGAGAGCTGGAAGAAAACCATGAGGGCATGCTGGTGAGGGTGGAGAATGCTGAACTGGGAGCAACGGGAGTTTTCGCCAGAGCTGCCTATGGCTTCATCGCCAATGGGGAAAGCGGTCAGCTCTACATCAACGATCCCTATTCGCCCCTTATAGGAACTCCGATTCCATCCGAACCGATCTCCATAAGGGGACCTTTGGGATCCTACCAGGGAACTTACCAGATCCTGCCACGCGATGAAGACGATCTGCAAAGCGAAAGCAGCATCAAGCTCGTAAATGCACCACAGATAAGCCAACTCTCCACCCAGGGTTTTACCCTGGAGTGGACCACCGATGTGGCCGGCAGTACTGAAGCCAGGGTAGGTAAGAGCCCCGATCTCGAACTTGCTCCCCTGAAACTGGCAGGCACATCCACCAGTCATTCACTGGAAATAGACGGCCTGAATCCAGCAGAACTCTTTTACATTCAGGCCTTCACAGTGAATGAAGAAGATACAGCCTGGACTGCCCTTCAGACTGTCATCACAGTATCGGAATCAAGCGGATCCTTCAGGGTACTGTTTAACCGGGGCGTGGATCCTTCGGTTTCTTTGGGAATCCTGGATCCCGAATACCTGCCCGATGGCCTGGATGACGAACTCATTTCTTATCTAGACCAGGCTGAAGAATCCATCGATATAGCCATATACAACCTGAACAATTCCGGGATTTCCGACATTAGTGCCGCTTTGAACCGGGCGTTTGCCAGGGGAGTAGTGGTTCGGGCTGTCTACGATGCAGATGTAAATGCTTCAGGTATAAAAAGCCTGAATGACGGCATAGGCAAAATTGCAAGTCCCCCCTCCGATTATCCCGTCTACGGCATCATGCATAATAAATTTGTAATCATCGACGCCCATTCCAGCGATCCGCTCCTACCCATTGTGTGGACCGGATCGACAAATCTCACCCAGAATCAGATCAACATCGATCCCAACAATGTGGTGGTGATTCAGGATCAGAGTCTGGCCAAAGCCTACGAGCTCGAGTTTTCCGAGATGTTCGGAAGTAGCGGACCTTTACCAGATCCTGCAAATTCCCGCTTTGGACCCGATAAGACCGACAATACACCCCACGAGTTTGTCATAGGAGGACACCGGGTGGAGTGTTATTTTAGTCCCAGCGACGGAACCCACCAGCAGATCCTGAATGCCATTGCCAGCTCCGATTATTCCATTCAGGTAGCTAGCATGCTAATCACCAAGCAGGACATTGGCTCTGCCCTGGTACAGAAAAATGAAGCTTCCAGGGAGGTTCAGGTCCTGATCAACGATTACGATCAGTACGGTGAACCCGTATTGGATGCACTGAAAGCCAGTCTGAAACAGGACGTACGCCTGAAAGGAGAAGCCGGGATTATGCATCACAAATACATGATGGTGGACCAGTCACACGCCGATTCAGACCCTCTGGCACTGACAGGATCCCACAACTGGAGCGCATCGGCCCAGTTAAGAAACGATGAGAATACCCTGATCATCCACCACCAGGGAGTGGCCAATGCCTATTACCAGGAATTTGTACGAAGATTTGCAGCGGGTGAGATCCTGGTTTCCAGTAGAAGCCATGAGCCTTACAATTTGGAATCCCTGGTGAGTATATATCCCAATCCTGCCAGTGAATGGATCCGGATAGAAAGCCGGGAGGGTGCGGAAATTGTATCGCTTTCAGTCATTGATCCTGCCGGACGGGAAGTGCTTAGCTACCAGGGACCCCTACCCGAACAGGTACAGGTCAACCAACTCCCGGAAGGACTTTACCTGCTTAAGCTCAGGCTCTCCGGAGGTGAAGACATCCACAGCAAGTTGATTATCCGGTAAAAAAAAGGGGCCTCGTTAGAGACCCCTGAAAACAAACGGTGCTAAAAGAACTAGCCGCATTTGGAGTGACCGCAATCCGTACAGATCAGACAGCCCTCCTGATAAACTAAATTGTTCGAGCTACACTCCTCGCATTCCTGTCCCGGTTTGGCCTTGGTGCCATCCGGAATATACTTTTTCAAGGACCTGACCACACCGGCGCTCCAGGTATTAATGGATTCGTTATCCAGCCTGAGCGAGGAGATCAGGTTGATGGCATCCACTACAGGCATACCATGCCTCAGAACACCGGAGATCAGCTTGGCATAGTTCCAGAATTCACTGTTGAACTGGTGGGACAATCCACCCATGGTTACTTTGTAGCCGTATTTGTCAACGTACTGGAAATCGTATCGCTTGGATCCATCCTCGTTTTTGGTCTTCAGGATTTTGCCCTTGGTTACCTTGGAAGGAATGGGGAAGGTATCTTCTTCCTTTCTACCGGTAAAAATCTCATAAGGCTTATCCTTAAGCAGGCCAATGAAAGCTATCCAGTCTTCTTCGTTGTTTTTGAAACGCAGGATCTCCGCATCCAGTTCACGGGGCCTTTTGATGGGAAACTGGGATTCTTCCTCCTCCTTCTTTTCGGCTGCCACAAGCACTCCGGCCCTGGATCCATCGCGGTATACGGTTACACCCTTGCATCCGCTTTCCCAGGCTTTTACATATAGTTCGCCCACCAGTTCTTCCTTCACATCGGAAGGCAGGTTAATGGTTACACTGATGGAATGATCAACCCATTTTTGGATGGCTCCCTGCATCTTCACTTTCTTCACCCAATCCACGTCGTTGGAAGTGGCTTTGTGATAGGGGGAACGCTTGACTAGTTCTTCCACATCACTGTCGCTGAAGCTTTTCACCTCTTCAGGATCCATGCCATTAACCTTCAGCCAGGTCAGGAAATTGTGATGGAATACATTGTATTCTTCCCAGCTGTCACCCACCTCATCCACAAAAGTTACTTTGGCATCCTTATCGTTGGGATTGACCTTACGACGACGTTTGTAGACGGGTAAAAATACCGGCTCAATTCCGGAGGTAGTCTGAGTCATCAGACTGGTGGTACCTGTGGGTGCTATGGTGAGCAGGCTGATATTCCTCCGGCCATGTTTTTTCATTTCCTCCAGGAGTGTGGGGTCTTCCTTCGCAAGCCTGTTGATGAAAGGATTTTCCTTCTCCTTGCTATAATCAAATACTTCGAAGGGTCCTCTTTCCCTGGCCATGTTCACCGATGAACGATAGGCTTCCAGGGCAATGGTCTTGTGTACCTCAACCGAAAAATCGATGGCATTTTCACTGCCATATTGCAATCCAAGTCCGGCAAGCATATCTCCTTCTGCTGTAATCCCGACACCGGTTCTTCTTCCTTCCAGGGCTTTACGCTTGATATTCTCCCAGAGGTTCACTTCCACACGTTTGATCTCTTCGTCCTCTGGATCGGCATTAATTTTATCCAGTATGGCATCCACCTTTTCCAATTCCAGATCGATAATGTCGTCCATGATTCGCTGTGCCAGACCTACGTGCTTCTTGAACTTTTCCCAGTTAAACCTGGCCTGTTCGGTGAATGGTTCCTCCACGTAACTGTAAAGGTTGATGGCCAGCAGGCGGCAAGAGTCGTAAGGACAAAGCGGTATTTCTCCACATGGGTTGGTGCTTACTGTCTTAAAACCCTGGTCTGCGTAAGAATCAGCCACCGATTCGCGGGTAACGGTATCCCAGAACAGAATTCCGGGCTCGGCCGATTTCCAGGCATTATGCACGATCTTGGTCCAGAGGGTCCGGGCATCAATCTCCCTGGTATGTGTAGGATTTTCTGATTCGATAGGGTACTGCTGAATGTAGGAACTTCCCTCCACCACAGCTTTCATAAATTCATCGTTAATCTTCACAGAAACGTTGGCTCCGGTCACTTTACCGGCTTCCAGTTTCGCATCGATGAAATGCTCAGCATCGGGGTGTTTTACAGAGATACTCAGCATAAGGGCTCCCCGGCGGCCATCCTGGGCCACTTCACGGGTCGAATTGGAGTAGCGCTCCATAAATGGAACGACGCCTGTGGAAGAAAGCGCACTGTTCAGTACAGGACTGCCTGAGGGTCTGATGTGACTCAGATCGTGACCCACCCCCCCTCTGCGTTTCATCAACTGTACCTGCTCCTGGTCTATCTTCATGATTCCCCCGTAGGAATCCGCATCTCCCTGGTGACCAATAACAAAGCAATTGCTCAGGCTGGCTATCTGGAAGTTATTCCCGATCCCGGTCATGGGTGATCCCTGGGGAACTATGTACTTAAATCCCTGCATCAGTTCGAACAATTCCTCTTCGCTCAGGGGATTGGAGTATCGGCGCTCGATGCGTCCGATTTCGGAGGCCAGACGCCTGTGCATATCATCCGGGGTAAGCTCATAAAGTGCACCCTGGGAATCCTTCAGGGCATATTTATTCACCCATACCCTGGCAGCAAGCTCGTCTCCGTTAAAATACTTTAGCGAGGCTTTAAAGGCTTCATCCAAACCGTATGTTTGTGTAGGCTTCAGATCCTTTTTCAGATCTGCTTTCTGCTCCTTGATCTCCGATTCAACAAACAACTGGTTCTTTGGGGATAAATCCTTTCCTGCCATTCTCTTTTAGGTTTAATCTTAGGGGTGCCTCTATCGTAAACACCAAATTAATCATTGAGTTGTGCCCTTCGCTCCTGAGTTATTAAAACCTATTAACACAGGCGCAATACTTTGAAAATCTGATAGTTGAAAAAACAAATCTTTTGGTTATGGGGAAAAAAGTCCCTCTTTCACACCGTAAAAAACTTAAAAAAACACTGACAATTGGGTGATGAAAAAGGGTCCCTGTGTACTTCAGATTTCCGTCGATGAAATTAAGAAGAAAAGCACTGCAGAATCCCTCCTTTCCGTTCCATTTTATTAACAAGAAATCAACCCTCTAGCTAACTATGTGAATGGCAGACACATGAGAAAAAATTAACAATAATTTAATAAATTCAAGCGTATCGACTTGATTTACTGCGTCTTATGTAATTCTTCTTATTTTAACTTTTCCCGCCATCCCACTGTTCACGGGGCCTCCCAAACAGGCAAGTTTTTTTGAAAAAAAAAAGGAGCGCCCCTGATCGGGAACGCTCCTTGAAAAAAATCTGATGGTTTTTCTCTTAGAACCTGTAAGCGATGCCCAGATTCCAGGTAAATCCATTTCCGAAATATACCCTGTTGCTCATGTTCACACCCAGGTACTCATCATCTCCTGCATCCAGATGGATGTTGGTATCAGATTGTGAAATGAACTGCTTATTAAGCACGTTATTGGCATTAAATCTGAATTCCAGCCTTCTTTTCCCTTGCATATAGATCTTATAGGAAATACCGGCATCCAGCAGTCCAAATGAAGGAAGCTGCAGCGAACCGTCGTGATCGGGAGCATCAAAGGAAGAAGGATCAATCCTTGCATAAAGCCTGTTATAGTATCTGTAGTCCACATCAACGGAAAGCCCCTTGACGATCTTGTAGTTGGCCAGAAGACCAAAGCTGGTCTGTGCGGCATCACCTACCTTCACACCGTCCAGGTAGAGGGTTTCATCAGCTGATCCGATGGGATTGCGGTCTTCGTCGAAAATACGGGCTCTGACATCTCCTCCGTAGGTCCAGTTTCCAAGGGAAGCAAAACCACCAATGGATAGGGGGCGAATGGGCTTAAATTCAAACTCAAGTTCAATACCCCTGTGCAGCTGAGATACATTCTCAAAGAGGGCCACATCGTCGCGTTCTCCGTCACCGTCAAAGTCGCCTGACTGACGGATCTGGCGATCGGTCCAGCTGGTGTAATATCCATTCAGATCCACATCCAGAATCTCGCTTCTGTAACCATAACCAATCTCCAGACCAAGTACACCTTCATTTCCTACTTCTCTGTTTACTACGTTCTGATAATTCAGGAAGAGATCGTCGAAGAAGGGCTGACGTGAGTAGTAGCCTGCATTGAAAAAGACATTGTGGTTCTGGTTGATGTTGTAGTTGGCACCGGTTTTCAGGTTGTATCCACCGAAGCGCAGCTTCTCTGATACCTGCTCGTCAGGATCTGAATAGGAATGGTAGTCAAACCTCTGGTATCCCTGAGTAGATAAAGCAGCCTGTACAAAGGTGGACAGCTTTTCTGTTTTGTATTCCAACTGACCAAAAACACCAGAATAGGAAATGCGCTCTGTGTTAAAATAATCCAGCTTGTCATGGGTCGAAGCATTCCTGTTGGTCCAGAATAAATAGGGACTTGCAGTGTGCTCCTGAGTATAAACCTGGCCACCGGGATACTGCTCCTGGAATCCGGCACCGTTGTAATTGTCATCCCAGTATCCATCCAGTCCCCACAGGTTATCCAGGAGCCTGAAGTGCTCACCGTAGTAGGTTCTGAAATCAGTACCCACATTGAAAGAGAGCTGATCGCTGATCTCATGGTTGAAGTTTACAACAGCTCCAAGCCATCTGTGCATGTTCATGGATGCACGACGAACAGCTGCATTGTCTCCATAGGATCCAATGGTCTTACCGGGAATGTGCCAGTCTTCTGAACCATCGTTAACAATGGACTGGTTGTTCTCTATGATCTGATCGAAATCCAATTGACCATCGGCATCGTAGGTATAATATCCACGTCCGTAACCACCCGTTCCACCACCAGCTCCGGTCGATCCGTAAAGCACGGTGGAAATTGAGGACCTGGAGCTCAGGTTCCAGTCCCAGTTCAGGTTGGCAACAGGCTTGTGATAAAAGTTCTCGCGAAGAGAATACACTTCACCATCCTTATAACCCCAGTTGTTATTGAAGCGCTGTTCTTCGTTGGTGATAGTTCCATCGCCATCTCTGTCATAATCACTCATACGCTTGGTATAATTCTGGTAATGCCACTGTGGCGCACCGGTAACAGAGAAATTAAATTGATGCTTATCCGATGGCTTAAATCCAAGGGAAAAGAAATAGGTCTGGCCTTTACCCAGGTTACCATTGTTATATCCATCACCCTGCCAGTGGGACAGAAGGATGCTGGCACCCCAGCCATTTTCGTTGAGACCTGTGGACGCGCTTGCCACAAATTTCATGAATTTGTCGTTACCCATCATGGCGCTCACACGACCGCCGGCAACCATGTCGGTGGCTTTGGTAACCACGTTGATGGTAGCACCAACCGATGAGATGGCCAGTTTGGAGGATCCCAGTCCGCGCTGAATCTGAACAGCAGTAGCAATTTCAGAAAGCCCCTGCCAGTTTGACCAGTAAACCTTACCATCTTCCATGCCGTTCACGGGCTGACCGTTGAAAAGCAGGGCCAGGTTCTCCTGGGAGAATCCGCGGATGTTTATACGGGAATCTCCGTATCCACCTGCCTGGCTGGCTACGTATACCGAAGGAGTGTTCTTCATGATGTCGGGGAACTCCTGGTTTCCGGTTTTGGCAATAATTTCAGGAAGTTTGATCGTGGAAACAGCTACAGGGGTTTCCCTGTCTTTTGCCACGTCAATAACCCCGTAACCGGTTACCACTACCTCATCGATGTTTTTTGCATCGAGGGTCAGGTTAATTTCTCCAAGGTCTGAGCCGCTGCCCAGATTGAAGGAAATGGTCTGTGAGGTGTAACCGATAAAGGAAATCACCACATCTCCGCTTTGAGCGCTTGTGGTGAAATTAAAGGATCCGTCAGGACCTGTGATGGTTCCGTTGGTGGTTCCTGCCTCAATGATGTTTGCACCCGGTAAACCCTGGCCCGATTCAGAGTCCAATACAGTTCCACTTAGTGCTCCCTGACCAATGGCTGTGAGTGCCATGCTTAGAACAGCCAGT